>OMFF01000599.1_pt1 | contig 12129 bp, 6 predicted proteins | sample 1645581 | NCBI WGS metagenome assembly OMFF01 (sample SAMEA103958140, study PRJEB25191) | human gut metagenome | biome: human-associated habitat [ENVO:00009003]; feature: intestine environment [ENVO:2100002]; material: feces | place: Germany | collected 2013/2015
GCCAAGACGGTAGCTAAAGAGACGGCAAAAGAAACAGCAAAGACTACTGCCAAGGTTGCAACAAAAACTGCTACAGCGGCAGGAACAGCGGTTGCACCGGGAGTTGGCACGGCAATCGGCATGGCAGCCGGATATGCTGCAGGTGTGTCCATAGAGGTCAAGGATGAAAAGATGACCAACCGGAGCAGGAAGATAAAATTCTTTCTGGATAAGATGAAAGCACAGGAGAATCAGACAGACAGCGTGGCAAAACTGGTAAAGGATCTGATTGTGCGAAAAGCGATTACCTGGGTAAAGGCAGCTGCACCGATTATCGGATTGGTGCTTTTATTACTTGTTCTTGTAGTTGCCATGATTGCGGTTCCGGTTATAGCGGTGATAGCAATCCTTTACAATTCTCCATTTGCTTTATTTCTGCCACCACTTGAATCAGGAGATACTGTGCAGACAGTAACGAGTGCTTATGTGCAGGAGTTTAACCGGGATGTGAATACGAAAGTGAATGAGCATAACGGATATGACCTTGGAGAGCTTGTATATGTGGATTATGAAGGTATGGAAGAAAACCCAAGCAATTACTATGACATCATGGCAGTCTATATGGTCAAGCATGGTATCGGAGATACTGCAACAGTCATGAATGACATTTCAAAAGGCTGGCTGCAGGCAGTAGTAAATGATATGTGTTCATACACCACAAGCACAGGAACAAAGGATGTGGAAGAAACAGATGCAGACGGTAATGTAACTACTGTCACGAAGTCTGTTCTGTATGTGAATGTCACACTGAAATCTTATCGGGATATGATTTCGGTCTATGGATTTAATTCTGATCAGGTGGAAATGCTTGAGCAGATCATGAGTCCGGAGTTTATGGGACAGCTTGGATATGCCGGAAGCGGAAGTGGCGGCGGAGGCGGAAGTCCGGGAGTAAGCTCCATGACTGAGGATGAAATCAATGCCATCCTTAGTGGAATTACAGACAGCAGGCAGAAAACAGTCTGCTCCTATGCACTTCACAGAGTTGGCTTTCCTTATAGTCAAGATTTAAGAGATAGCGGTAACTATTATGACTGCAGCTCCTTAGCCTATTATTCATGGAAAGATGCAGGTGTGGATATTAGTTACGGCGGTGCAACCACAGCGGCAGCGGAGGCACAGGGACTGGATGAAGCCGGAAAGACTGTCTCCTTTGATGAGTTACAGCCGGGAGACCTAATCTTTTATAGTTTTACAAGCAGCGGAAGATATAAGAACATCAGCCATGTGGCAGTATATGTCGGAAATGGCAAAGTGGTAGAGGCGCTTAATGAAAGTCTTGGTGTTGTTTACCGGGATGTGGCAAGTACAAGAAAGATTGTTGTGATAGGAAGACCATAACAGGAAATTTGCAGAGAGGGCATAGTCTCTCTCTGAGACTGGAGGTAAGAATGGATTTAAAAGATATGATACTGGTAACAGAAAACGACAGGGGAACAGAGACAAATATGCTGATGACTCTGGATGATTATAAGAGTTTTATAGCAGTTGATGACATGTCAGAGCTTGCAGACAATTTGTTGCAGCTTGGAAGAACACTTGGTGAAGCAGATAACTTCGCAGAGTATTACAGGGCAGCAAATGTAACGGTATCTGCGAGATTCTGTCTGGATGATATTCAGCTGGGGCACTTTCTTCAGGGACTTTATAACGATTCCAAAGAATTTCGGTTTGATAAAGAAGCCAGTTCTTCTGAATGTGTTGCAAAGCTTAAGGAGATTGGAATGACCGATAAGGGCTGGGTGGATGATTTTAACCTGCATTATGAAAGTGTGGACAGATCATTTGAAAGGGGACAGACATTTCATAACTTCAATGACCATGATTACATGGTGCTTGAAGCATTATCACCAAGGAATCTCGTGGTGATGGATATGAAGTCAGGTTCTCTTACAATCGCCCTTGGTGCGACAGAGTATAAGCGTTATCCGAAGGATGAGAAGCCTACAAAGGACAATACCACAATCGGGGTATCGTGGGAGCATGGCATTTATCTAGGTTCCACACTTTCAACTACAAATTTCAAGGCATGCAAGAGGGAGTATGGCACACCGGAAAAGATAGAGGATATCTATGATTACAGGGCAAAGCTAAAGCAGAAGTTCTATTTTTATCAGGATATGTCAAAGGATGATGATGTGCCAAAGAAACTGCAGAATGATTTCCTTCACCAGATGTATGAGGATTTCGGAACGATTGAAGAGGACTGTTTTTACGACAGGCTGGAAGATGGAAAGTACGATGAGGGCTTTAAGGAAAGACAGGTAAAGGAAGAAAAGAGCCGGTGATGAGATTTTTACAGGAGGCGATATCATATGGAACAGGAATTTGATGTTGAGATAAAAGAAGTGCTTTCACGAGTACAGAAAGTAAAGGCAGAGTCGCTTGACGATGCCATCAATAAGGCAATGGATATGTATTATGCAGAGCAGATAGTCCTTGGAGCAGAGGACATGAAGGGAGTTGATTTTACACCTATCAGCGAAGGTCAGCTCCCTTCTTCATTAAAAGAAAACGGAGGAAGAGCAAGATGAAAAGTGATTCAACAACAGTAATTAAGAACATGGAGTTTTTAGTAAAGGAACTTCATAAGGAGTGGGACAGATCGGGTGCTTCTAAGGCATCCGTTATTATTACCCTTGAGGAAGTAGATGGTATCAATGATAAGTTAAAAGAGATTATCTATCAGACACAGAAGTCAGTCGATGAGGATGAGCTGACCTTTAAACAGAGCATTGCAAAGTCCAAGGAGTGCTATGTGCTTCTTCGTGTGGTGCGTAAGATTGCAAAGAAAAAGGATAAATGCGAAAAACAGGCAATCGACAATGAATTTGCAATCGAGCTGGATAAGGATGAGTTAAAGCTATTTAAGGGATTGTTTGCAGAGATGTTTAAGTAGAGGAGGACAAAGGTATGGGCGTTGATATGAAGGTCAAAGCGATATACGATTCTGAAATTGGTAACATCACCAGATCAGAAAAGAACTGGAAGGATGTGTTAAAGGTCGCAGGTCAGTTATACCGCTATGAATTTGACAATATCGTTATGGTAACAGCTCAGAGACCTCCGGAAAAAAGCACACTCATGGCAGATTATGATACCTGGAAAAAGGTGGGAAGATATGTAAAGCGTGGTGCGAAAGGCTGCGCTATCTTCCCATCAAGGGCACTGAATCCACGCATGAGGTATATCTTTGATATCAGTGATACCGGAGGGAAGAATGTTAAGTTGACATGGGACCTTGAGGGAGAAAATCTTAAAGATTATGTGGATTTTCTTGTGTCAGAAGGTCAGATTGAGCAGTACGATAACAGCGACAGGGAGTCTCTAAAAAATATATTAAAACAGTTTACAGGAACAGATGTTTGGCTTATAATAAAAGAAGAGTTCGGAGACCGAATGACCGAGCTTATGCAGCTATCAGGTAGTGTGATAAAGGAAGAAAGTAAGAAACGCAATGGCTTACAGCAGGAAATGGACATGGAGCAGCTTGTATATGCAAGTGTCATGTATGCTGTAGGGACGAGATGCGGATTTGACTTATCTGTGCAAGAACAGGATTTTAGTCAGATCGTAAATATCAAAGACGAAGAGATCATTTACCGTCTTGGTTCCATTGTATGCGATGTCTCCTGTAGTGTTCTTAGAGAATTTAGTCGTAACTTAAAGGCAATCGAGAGCGAAAGGAGAATTGGATATGTTAGAAGAAATGACTTACAAGGAAGTGGACGGACTGCTTTATCCGCAGATAGAGATGCCGGACGAGACGGAGGATCTCACGAAGCTGGGCAAATACGGAAGGATGGCGATGAACTATCTAAAGGAGAACGAGCCGGCAAGATACAAGACGCTGATGAGATTCGGGAAGATGTACGAGAAGATGTCAGCGGTAGAGGAGGAAGCGAATCAGCTGTACGACCAGTTAGAGATGCAGTATCTGGCGAAGCACAAGCCACAGGATCCGTCATCGACAATGGAGATGTGGAAGATAAGAGAGCAGGCGAAGATGCAGGCAGAGGAAGTGGTACTCCATCAGATAGTGATGCGATTCCACTAGAATCGGATGATACAGAACTGAATAGGGAACTTGATGAAATCAATTCATTGGGTGTTAGTAAGGAAGCCGAATATACACAGGCTTCCTTTTTTTTCGACCAGAACGGGCAGGCAAGCATTGGCACCATTCATACTGAGGATGAAAACAATAATCAGTTTATGCGTCAGTTCGAGCAGGACAGAAAAGCTGCATTAGCAGGTAAATACAATTATCTGAATCCAAAGAAGTCAGCCACAGTACCAGGTGAGTATATCAAACAGGTGCTTATGAGAGGTACAGGTTTTATCGGTGGTAAGGGCAGGGTATGCAAGATTTTTGAAACAGAGATTGATGCAGGAACCAGAGCAAAGCGTATCAAAGCAGAGTATGGTCAGGGAGGTGCAGGCTGGCCGGTTGACGGACTGGGACTGCACGGATATGACACATTTCATGGGAACGGACTGCGTTTTCAGTGGCGAGATGAGGATGGAGAGGTTGAAGGATATGTTTCATGGAAAGATATCGAAAAGGAGCTTGGTGTCCTTATTCTTACAGGGGAATACCAGCCTGAGACACCTCGTATTGATGAGCTTGCGATGGACGGACTCCGTGAGGATGATGAGGTTATTGATGCCGAATATCGGGAAGTGGAACCGGAAGAGGCAGAATCAGAGATTGATGATTATGCAATACCGGATGAGCCGGAGAGCTATGCTTCTAACAGAGATTATGTAAGTGCAAAAGGCATGACACCACAGGAAGCTGCCGATGAAGACCGCATGGTAACACAGGCAGAATATGGTGCAGAGATAGAAGCTGAAACATCTGAAAAAGATCCATCAGAGCTTCAGTATATTACACCGATTGATTATGCCAAGCGTATTGCAGAGCTTGATGAAGACCTGCGTGATGCGGCGGAGATTCTTGTAACAGATTGCAGCTGCTACACTCCGTTTAGGGCATTCCTTATGGATGTGGTGCAGTCTGATTTTGCATTTATGCCCAATAAACTTGACCTTATCAGGGATATTGCATTAGGGACAGATAATGCAGAAAGAAAGGCATATTCCAACAATAAGTATGGTCTTGTGGAGTACTCAATCAGAAGCGGATATGTGAAGATCAGCTATAAGAACAGGAATGGTGTGCGTAAAGAAGGTGCTCTCGATTGGCGTGAGTTATATGAAATCTTATCTTATATGGTAAAACAGCCATTTTACTGCGGAGAAGACCAGAAGAAGTATTATCAGGAGACAAAGCAGAAGGCTGACAGGGATAAGATGAATCCGGTCTATAAGAGATTCTTTGATATCGAGGATAGTGTAAAAGCCAATCGTCTTGAAACCAGGGAAAGAGCAATAGCGAATGGCTGGGAAACCAAGATTGATGAGAATGGACATGTGGTTTCAGATGATGCAGTATCAGTATCTGTGGATGATATTCAGGCTGATACAGAATCACAGGAAACTGTAGATTTTACACCAAAGCAGGAACCAGTACAGCAAGTAGAAAGTCTTGAAAATGAGAAGAATGTTGCCGGGAAGACGAAGCACAACTTCCACTATAATCTCTGGGAAATGGAAAAAGGTGGAGCTAAGACCAGATACCAGTGGAATATGGATGCAATCCGCACTTTAAAGCAGATTGAATCAGAGAACAGGCTTGCCACACCTGAGGAACAGAAAACTCTGTCGAAGTTTGTCGGATGGGGCGGACTGTCACAGGCATTTGATGAGAATAACGCAGGCTGGAGCAAAGAATATGCAGAGCTGAAAGACCTTTTATCTGATGAGGAATACAGTGCTGCAAGGGCAACAGTAAATAACGCCTTTTATACTTCACCGGAGATTGCCATGTGCATAAATTCGGCACTTGTCCAGTTTGGTTTCAGAGGCGGCAATGTATTAGAGCCATCTATGGGTATCGGTAACTTCTTTGGAAGTATGCCGGCACCAATGCAGAGAAGCAAGCTGTATGGGGTGGAGCTTGACAGCATTTCAGGAAGAATTGCAAAGCAGCTTTATCAGAATGCCAATATCAGTATCACAGGATTTGAGAATACCACATATCCGGATAACTTCTTTGATGTGGTTGTCGGAAATGTGCCATTTGGTGATTATAAGGTATTTGATCCAAAGTACAACAAGTATAACTTCCGTATCCACGATTATTTTCTGGCAAAAGCACTTGATCAGGTAAGACCGGGAGGCATGGTTGCAGTAATCACCACAAAGGGAACACTTGATAAGGCAAATCCTACTATCCGAAAGTATCTGGCTGAAAGAGCAGAGCTTGTGGGAGCAGTAAGACTTCCGAATACTGCATTTAAAGATAATGCAGGAACCGAAGTGACAGCAGATATCCTGTTTTTGCAGAAGAGGGAGAGAAAGATTGATATTGAACCTGACTGGGTACACCTTGGTGTAACTGAGAATGGCATTGCAGTCAACTCTTATTTTGCAGAGCATCCGGAGATGATGCTTGGATCTATGGAATATGACACAAGGATTTACGGACAGGACAGCAGATATACAGTCTGTGTGAATAATGATGAGAACTTCAATATGTATGAGACTCTCAATAAGGCTATCGGTAATATCAAAGCACAGATGACAGATTTTGAGAGAGCGGCAGATGAGGCGGAGCAGACGGAGGAAGTTATCCCGGCTGATCCGGATGTGAGAAACTACACTTACACATTTTTTGAAGGAAAGCTCTATTACAGGGAAAATTCTGAGATGGTAAGAAAAGAGGTATCACAGACTGCCGAGGAGCGAATCCGAAGTCTTGATGAAATCAGACAGATAACAAGAGAGCTGATTGATATCCAGATGGATGGCTGCAGTGAGGAGGAGCTTTCTGATAAGCAGAGACTTCTTAATGTGAAATACGATGCCTTTATAAAGCAGTATGGAGCCATTACTTCAAAAGCAAACAGAATAGCATTTCGAGATGACAGCGATTACCCACTTCTTTGCAGTCTTGAGGAAGTAAATGAAGACGGGGAGGTGAAAAAAGCGGATATGTTTTATAAGCAGACGATTAAGGCAAAGACTGTCATAGACAGGGTTGAGACTGCTGTGGAAGCATTAAATGTATCCGTCAATGAATTTGGATATGTAAATCTTGCCTATATGCTTTCTATCTATGAGCCGGATATTACAAATGCAAAGGAAGAACTTGCAGAAAAGTCCGGACAGACAGTGGATGAGATAACGCTAAGTGATGATGCATTAGCAGAGCTTAGAAGGGCAGTCCTTGTGGAAGAGCTGGACGGACTGGTTTTCCTAAATCCCGACCGCTACAACGAGAATAATCCCGATATCGGCTGGGAGACAGCAGACGAGTATCTATCCGGAAATGTGAGAGACAAGCTTCGTGTAGCAAAGGCTATGGCAGCGGATACAGACAATCCACAGGCAGAAAGATTTGCAGGCAATGTGGCAGCACTTGAAAAGGTGCAGCCGGAGTGGATTGAAGCCTCGGATATTGATGTAAAGATTGGTACGACATGGATTGAGCCGCTTGATTATGAGCAGTTTATCTATGAGCTTCTCAATACACCAAGAAGAGCAAGGGCAGTCAGAAGCCAGTTTTACAATACAGGCATTCAGGTACACTTAAATAAGATGAGCATGGAATGGTTCATCGAGAATAAGAGCATGGATAAGCATTCAGTGGCAGCTACTAAGACCTATGGTACGAGCCGCATGGATGCTTATTCTATTTTTGAGGATACGCTGAATCTTAAAACTGTAACAGTCAGGGACAGGATTGATGACGGTGATGGCAAATATCATTACGAAGTCAATAAGAATGAGACAATGCTTGCAAGGGAAAAACAGAACATGATCAAGGAGAAGTTCAAGGAGTGGCTGTTTGCAGAGCCGGAGCGTAGACAGAAGTATGTGGAGTATTACAACGAGACATTCAATAACATCCGCCTGCGTGAGTATGATGGAAGTCATTTACAGTTTCCGGGAATGAATCCGGCGATTGAGTTAAAGCCTCATCAGAAGAATGCGGTGGCAAGAATCCTTCTTGGAGGAAACACCCTGTTGGCACACTGCGTTGGTGCCGGAAAGTCCTTTGAGATGATGGCTGCCTGCATGGAGCAGAAGAGACTCGGACTTGCCAATAAGACGATCATGGTTGTTCCAAAGCCACTTATCGGTCAGACGGCATCAGAGTTTTTAAGGCTTTATCCGTCAGCAAATATCCTGGTTGCCACAGAGCGTGATTTTGAAAAGAGCCGCAGGAAGCAGTTCGTATCAAGGATTGCGACAGGTGACTATGACTGCATTATCATGTCACACTCGCAGTTTGAGAAAATTCCAATCTCGGCAGAGAGAAAGGAAAGAATGCTCAATGAGCAGATTGATGAGATCAGCTATGCGATTGATGAGATGAAGGAGCGTAACGGAGAGAGATGGACTGTAAAACAGATGGAAAGCCAGAAGAAAAAGCTGGAGGAACAGCTGAAATCTCTATCTGATGAGAGCAGAAAGGATGACCTTATAACCTTTGAGGAGCTGGGTGTGGACTCTATCATGGTGGACGAGGCACATAATTTTAAGAATCTTGCGATTTTTTCCAAGATGAATAATGTGTCAGGTATCAGCAGCAGTGGAGCAAAGAAGTCAACAGATATGCAGCTTAAATGTCAGTATTTATCAGAGATAAATGATGGCAGAGGCATTGTGTTTGCAACTGGCACACCGATATCCAATACCATGTGTGAGATGTATGTCATGCAGCTTTACTTACAGAAAGCGGCACTTGAAGAGATGGGGATTTATCACTTTGATTCATGGGCAGCGAACTTTGGTGAAGTGACAACAGCACTGGAGCTTACTGTAGAGGGAAGCGGATTCCGTTTCAAGAGCAGATTCAATAAATTTACCAATCTTCCGGAGCTTATGAATATCTTCCGTGAGGTAGCAGATGTGCAGACTGCCGATATGCTGGACTTAGATGTACCGGCACTAAGGGGCGGCAAGCCTATTATTGTGGAGTCGGAGCCTGACTGGTATGTAAAGCAGGTCATGGAAGATTTTGTTGTGAGGGCAGAGCGTATCAGAGGAGGTGGAGTAGATCCAAGCGTGGATAACTTCCTAAAGATTACCCATGAGGCACGACTTCTTGGAACGGATGCAAGGCTGATTGATAAGGATGCACCGAACAATCCGGATGGAAAGCTCAATAAGGTAGCAGAAAATGTGTGGAAAGAATATGAGAAAGGAAATGCTGATGGTCATATAGGCTGCCAGCTTATTTTTTCGGACATCGGCACACCGGGACCGGATAAGGACTTCACCATCTATGATTATCTGAAAGAAACTCTTATCCAATATGGTATTCCGGCAGAGGAGATAGCTTTTATCCATGATGCTAAGACTGACGCACAGAGGGATGCACTTTTTAAGGAGATGAGGACAGGTAAAAAGAAGGTTCTTATTGGTTCAACGGACAAGTGTGGAACAGGTGTAAATGTGCAGACACACCTTGTTGCAATGCATCATGTGGACTGTCCTTGGAAGCCAAGTTCCATTGAACAGAGGGAAGGACGAGGCATCAGACAGGGCAACGAAAATGAAGAGGTTGCAATCTACAGATATGTCACCAAAGGAACCTTTGATGCATACAACTGGTCGCTCATCGAAAATAAGCAGCGATTCATCAGTCAGGTCATGACAAGCAAGGCAGTAAGCCGAAGCTGTGAGGACATCGACGAGGCAACACTTTCCTATGCAGAGATTAAGGCGGTTGCTACAGGTAATCCTTTGATCAAGGAAAAGATGGAGATTGACAATGATGTCCAGAGATTAAAGCTTTTGAAGGCATCCTATGACAATCAGAGATATGGACTTCAGGACAACTTTATGATTAAGTACCCGAAGCTGATTAAGACAGCAACTGAAAAGCTTGCCAATGTCCGTGAGGATGTAAAGGCAAGGGATAAGGAGCTGATTGATAATCCGGAATTTGCCATTACCATAGGCAAAGCAACCTACACAGAGCGTGTGGATGGTGGAACCATGATGCTTGAAGCAATAAGCAAGTGTAAGACCGGAGAGACAACTGCAATCGGTAAATTCCATGGATTTGAGCTGCTTGTGGAAAAGAACTTCCTTGACATCAATTATATGGTGCTTCGTGGAAAGACAGAGTATAAAGCAGAGCTTTCAACCAGTCCGGTCGGCAGTATGGTGAAGCTTGAAAACCTGTTCAATGGACTCCATGAGAACATTGATTTCCTGGAAAAGAAGATTGAGCAGTACCAGAATGACCTTGAAGCATCAAAGACTGAGTATGACAAGCCATTTGCGTACAGCAAGGAACTGGAAGAAAAGCTGGCAAGGCAGTGTGAACTGAATGCCCAGCTTGACCTTGAGAACGCAAAGGCTGTGGATGCAGACCTGAGCGGACCGGAGGAAGAAAGAGAAGCTGATGACAGAATGGAATCTGCAGCAATTGTAGCAGAGGATAAAGGTGCTTATCCAGCGGACAGAGAGGGCAGAACACGATAGGAGAGTGAGTAAGATGAGTATAAGAAAAGTGGTCGCAGGACTACTGATTACAGCAGGGATTGCCATTATGGCAGTCCCTTTTTTCTGGCGGGCAACCGGAGAAAAACAGACAGAACAGCTAATAAGTGAATTTGAGCAGACATTGGAGGATGATTACGATGAAGAAACAGATGTGGAGGAAGAGCAAACCTCCATTAGTAAAGAGGATGAAGCCATTCTTAAAGAAGGCGGTGTTATCGGCATCATTGAGATACCGGGCTTAGATATCAGGTATCCGGTAATGGAAGGAACCACAAGTAAAGTACTTAATGCCGGGATCGGTCATATAGAAGAAACAGCAGGAATCGGTGAGAGTGGCAACTGCGTATTGTGCGGTCATAACGGCAGCAGATATGGCACATTTTTTACACCACTAAGTCAGATATCCATAGGTGATGAAGTGATGATAACCGACAAAAATGGATTGAGGCACATCTATGAGGTAACAGAGACAGAGGTAGTAAATCCATATGATAACAGCATCAAGACGCAGGGAGATGAAAAAGAATTAACTCTTTTTACCTGTTCCCGGAAAGGAACCATGCGTTTTGTGGTCAGGTGCATTTATAAGGAGGCGGTGCTGGATGAATAAGAGATACCGATTAAGTGAGATAGAAGAGGCAGTATCGGAAATGGAAGAGCTAATCGGGCTTGAGGATGATATTGCTGAGATTGATGATGACTTTCAGATAGTCGTAAGCGGCTGGTCTGTGTATGTCGAAAGCCTGAATCTGACACTCAGACAGGGAATAGCCTGTGTATGGGATGCAGAGGAAGGATTATTTATGCCTGATTTTGATGTGACTATCGTGTATGAGGGGAACATTGAAACACAGGAGTGGCTCTACTATGAGCAGGACGGAATGGTCGTTACACTTGGCAACTGGTTAAATGGCAGATTGTCTTGTGAACAGATAGAACAGCTTTGGTGTGAGCTTATCATACCAAAGCAAAACAAAGAACAAAAAGAAAGCGAGGAATAGCATATGAAGTATTCAATTAAAGTAAACGAAGTAAGAGCAAAAGAGGGCAGCAACATCAAAGGATTTGCAACAGTAGTATTCGGTGATTCATTTAAGATTACCAATATTGCAATTCTTGAGAATAAGGATAAGGGAGAGCTTTTTGTATCAATGCCTAGATACCGCTCCAATGAGCGTGATGAAAGCAATGGTGTGATCTATAAGGATGTATGTAATCCTATCACAGCAGAGTTTCGTGAGGAACTCTATACCAATATCCTTGATGCCTATGCAAGAATCAAGGAACCGGAGAAAGAGGAGACACAGAAGCAGGACAGAACACAGGAAATGCCAGAGTTTTCCGTAACTGTGACACCTTATGAGAGGAAAGGCAGTAACATCAAAGGACTTGCCCGTATTTACTTTGAAAACAGTTTCATCGTAAATAACATCAATATCGTGCAGGGTAAAGAGAAAATCTTTGTATCAATGCCTTCTTATAAGACAAAGCAGGTGGATGAGC
>OMFF01000601.1_pt1 | contig 12115 bp, 10 predicted proteins | sample 1645581 | NCBI WGS metagenome assembly OMFF01 (sample SAMEA103958140, study PRJEB25191) | human gut metagenome | biome: human-associated habitat [ENVO:00009003]; feature: intestine environment [ENVO:2100002]; material: feces | place: Germany | collected 2013/2015
AAACATAAACCCGATAATAGAATCGGCGTTTTCTGATTTTGAAGTAAATAAAAAGCGCATTCCTATCGCGTTTTTGAGCTATACAGGAAACGCTGATACATACTTGACTTATTACACTTGGCAAGAACAACCAGATAACTTTTTCGATGACGAATATCACAGCGAGATTGCTTACGGAACGATCGATATTTTCTCAAAAAGAAATTTCAAGGGTGTTCTAAAAGAAGTGAAAAAAGTGTTAAAGAAAAATGATTTCACCTGGACGGACAATGGACCGGAAACATTTGACCGTGAAACCGGATATTATCACATTCCAGTGAACTTTTATTTGGAAGGTTGCGAATAGCCGCCATTTTCCAGGCGACATTAAAATAAAATAGCAAAGGAGTAACTGCGAATGGCAGGAATTGGACTTAAGAGTTTCAAATATGCAAAATTGAACAGTGATGGAACTTATGGACCGGTAAAGACACTTGCCGGAGCCATCGAATGCAAGGTTTCACTAGACCTTTCGGAGGCCATGCTTTATGCTGATGACGTTATCAAAGAACAGGTTTCCATCTTTAAAAGTGGCACGCTAACGGCTGGCATCGATGACGATAACGATGAAATTTTTGCTGAGCTTCTCGGCAAAACCGTCGATGAAGAGACCGGCGTTGTTACATCGAATGTGAACGATGTTCCAATTTATGTTGGTTTCGGGCACATCGTACCAAAGATGGTTGGTGGTGCTCTCAAGTACAAAGTAGAATTTTTTCCTAAGATGAAATTTAAGCCATTCATGACGGATGCAAAAACGAAAGGCGATAGCTTAGAATTTACGACGCCATCGGTTGAGGCGACAATTTTTGAAAACAACGACGGCGACTGGGAAAAACACAAGGTTTACGACACAGAAAGTGAAGCAAACACCGCGTTAGATGGCTTTTTTGTGCAGTCAGAAGTTACAGGGGAGTGATGATTTTTGGTCGATAAAATCAATTATTTAGAAACTAAAACTGAGAAGTACCCGCTAGTTTTTACACTAAACGTCATGGAAGCAATCCAAGAAAAATACGGAACAATCGAAGCTTGGTCGAACCTGATACAACGTGATGGAGAGCCCGATATAAAAGCTTTGAAATTTTTTATCACTAAAGCAATTAACGAAGGGTTAGAAATCGAAGCTGAAAAAAACGGCGAAAAACGAAAAGCAATAACTTCAAAAAAGGCCGGCAGAATCTTAACTGAAATAGGGCTTTCTGGGGCAGCAAGCAAAATTATGGCAACGATATCAGACAGCGTGGAAATGGACGCAGTTGGAAAAAACACGAACCGCCCGCAAAATCTTTAAATGTGGGCGGTAAAAACAAAAATTTAGCTGAAAATGTTGAGCGCAGCGTGGATGCAACGTCACGTTGCGAGTTTTCTTGGATTTTGTTTGTGGGAACAAAAATGCTCGGATTTACCGAAAAAGAAGTCGGCCATATGACTCTGAAAAAATGGAGTCTTTTGTATAGGCACTTTCGAGCATACCATAACTTTTGCGTTCAGCAACAGCTGTTTAAAGACGAAAAAAGCCATTCATCAGATAACGATGAGTGGCTGCCAAATTAACGGGAGGTGAGAAAATATGGCAGGTTCAAATACATTCGGCGGAACGATTAAGCTTGAGGGCGAAAAAGCGTACAGAGAAGCGCTACGACAGATAAATTCCGAACTTAAGGTTATGGCCTCAGAGATGAGCAAAGTTACCGCTGAATTTTCTAAAAATGATAAATCCGCCTCTTCCCTCACCTCTCGAAATAAAATCTTAGCTGAACAAATCGATAAGCAAAAAGAAAAAATCACGGCGTTAAAGAACGCTTTAGAGCAGTCAAGCGAAAAGTACGGGGAAAATGATAAAAAAACGAATGCCTGGAAAATATCGCTCAACAAAGCTGAAGCTGAGCTTATCAAGCTTGAAAAAGAACTCAGCGACAACGAAAAAGCCCTCAAAGATAGCGAAAATGCCACTGAGGATAACTCTAAGTCACTTAAAAAGTTTGGAGATTCTGCAAATGATGCCGGACAAAAAACGCTTAAACTCGGTGATTTAATCAAGGCAAATTTAATTTCTGACGCGATAATAAGCGGCATAAAAGCACTTGGTTCTGCAATTATGGACGTTGCAAGGAAGTTCGGTGAATTTGTTTCGAATGGTATAAAAAATGCGAGCAATTTACAAGAAGTCCAAAACGTAGTTGACGTTACCTTTGAAGAAAGCGCGGGAATAATTAACGATTGGGCGACAAAAGCTGCCAGCGCCTATGGCATGAGTGAGCTTTCGGCTAAGCAGTACACCGGAACTATCGGAGCAATGTTTAAATCAATGGGGCTGGCTGACGAGCAAGTTTTGTCGATGTCGACCGACATGGTTGGGCTTGCCGGCGATTTTGCTTCGTTTTACAACTTGGAACACGAAGAAGCATTCAACAAAATCCGCGCTGGAATTAGCGGCGAAACTGAGCCTCTAAAGCAACTGGGTATCAATATGTCGGTTGTGAATTTGGAGGCTTTTGCATTGTCTCAGGGCATCGATAAAACTTATAGCTCCATGACGCAAGCCGAGCAAGCGACTTTACGATACAACTATTTAATGTCAGTTTCGGCAGATGCACAGGGAGATTTTGCCAGAACTTCAGGCAGTTACGCAAATCAACTCAGAATTGCTCAGCTCAACATGGAAAATCTCGCAACCGGCATAGGTGCTAAACTTTTACCGATTTGCAACGAGGCTTTAACTATCTTCAACGGTATGTTTTCCGGCACGATGGACATTTCAACAGGCTTTTCAAAATTAACCGAAATGGTCGTGAATCTGGCGAATGACTTGCTGAACAGTTTGCCTCAAATCGCAGAGACCGCCGGTCAAATAATAACAAGTTTTGCAAGCGGAATTACGTCCATGTTGCCGCAGTTGGCGCCCGTTGCGACTAGAGTTATCACAACTTTGGTTAACACTTTTTCTTCAAATATCGCACAAATAACAACGGCAGCTGTTCAGATAATTTTAACGCTTGCCGAAGCGTTAATTAATTCTCTTCCGGAATTATTAAACGCAGCAATTCAGATTATAGCGGCGCTCGTAAATGGCATAACACAGGCGTTGCCAACGCTTGTACCCGCAATTGTAAGCGCAGTAATTTTGATGGTTAATACACTTTTGGCGAACGTTTCGCTGATTTTGCAAACCGGTATAGAGTTGCTGATGGCGCTGGTTGACGCGATTCCGACAGTTGTCACTGCACTTGTTCAAAATCTTCCGACAATCATCACAACAATAATTGACGCGCTAATCGAATCAATCCCGCTCTTAATCGCTGCTGCCATCGAGCTTTTCATGGCTTTAGTTGAAGCAATTCCAATAATTGTCATCGAACTTGTAAAAGCGTTGCCACAAATTGTAACTGCGATAATCCAGGGTTTGGTGCGGCTGCCTGAACTTTTGTGGAACATTTTGACCGAGTGCATCGGGAAATTTATAAGTTGGGGCGACCAAAGCGAAGCCGAAGGAGCGCAAGGCTCGCAAAGCTTTTTAACGCAAGTAATAAACATCATAAAAGAATTGCCCGCGAGAGTTTGGGAATGGCTGCAAAACGCAATCGCTAGGGTTGGAGATTTCTTTTGGAACATCATAAATACAGCTGGTTCTAAGGCTTCTGAGTTTGTAAGCACCGTAATTAATTTCGTAGCAGAGCTACCGGACAAAATCTGGAACCGCATAATTGGGGCAATTTCTAGCGTTGTAAGTTGGGGAAGTCAGCTTCTTTCAGCTGGAATAGGGGCTGCGCAGAACCTTGTGAATGGCATTTGGAACACGATTTGTGAGCTGCCCGGAAAGATGCTGAACATCGGAGGCGATTTGGTTCGTGGTCTTTGGGATGGCATTTCAAATGTCACGGACTGGGTTTTGGATAAAATTAGAGGCTTTGGCAGCTCAATCTTAAACGGAATCAAAAGCTTTTTTGGCATCGCTTCACCGTCAAAATTGTTTGAAGAACAAATCGGTAAAAACTTAGCACTCGGTGTCGGAGAAGGCTTTTCTGATTCGATGAAAGATATCTCCAAGCAAATGCAAAGTGCAATTCCTACTGATTTTAACGTGGAGCCAACCTTGTCGGTGGCGTACAATCCAAGTTTAACTCAACCTCAAGTAGAGACGCCAAATTTTGCACACTCAGGCATAACCGTAAACATCGAAAACTTTGTAAATAATCGTGCCCAGGATGTCCAGGCTTTCGCTCAGGAGCTGGAGTTTTATTCGCGCCGCAATAATTTTGCACTGGGATAAAAGGGGTTGAGACCAATTTGAATTATTGCATATTTAAAGACATAAATTCGCTTGAGTTAGGGCTTTATATGGAACGTTGTCCAGAAAAAATCAGTCCAAAAAGGCGCGACGAAACCTTTACAGTTCCGGGCCGACACGGCAATTTAACCACAACTGACGGAGCTTTTGAAAGTTACATCCGAAGTACTGAATTTATTGTAAAAGATAAGAAAAAAATTGATGAAATCTGCGCTCATTTTAAAGGTTCGGGTTGGCTAATTTTCAGCAGCGAACCTGACCGAAAGTACAAAGCAAGAGTTGCAAATCAGATTGAATTTTCTCATGTTATTCGGCATTTTAAGCGCTTTGTTGTTGAATTTGAAGTCCAACCGTTCGGCTACGATGTTTTTGAACAAACGATAACGAAAACCGCGCCGTTTAGCCTTTTTAACATTGGAACAGTTGACTCTGAGCCCATAATTACAATTTTCGGAACTGGAAATATAACGCTATATGTAAACAATCAAAGTATTTCTTTAAAAGAAATTGCAGGCTCAATTACAATTGATAGCGAAATGCAAAATGCATATAACGGTGCAGCATCGATGAACAACAAAATGAGCGGAGAATTTCCAATTTTAAGTCTTGGTGAGAATCATATTAAATGGCTGGGGAATGTTACAAAGCTTGAAATACAGCCAAACTGGAGATACATTTAATTTTTTTATGTTCATTTTTGTGTGACGACAAAAACGAACCAAAAAGCGTCCCGAGAGGATTTCGATTCCTCTCGGACTCTCCTAAACGACGCAAAGGGCAAGCCCTTTGGAAACCCGGAAAACCCGGTTTAAACGGACGACAAAGAGTTTGGAGTGAAACAATGATAATTCTATATAAGAAAAATGAAACTGATTTTACGCACAACGGCATAATGGTTTTACAGCCGATCGAGGCAATTGTAACCGAGGAAATAAACGGCGACTATTCACTGAAACTCACGATGCCACGCGGTTCCCAGCTGATTGAAAATGAACAGATAATAAAAGTGCCAACGCCTAAAACAGAGCAGCTTTTCAGAGTTTATAACTCTGACGTTGACATGATTGGAAACCCAGTGTTTTACTGCCGGCACATTTTTTATGACCTATTAGATTATTTCATAGAGGACACTCGCCCAACCGGAAATGGAACTCTGGCAATCTCGAAAATCCTAGAAAACACGCCGTTTGTAGGCAGTTCTGACATCACAAAACAAGGGACGGCCTATTATCAAATGATGAGTCCGGTCAAAGCAATTTTAGGCGCTGATAATTCTTTTATAGAAATTTGGGGCGGTGAGATTGAGAGAGATAATTTCCAAATTAGAATGAAAAATCGTGTTGGAGCAGACCGAGGTGTATCGATTAGATATCGTAAAAACCTGACTGGCCTGAGATTTGTAACAGATTTATCAAGCGTTGCAACAAAAATCATGCCGACAGGCCTCAAAGAAGATGGACAAACTCTTCTAAAATTGCCGGAAAAGTACGTAGCCTCGCCGCTCATCGGCAATTACGTAAATGAAAAAGTCACTCGAATCCATTATTCTGACATAAAAATAGATGAAAAAATGAGTGAAACGGAAGCTTTAAATGCACTTCGAAACGCGGCGAACCAAGAATTTGAAAACGGCGTCGATAAACCTCAAGTTACTGCTACGGTTGAGTTTGTGCCACTTCAGGATACCGAGGAGTATAAGGATTTTTCTATTTTAGAAACCGTCTATCTTGGCGATTCAGTCAGTGTGCATCATGAAAAATTAAACATTGATTTAGTGACAAAAGTCATCGGCTATGAGTTTGATTCACTGTCTTGCCGATACAACAAAGTCACATTGGGCAATGCAAATCCAAAATATGGAGATATTCAGCGACAGTACGTCGACAAAGTCAATAGCGAGACTAGGTTTGCGATTAACAGCGAGATTGTCGATACTGAAAAAAAGGTTACGCAGGAGTTTAAGGCTGCTGATGGTGAACTTTCTAGCATAATTACTGAAGAAATCACGCGTGCCCGGGGTGCAGAAGAGACGCTTTCGTCGTCAATAACGCAGAATGCAAGAAATATTACGTTAAAAGTCTCGAAGGGCGACGTGAGCAGCCAATTGAGCATGGAAAACGACCAAATTTCAATTTCGAGCAATCGAATTTCGATTTCATCAACGTATTTTACGCTTAGCAGCAGTGGAAAAATAACCTGCACAAGTGCCGATATTTCCGGGACACTCGAGACTGGCGGCACTTACGGATACGTAAAATTAAGCAATGGCCGATTAATTGGCGGAAACAGTTCCGGCGAATCGGGGTACATTTCGTTTAACCATCAGGTTGATGGAAGCCCTGGGCCACGGATTGCGGGGGCAAATGGACTTGTGATTGCAACGTCCAAACTTGGTGTTGCTGATTATTTAGGCCCAGGTGCAAGTGGAACATATTATCAAGGGCAATCCGCGCCCCAAACGTTTGTCACAAATATTTCTGACAACGGAGACGGTACAATTTCTTGGACCACAAAGACCATCACGTTTACAAAAGGCTTGATGACAACGAGTCTGTAGAGGAGGTTTTGTTTTGAACATACCAATCGAGAACGCATTAAACATTATTCAGACTGAAATTGAAGAATTTATTTATCAAAAAATGCAGGAGAGTCGGCTTTCTGCGGGACTTATGGAGAAAATTTTAGAAGGCGTATTATGCCAAATTAGAAAATTAAAAACTCGGGATTTAGAAAAATTTATTTTAGAAATGAATAAAAAAATGCCTGAAGTTTTTGAGGAAAAAATTGAAAAACAAACGGTAAAAAGTGATGACTTGGGAGTGAAGAAAGATGGAAGTTTATAAGGCAAAACGCAATGGAACAGCGATTTTTCTTAATCCGGATAAGTTTGATAAGTTTTGGGCAAAAGGGTATTTAATCTATAAAGTTAACAATTTGGAAGACGAAAGCTCAGACGAACTTCTTCTTTCTCCAGAAGAAAATAAAATTTTGCGAGGTGAAATTGAATGACGACAAAATCGATAACACTGAATGTTTGGCAGCCTAATGACGTGCGAGTGCAGGTCAATCAAGGCGAAGTGAATTCGCGATTTTTGGAGATTAAAATTCTAGATAAGAAAAAAGCATTCAACTTGACGGGCAAAACCGTCATTTTTTATGCCACAAAACCCGATGGGAACTTGATTTTCAACTACTGTGAGATTATCGACGCTCAAAAAGGCCTTATAAATCTTGCGATGACATCTCAAATGTCGATTGTGCCAGGCATTATGCGGGATTGCGAGATTGATATTTTAGACGAAGAGCTTACAAAGCTCAAAGTAAAAGGCCTATCGATTGAGATTATTCGGTGCACTGACTTTGAATCCGCAATCGAGAGTACATCGGAGTTTACGGTGCTTGACGAAGCTTTGGCTGACGTCAAGAAAGTGATGGATGCGTATTCTGAAGAAAATATCATGGGCAAAATCATGTCCATGGATGGCGAAGGCTGCGGGTTAGATGCTGATTTGCTTGATGGAAAACACGGTTCGGAGTACGCAACGGCAGCCCAGGGCGAAAAAGCGGAGTCTGCGATTCAAGGCATAAAGGCAAATGGCTTAGTGCTACCGATAGATTCAGCCAACGTGGTCAATTTGACACCGGAGAACCTCAACGTTGTGCCGATTGGTAGAACTGTAAACAACAAGGAACTGTCAAGCGACATAACGCTTTCTTACTCGGATGTTGGTGGCGCTTCAAGCGCCCAGGGTTCTAAGGCTGACAGCGCAATACAAGGAATTCGTGGGAACGGAATGGCAATTTTGCCAGATGAAAGCCGAATCGTTAATATCACTCCTGAAAATATTGAAGCAGTGCCAATTACAAGAACAATTAACGAAAAAGCGCTGTCCAGCAACATAACAATAACTGCTCTCGACATTGGTGCAGCCTCAATTGAGCAAGGAAATAAGGCCGATTCAGCGATACAATCAATTCAAGGTAACGGCAAAATCATTCAGCCGGATTTTAATCGCTCTGTTGTAATAACGCCGGAAAACATAGGTGCGGTGCCGGTTGAGCGAAAGATAAACGATAAAGCGTTAAATGAAGATATTACACTTTCAGCTTCAGATATAGGTGCTGCCGCTATCGAGCATGGCGAGCACGTTCCTTCGGTGCAAGCTGCTGATAATTCTATTTTCCTGCGAAATGACAACTCTTGGAAACCGGTTACACCTAAAAACATAGGTGCTGCGACAGAGGAACAGGGCCAAAAAGCAGACTATGCAATTCAAGGAATTCAAGTCAACGGTGTGTACGTTTCGCCTGACTTAAACCGATACGTCAACGTAACAATCGAGGATTTGGAAGCTGTACCGAAAGAGCGAAAAATCAACAACAAAAACCTGGAATCTGACATAGCACTTACTGCAGCAGACGTTTGGGCAGCTGAAATTAACCACAGCCACACGCCTCAAGAAATAAACGCAGCAACTGCAGAACAAGGCATGAAAGCGGACTTAGCGGTTCAAGGTGTCAAGCTGAATGGCAGTTTAATTATACCCGATGCTGAAAATGTTGTAGATATCGAAGTTTCCGAACTTGGCGGAGCAACAGCTGAGCAAGGCGCGAAGGCAGATTCAGCGCTTCAGGGCGTCAAGGTAAACGGCACGTTGCTTGAGGCAGATAGCCAAAACATTGTCGATGTAATCGTCAGTGGCGGTGGTGGAAGTTCGTCTGTGACTTATACAGCAGAAATTGGCACAAATTGGGTAGCCGCAGAGACTGGCGAGTATACTCAAACCGTTGTGGTGAACGGAATCCTGGCCACCGACAACCCAATTGTTGACGTGGTTCTGGACACCGCAAAAAATACAGCTTTAAGCCAGTTAGAAGCTTGGAGCCTTATTTCTAAAATCGAAACTTCTAACGGCAGCATAACTGTGACCTGCCTTGAAGAAGCGCCAACTACAGCGATTCTGATTCAGATAAAGGTGGTGAGGTAGATGGGAAATGCGATTATATCAAGAAGAGAACAGCGTGAACTAAAGAAAACCAAAGAGAATTACGATTTCGAAGAAAAATTATTGCCGGAAGAATTGAAGAGTTGTACAACTAAATACACCTGTTTCTTACCAAACGGAGATGTTTTAATAAGCGGTTATGGCGAGGATATTGGAGTTTGGCACTTTGAAAAAGAGACCCTTTCCTTTTATAAATTATATAACGAAGGCTATTGGTCAACATTTCAACTTTTGGCAAATGGCGACTGTCTAATCGTAAATAAAAGTGACTCCGAGATAACGGGAATCCTATTTTATAATAGTTCAGAAAAGTCTATTACGAAAATTTATGATGAAGGCTATAAATGGGAATATTTCTATGAGTTAAGTAATGGAGATGTCTTAATCAGCAATTCCGCTTCTTCTGTAACGGGTATATATGTATTTAACCATTCGACAAAGTTGATAACAAAAGCATATGAAAGTGGATATAATTGGAGATACTTTTCTGAATTGTCTGACGGAAACTGTTTGATTAGTTCCAGTACAAGTTCGTGTGTTGGACTTTTGCATTATGACCTTGTGACAAATCAGATAACGGTAGCCTATTCAACCGGCTATTATTGGCGCTACGTTTACAAATTATATAATGGCGAACACTTGATATCCGGCGAATATTCGTCCTCCTCGGGTATTTTAAAATACAGTCCAGCAACAAAAAGTATTTCTCTGGTTTATGATTCTGGAAATGGTTTCGCATACTTCTTTGAACCTACTCCGGGAAAATGTTTAATTGGAGCAAATGCATGGCAAGGTGCCGGCCTGTTTTTATATGAGGAAAGTTCCGATACGGTTACAAAAATTTTAAATATAAATGATTACGGTTGGAATCACTATCAAAGCTTGCCAGATGGTGATTTTTTGATTGCCAACAATAACACAAGTAGTACTGCGGGAATTTTATATTACAACGCTAGCGACGATTCAGCTATAAAGCTTTTTGATGAAAGTTCCTCGTGGAAGAATTTTTTCGAGTTACCTAACAATGACTACCTTATAGGAAGCAGTAACATTTCTGGAGTTGGCGTCTCAAATATAGGAATGCTTTATTTTAATTACGCAGAAAAAACAGTCACAAGAATATATGAAACAGGTTATTCTTGGGAACTTGGCCATAAGCTTGCCGGTGGAGATTGGCTTATTGCTGGAGATAGAGCGAGTGGAGTTTTGCTGTATGATACAACAAATAAGACTTTAACAAGTATTTATGAGGCTAACTCTGGCTGGACAGATTTTTACGACCTACCAGATGGAGATTGCTTGATTATCGGAAGTATCTATGGTACATTCGCAGGAGTTTTGTTATATAGCGCTTCAAGCAAGACAATAACACAAATTTATGAGCAAGGAGTTTATTGGAAAAACTTTTTTGAATTGCCGAATGGAAATATTCTAATTACAAGTAATAAGTCTTGGTCAACAACCGGTGTTTTGCTATTTGATATCAGTTCTAAAACAATATCAAGAAAGATTAATTACGGCACGAAATATTCTATTTTATCAAATGGCGAATTGATATCATCCGAAATTGATGTGCTTTCTGTAAATGTTGCAAATTATAGTTTGGGCTCATATATGGGTGGCACGGTTAATGGCGATTATATTTTTGCAGAAACAAAAGTTCAAAAAATTTCTGATGGTTCTGTTTGCAATTTGAATGACACATACAGTGCCTCATACCTTTCTAAGTACAATATTGCAGTTGGTTCGAAATTTATAGTTTATAAAAATTAAATGGGAGTTTAACATGAAAGTATTTATTGGCGGCGGGTGACCTCGCTGGACATGACGCGCTGAGGTTTTGCTTAACAATTAGCGCACTCACGCGGAGGACTCTAAGTGCAGGATTTAATGGTTTGAAATTTATAATCTATAAAAATTAAGGAGGCGTTTAATATGAGAGTATTTATCGGAGTCGGCCACGGCGGCACAGACTCAGGCGCCGTCGGGTATTTGGTGGAAAAAGAGGTTAATTTGGTTGAAGCTTTAGCTTGCCGAGATTTCTTAGAAGCGCATGGCGTCGAGGTTTTGATGTCAAGAACGACCGATGAAAACGACCCTATAACCGATGAAATCAATGAGTGCAACGAATTTGAGCCAGATTTAGCCATAGACATCCACAGTAATTCAGGGCGCGGCGACGGATTTGAGGCTTTTTATCATTACAAAGGCGGACTCAGTAAAGATTTGGCAGAAAATATCGAAACCGAAGTCTTAAAAATCGGCCAAAATTCAAGAGGCTGCAAGACAAAATTAAACTCCAGCGGAAAAGATTATTACGCATTTATCCGCGAAACAATTTGCCCCGCGGTGATTTGCGAGGGATTTTTCGTCGATAACGAGACAGATGTTCAAATTGCGGATTCACTGGAAGAACAAAAAGCCTTTGGCACAGCCTATGCCAAAGGTATTTTAAGGACACTTGGAATTTCTATAAAAGAAAATTCATCGCAACCAGAATCAGATAAAAAAGCAAAATATTTTGTTCAAGTCGGAGCATATTCAAAGCGAGAAAACGCCGAAAATCAGCTTCAAAAAGCAAAAGATGCCGGATTCGTGGATGCATTCTTGCACGCGGTCTCGCAGACCAATTCACGAATATAGCTTTTTGCGAATTTCAAGAAATTTTGCTCACGATTTTATCTGAGCTCAAAACAAAATGGAGGAGTATTGATGGAAAACAAAACCACTGGTATAGCGTCGCTTGCAATTTTAATTGAAGCGATTATTACATACTTTA
>OMFF01000604.1_pt1 | contig 12076 bp, 10 predicted proteins | sample 1645581 | NCBI WGS metagenome assembly OMFF01 (sample SAMEA103958140, study PRJEB25191) | human gut metagenome | biome: human-associated habitat [ENVO:00009003]; feature: intestine environment [ENVO:2100002]; material: feces | place: Germany | collected 2013/2015
ATTAGGGCTCATTAGGGACTTGCACCCGTTAGCTAATACTCATGCCGAGCATACAAAAAAGAAATCCCTGCCGAATTTGACTTCAGCAGGGATTTCTCTATCAAATAAAAGCTTTACAGCAAGGAATTAATCTTTCAACTTAGCCTTGATAAAGTCACGGTTCAAACGAGCAATATTGCTGATTGAAACGCATTTCGGACACTCAGCTTCACATGCACGTGTATTTGTACAGTTACCAAAACCAAGTTCATCCATCTTAGACAACATGGCTTTTGCACGACGCAAAGCTTCCGGCTTACCCTGAGGCAATAAGTTCAACTGGCTAACCTTAGCTGAAACGAACAACATTGCAGAACCATTCTTACAAGCAGCTACACAAGCACCACAACCGATACAAGAAGCAGCATCCATAGCTTCGTCAGCAACTGGCTTCGGAATCAGAATAGCATTTGCATCTTGAGGAGCTCCTGTACGTACACTGATAAAACCACCAGCCTGCATAATCTTATCGTAAGCTGTACGGTCTACCATCAAATCCTTGATAACCGGGAAACCAGCAGAACGCCAAGGCTCAACAGTGATTACATCGCCATCTTTGAAACGGCGCATGTAAATCTGGCAAGTAGTAGCACCAGTAGCAGGTCCGTGAGGATGTCCGTTGATATACAAAGAACACATACCGCAGATACCTTCACGACAGTCATGATCGAATACAATAGGTTCTTTTCCTTCTTCAATCAACTGTTCGTTCAAAATATCCAGCATTTCCAAGAATGAAGTATCTCCCGGGATATCTTTCATCTGGAATGTATCGAAATGACCTTTTTCTTTAGGTCCGTTCTGACGCCAAACTTTCAGCGTAAATGATATATTTTTATCCATTTTACTTAGATTCTTTAATTGTTTAACTTCACTGATTAGCTCTTATAGTTACGAGTCTGAACTTTAATTGCTTCGTATACCAGCGGTTCTTTATACAATACCGGAGCCTTATCATCGCTACCCTGATATTCCCAGCAAGCTACATAGAAGAAGTTTTCATCATCACGTTTAGCTTCTCCTTCTTCTGTCTGGTATTCTTCACGGAAGTGACCACCACAAGATTCGTTACGGTTCAATGCATCGTAAGCAATCAGTTCACCCATTGTAATAAAGTCATTCAAACGAATAGCCTTATCCAATTCAACGTTCATACCTTCTTTTGAACCTGGGATAAACAATTCTGTTTCGAATTCTTTACGGATTTCTTTCAAACGAGCCAAACCAGTCTTCAAACCTTCTGCAGTACGTCCCATACCAACGTATTCCCACATCACGCGACCCAATTCCTTGTGAATAGAATCTACAGACTTCTTACCCTTGATATTCATCAGGTGATCGATCTTATCCTGAACAGCCTTTTCTGCTTCAGCAAACTCAGGCAGATCAGTAGAGAAGCGAGGAACAGTGATCTGGTCAGCCAGATAGTTCTGGATAGTATAAGGCAATACGAAGTATCCGTCAGCCAATCCCTGCATCAATGCAGAAGCACCCAGACGGTTAGCTCCGTGGTCAGAGAAGTTACATTCACCGATAGCGAACAGACCCTTGATAGAAGTCTGAAGTTCATAGTCAACCCAGATACCACCCATTGTATAGTGGATAGCCGGATAGATCATCATCGGATTATAATATTTTACGCCATTGATTTCTTTAGCCAATTCACCTGGATTTACGTCGGTGATTTCTTCGTACATATCGAACAAGTTACCATAGCGCTGACGAACAACGTCAATACCCAAACGTTCAATACTTTCAGAGAAATCAAGGAATACAGCCAAACCTGTATTATTTACACCGAAACCATGGTCGCAACGTTCTTTTGCAGCACGTGAAGCCACGTCACGCGGAACCAGGTTACCGAATGCCGGATAACGACGTTCCAGATAGTAGTCACGATCTTCTTCAGGGATATCACTACCCTTCTTAGTTCCAGCCTGCAAAGCTTTTGCATCTTCCAGTTTCTTTGGAACCCAAATACGACCATCGTTACGCAAAGACTCAGACATCAAAGTCAGCTTAGACTGCTTGTCGCCGTGTACCGGAATACAAGTCGGGTGAATCTGAACGTATGCAGGGTTAGCAAACCAAGCACCTTTACGGTAGCAAGCCATTGCAGCAGTACAGTTACAAGCCATTGCATTAGTAGACAAGAAATAAGTATTACCGTAACCACCAGTAGCAATAACAACTGCATGAGCAGCAAAACGTTCCAATTTACCAGTAACCAAGTTCTTTGCAATGATACCACGTGCACGACCGTCAACGATTACGATTTCTTCCATTTCGTAACGAGTGTACAGTTTTACAGTACCTGCACCAACCTGACGGCTTAATGCAGAATATGCACCCAGCAACAACTGCTGACCAGTCTGACCTTTAGCATAGAAAGTACGAGATACCTGCGCACCACCGAAAGAACGGTTAGCCAATGTACCTCCGTATTCACGAGCGAAAGGAACACCCTGAGCAACACACTGGTCGATAATGTTGTTTGAAACCTCAGCCAGACGGTAAACATTTGCTTCACGAGCACGATAGTCACCACCTTTTACAGTATCATAGAACAAACGATAAACAGAGTCACCATCGTTCTGATAATTTTTTGCAGCATTAATACCACCCTGTGCAGCGATAGAGTGTGCACGACGTGGAGAATCCTGAATACAGAAATTGAATACGCGGAATCCCATTTCACCAAGTGAAGCAGCAGCAGAAGCTCCAGCCAAACCTGTACCTACCACAATGATATCCAAACGACGTTTGTTAGCCGGGTTTACCAATTTCTGGTGAGCCTTATAATTAGTCCATTTCTCAGCTATCGGGCCTTCAGGAATTTTAGAATCAATTATTTTAGTCATAATGTTTTTTCAGTTTAAATCAGTTACACTTAAATTAGCAAGCACCGCAACCCATCATATTCTTCAAGAAGAACACAACAGCTACTACCATAAAACCAAGAACGATGATAGTAGAATAGATGTTAGAGATGCATTTCCAACGGTTAATCCAAATCATGTTGTTCCATCCCAAAGTCTGCATTGCACTCCAGAAACCGTGAGTCAAGTGGAACCACAAAGCAATCAACCAAATGATATACAACACGAAGAACAACGGATTAGAGAAAGTCTGCATAATATAGCCATAACCGTCGGCTGCATGAAGACCACCCAACATAGGGTTACCGATGATTTCAGCGAACTGCATTTTGTACCAGAAGTTCATAAAGTGAAGAGCCAAGCCCAGGATTACGATGATACCCAATACCAACATGTTCTGAGAAGCCCATTCTACATTCTTCGGACGAGCATTTACAGCATAACGTTCGTTACCGCGAGCTGCACGATTCTGCATTGTCAACCAGAAAGCGTAGATAATGTGAATTACAAACAAGGCAGCCAATCCCACAGTTGCTACCAGCGCATACCAGTTAGCACCCAGGAACTCACAAACCATGTTGTAAGCTTCGCCCGAGAACAAAGCAACACAGTTCATCGCCATGTGAAATGTCAGAAACAGGACAAGGGCGATACCAGTTACACTCATCACCACTTTCCTTCCAATAGATGAATTACTTAACCACATAAATGATTGAATTTAAATTATTTAATTGTTAGAACTAAAAATTCTGTTAAAAGCTGTGTATTCACGATGCAAAAGTAAAGGAATTCTAGCGATAATACAAGGAATTATGGAAATTATTCTTTAATTCGGGGAAGGGTAAATGCGAATTACATTATTTTCCTATCTTTGCACTGAACAAATGCCAAACTAAATGAAACGCCAAAGGATTATTTTTCTTATACTGACAGCCTGTTTTACATTCAGCCTCAGCGCACAGAATATAGACATCAACACGTTGAAAACCATCAACCGATGGGATGTACACGGACTGAGCCGCGGATTGTCCGCTAGCGGAGTGATTCTACCCGTAGGAATACCTACAGCCATGGGACTCTATGCATTGATAAAAAAAGACCAGCCGATGCTGAAAGATGCCATTTACATAGGAACCAGTGTGATTGAAGCAGTGGGGATTACATACGCCGCCAAACATATAATAGGTCGTGACCGGCCTTTTGTAAAGTATCCGGATAAGATTCATGCATACGGAGCACCGGATGCCGATAGTCCGTCATTCCCTTCAGGACACACTGCGGCAGCTTTTTCTTTAGCCACCTCACTCTCCATCACTTATCCTAAGTGGTATGTTATCGCCCCTTCAGCCGTATGGGCTTGCGGAGTAGGGTTTGCCCGGATGAACCAAGGGGTGCACTATCCCAGTGATGTAGTGGCAGGAGCCGCTATCGGAGTAGGATGTGCTTTCGTGAACGTGTATGTGAACCGATGGCTGAATAAGGTGCTGTTCGGGAGACAGATAAAGTGATGGTTGGAAAATTATTCCACACCTAAAAGAAGACACAGCAGAAGTTTTTCAGACAACTGCAGGAGTGCAACTATGCGCCCCTGCAGTTAATATAAAGTCTTGACTATCGCTTTTTCAACAGCAGCCCCTCAAAGTCCGGTTGCTCCAACAGTTCCAGCGCTTTCCTGATACTTTCATTCGCGTCATTAATGACGTGATAATATTCATTCATATCCCATAAATCACGGGCTATCAATGCTTTCATCTGCAACCTCAGCAGAGGCAGGGCCTTTTGATACTCTTCTTCATTATATTCCACTCCCATCTCCTTGCCGGTAGCAACCAGTTGTGCCAACATATCCGGAGTCACTTCAAAACGTTTGTAGAACTCATTGAAAGTCTTGTATTTGCCCAGCCACTCTTTACGATGGGCATCAATAAAATGGAAATGAGCTTTCATCAATGCTCCTTTATCACGCAACTGACGATGGTATTTAGTATAGAGAGTCGTATCAATCGGCACAAAATAATCGGGCACGATCCCTCCGCCACCATATACCGTACGGGCCAACCTATGAGTCTTGAACTTCAGTGAATCCGGAAAGTGGATGCTGTCTTCACTCATCATTTCTCCTTTATTATAACGGTCTATCAGGTCTTCATTATACTTTTCAATGCTCTCGTAAGGTTTCTGGATACAACGTCCGGCAGGCGTATAATAGCGGGCCACCGTCAGACGGATCATCGAACCGTCCGGCAAATCAATGGGACGCTGCACCAAGCCTTTACCAAAACTGCGCCGGCCCACAACAACTCCTCTGTCCCAATCCTGAACAGCTCCGGTCACAATCTCACTGGCAGAAGCCGAAAATTCATCAACCAATACCATCAGACGACCGTTCTGAAACTCGCCCGTACCTTTGGCAAAAAACTCGCTACGAGGATTACGACGGCCCTCCGTATAGACAATCAGTTCCTTTTTACCCAAAAATTCATTGGCAATATCGATAGCAGCATTCAAATACCCCCCGCCATTGCCCTGCAAATCAAGAATCAAGTCTTTCATTCCTTTCTTCTGCAACCCGGTCAGCGCTTTCTTGAACTCCTCATGGGTAGTGGCGGCAAAACGGTTGATACGGATATAACCAATCTTATCTTTAATCATATAGGAAGCATCCAGGCTGTAAACAGGTATTTTATCCCTTTTCACCGTAAAGGGGAGCAGTTCCTTCACCCCTCGGCGAAGTATTTTCAGATTCACTTTTGAATCTTTAGGACCACGGAGACGACGCATAATATCCTCGGTACTCATCTTTACACCGGCTATCAGCGTATCTTCCACCATGACGATACGATCGCCGGCCAGAATACCTGCTTTTTCGGAAGGACCGCCCGATACGGGCTGTATCACCAGCAAAGTGTCCTCCGCCATATTAAACTGTATACCGATACCTTCGAAGTTTCCCTGCAACGGCTCGTTCATTCTCTTCACTTCCTCCGGATCAGAATAGGTAGAATGAGGATCAAGCTGCTCCAGCATTTTTACGATAGCTTCTTCCACCAGCTTTCCCTCATTGACTTCGTCTACATAAAGATTGGCAATGGCAAATTCCGCCAGTTGCAACTTACGTGCCGGAGAATTCAGAAATTTACTCTCCTGAGCCTGTGCGGCTACGATAGAAAAAAAGCAGGCAATCAAGCCTGCAAAGTACATAGTATATTTCATGATCAGTCTATTTTCATTCCTTCAGGCAAGAATGGCGTCACATCTTTGCCAAACTGCAACAATTCTCTTACAATCGTAGAGCTGATAGAGGTTAGTTCCGGCTCCGTAAACAACAGAATCGTTTCTATTCCGGCCAGTTTCCGGTTGATATCGGCTATAGTTTCCTCATATTCAAAATCGTGTACGGTACGGATACCACGAACAATGAACTGCGCCTCCTTAGCTCGGGCAAAGTCAATGGTCAGACAATCATAAGCATCGACCTTTACCCGGGGATCATCCGCAAAAAGTTTCTCGATCATCTCCACTCGTTTCTCTGTAGGAAACCAAGTTTTCTTATTCTCATTGATACCGATGCCGATCACCACTTCGTCCATAAAAGTCAACGCTCTCTTCACGACCGAATAATGACCGATGGTAAAAGGATCAAAGGTTCCCGGAAATATCGCTCTTCTCATATTTTTTAGTGATTCACTCACGCAATATCTTCTTCTACAACAAGGTTATCTATAATAAAATTCTGACGTTCCATCGTGTTCTTACCCATGTAGAACTCCAGTAATTCCTTTACCAGATCAGTCTTGCGGAGGGAAACTTGCTCCAAACGCATATCTTTGCCGATAAAGTGCTTGAATTCATCGGGTGAAATCTCTCCCAAACCTTTGAACCGTGTGATTTCGGGATTGGGGCTTAACCGTTCGATTGCGGCAACCCGTTCTTCTTCCGAATAACAATATACCGTTTCATAAACTCCTTTCTTGCGGTTACGGACACGGAACAAAGGAGTCTGAAGGATATATACATGACCTTTCTTTATCAAATCGGGGAAGAATTGCAGGAAGAAGGTAATCAGCAACAAACGGATGTGCATACCGTCCACATCGGCATCTGTTGCCACAATCACTTTGTTATATCGTAATCCTTCCATACCGTCCTCTATGTTCAGAGCAGCCTGAAGCAAGTTAAACTCTTCATTCTCATATACAATCTTCTTGGTCAGCCCGTAAGAATTCAACGGCTTACCACGCAAACTGAATACTGCCTGAGTATTTACATCACGGCTCTTGGTGATAGAACCGCTCGCCGAGTCACCCTCGGTAATGAAAATGCAGCTTTCCTCCTTCTTGTCTCCTTTGGCATCATTCAGGTGAAAACGGCAGTCACGCAACTTACGGTTATGAAGATTTGCCTTTTTGGCACGTTCACGTGCCAGTTTGGTCACTCCGGCTATAGCCTTACGCTCTTTCTCCGATTCTTGAATCTTCTGCAACATCACATCGGCCACATCCGTATGTTTGTGCAGATAGTTATCGACCTCAGTCTTTACAAAATCACCTACAAACTTATTAACGGTAGGACCACCGGGAGCCATATTGGTAGAGCCCAGCTTGATTTTAGTCTGACTTTCGAACAACGGTTCCTCCACATTAACGGCAATGGCAGCTACCAATCCGTTACGGATATCGGCATAGTCCATATTCTTGTTGAAATATTCCTTGATGGTACGGGCTATATGCTCTTTGAAAGCACTTTGGTGCGTACCTCCCTGTGTGGTGTGCTGTCCGTTGACAAAAGAGTAATATTCCTCACCATACTGACCGGTATGCGTAAAAGCGATCTCGATATCTTCTCCTTTCAAGTGGATGATGGGATATAATCCCACAGCCGTCATGTTGTCGTTAAGCAAGTCCACCAACCCGTTACGGGACAGGATACGCTGACCGTTATAGATAATGGCCAGTCCTGTATTCAGATAGGTATAGTTGCGGAGCATGGTTTCCACGAACTCCGGACGGAAACTGTAGTTCTCAAACAACAGGTTATCCGGTTCAAAGAAAATATAGGTACCGTTCTCCTCTGTTGTATCTTGTGTGGTATCCGTCAACAAGTCTCCCTTGGCAAAGGTAGCGATACGCACCTTTCCATCACGATAGCTGCGCACCTCGAAACGTGAACTCAATGCGTTGACGGCTTTCACACCGACCCCATTCAGTCCGACGCTCTTCTTGAACGCCTTGCTGTCATATTTACCTCCCGTATTCAACACACTAACAGCTTCAATGAGTTTTCCCTGCGGAATACCCCGGCCATAATCACGCACGCTGACACGGAGATTTTCTTCAATAATAATCTCAATCTTTTTACCCGCCTGCATTTTGAATTCATCGATACTGTTGTCGAGAACTTCTTTCAGAAGGACGTAGATACCGTCCTCGGCATGTGATCCGTCACCCAACTTTCCAATATACATACCGGGACGGGTACGCACATGCTCCATGTCACTGAGGTGGCGGATGTTATCGTCGGTATATTCTACAGCGGGATTGTTTATCAGTTCGTTGTTTTCTTCCATATTGACTTATCACATTTTTATATATCGTTGTTACAGAATACTCTTTTTATAAGCACGACGGCGTTTATGCTGCTCGGTCTTGAAATATTCCCACTGGGCCTGCACCTTTCCGTTCAGTTCCAGTTCCGGATTACTTTCGGCATACTTGAATCCCAGTTGCTGATATACAGGAATCAAGTCCGAGAATAACAAAGCATTGACTCCTTTGTTCTGATACTCAGGTTTTACAGCAACCAGCAACAAATCCAACATAGGAGGATACTTATGCAGGAACAACACTTTCAACAGGTGATACCATCCCATAGGCAGCAAACGTCCCTTCGCTTTTTGTAACGCTTCGGACAGAGAAGGCATTGAAATCCCCACTGCCACCAGTTTATCTTCGGCATCGGTCACCAAGGTTACCATACGCAAATCTACAATAGGCAAATACATCTTTATATACTGGTTGATCTGTCCTTGCGACAAAGCCGAGAAACCATAAAGCGGAGCATAAGCCTCATTCATCAACTCGAATATAGCCTGTCCATATTCGGCCGCAATTTTCTTACCCGATGTATATTTCTTCACCCTCAGGTTAAACTTACGTTGAATCAAGTCACTGATACGCTTATGCTTATCAGGAATTGCATCCGGAATATAAATTTTATATTCCACCCAATCGGCATCCTTCTCGAATCCCAACTTCTCCATATGCTGTGGGTAATAAGGATAATTATAGATAGTCGCCATGGTGCTCAACTGGTCGAATCCTTCTACCAGCATACCCTCCGCATCAAAGTCGGTAAAGCCTAAAGGTCCCTGAATGGTATCCATACCTTTTGATTTACCCCATTGGGCTACTGCATCCAACAAGGCACGTGATATTTCGATATCATCCAGAAAATCGATCCATCCGAAACGGACTTCTTTTTTATTCCAAGTCTCGTTTGCGCGTTTATTTATAATCCCTGCAATACGTCCTACCACCTTGTTATCCTTATATGCCAGAAAATACTCCGCCTCACAAAACTCGAAAGCGGCATTCTTCTTCGGGCTGAACGTATTCAGCATATCATCGTACAAATCGGGTACGGAATAGGGATTCTCTTTGTATAACTCGTAGTTGAACCGTATAAACGTCTTTAGTTCTTTCTTTGAACTGACTTTTTTAATGGTAATAGCCATGCTGTATTTTTATAAAATTCGGGGTGTAAAGATAGAAGTTTTTTTGCAGAAAACTTATTCTTTTTATGGCTTTTTCACTGTTGGGCAATAAGATAGGCGGTATAAACGACATAACAGCCAACCATCAATGCGCCTTCAAGCCGGGTTATGGTACGTTTGCGGAAAAACCAGCCTACCAGCCACAACAACAGGGAGGAAGCAATCAGTACACTTAAATCGAGGTTATTTATATTCCCCATCGGAAGCGGTGACACCGTAGCGCTGCACCCCAGAACAAAGAATATATTGAACAGATTACTACCGATGACATTGCCGATAGCAATTCCCGGATTCTTCTTTAAAGCCGCCGTAACAGATGTGGCAAGCTCCGGCAAGGAAGTACCTCCGGCTACCAATGTCAGTCCGATTACCGATTCACTGACACCCCATGAACGGGCAAGCCCGCTTGCCCCGTCAACAAAAAGCTGTCCGCCGAATATGAGTCCGGCCAGCCCTCCTGCAATATACAACACCGATTTCCATACAGGCATTTCCTTTATCTTCTGCTCCTCTCCTGCCTCATCTGCCCCATTACGGGCGATGGCAAATGTATAACGCATAAATATAAGGAAGAAAGCCAGCAGAACAAACCCATCGGAACGGCTGATAACATTGACCGCTTCCCTGTCCAGCATCATGTCATTGGCACAGACAAAAAGTACCAACGAAGAAAGAATGACTAACGGAATCTCTTTACTCATCGTCCCCTCACCTACTTTTATAGGGAGTACCAAGGCAGTACAACCTATAATCATCAAAGCATTGAATATATTACTACCCACCACATTACCAATAGCCATTTCAGCACTGCCATTCAATGCAGAAAGCACACTGATAACCAATTCGGGAGCCGAAGTGCCGAAAGCTACAATGGTAAGCCCTATTACCAAATCAGAAATACGGAAACGTTTGGCAACCGCTGCAGAACCATCCGTCAAGCCATTCGCGCCAGCTAAAATGAGAGCCAGACCACCAATCAAAAGGAGTGTATTCAACATAACAAAAAGTACATTTACAGTTTTATACCGCAAATGTACTCTTTTTCCCTAAAATAACTATCCCTATTTGGTGCGTTTTACAGTATAGATTACTTTTCCTTTCTTATCAATCATGTGCATATCCAGTTCTTTCTTGTCTGCCGTAAAGATAGAAAAGCCCGGTTCGGGACTACAGAACAGAGTGCCTTCCACTGGTTTTACCTTACGGCTCAACGAACCAGCCGAATTTACCACATAGTCGATATCACTGCCCGGCACACGAAGGTGCTGGAAGTTATGAATGTGTCCGCATGCATAGATATCCACCTTATGTTTACGGAGGATAGGATCCAGACGCTTCTGCATATCGCTGCGTTCACTGTCGTCTTTCGACGTTTCAGCATAAATGGGATGATGTCCGATTACGACTACCCAATCTTCTTTGGCAACAGTCAGTACAGAATCTATCCATGCCAATTGCTGATCCATATCTTGTTTACAGGCATCCGGATAAGTTTCGCTCTCGTTACGGTATTTGTCAATCAGAGGAGCGGTATCTATCATCACAAAACGGATGGCAGTTCCTTTCTTCTCGAAGACTTTGGTATAATAACGACCAGGCATCGACCAGCGACGACTCACATTGGTATAATCCAACACAGCCTGCGTATTACCCCGGTATTCATGATTTCCCAAGATCGGAAACCAGTCTATCATCAACTCGGGATGACTGTAAATCAACTCGTAGTTGGTCATCCAGAGCGGATCGTTAACGCTGCGCACACCTTCAAAATGGTGCACGTCTCCGGCTGCAAATACACACTCGGGACCAATAACATCCGCCATTTCTCCCATCAGCTCGGCTATGGGCTTCTGGTCATAATAACCGTTACGTCCCAAATCGTTGGCCATATAAAAATTCAGTTGTTTCTCCAGTCCTTTCCAATCTTGCGGAGTCTGGGCACACACATTCAGGCAAATAGCCGTACCAATGACGGCAATCCATACCCATGTCAATACTTCTTTCATTCTTCTAATCATCATCAACGTTTTCATATACTTATTTTTAGAAACTTATTTTTAAACCTGCATTCATTCTCACGCCATAATATTCTGCCTGCATAGTACGGTCCTTCGTACCCTGGTAGTAACGGAGCGGCTGGTTCAGCAGATTGTTCGCCTCAGCATAAAAGGTCATTTTCACCTTCTTGCCAAAGGTATAACTGGCGTTCACATCCATATAGTTCACAGCATCATAATATCTGTCATAAAATGTACTTGGGCCCATTTCATCGATAAAACTGGAGGCATAGTTATAGCTCAGGCGCACATTCAAGCCTCCTTTTTCAAAGTAAAGAGAGGCATTCGCCGTATGCTCGGGAGACCCCGGCAAACTCAACCCGCTCTCG
>OMFF01000611.1_pt1 | contig 11985 bp, 9 predicted proteins | sample 1645581 | NCBI WGS metagenome assembly OMFF01 (sample SAMEA103958140, study PRJEB25191) | human gut metagenome | biome: human-associated habitat [ENVO:00009003]; feature: intestine environment [ENVO:2100002]; material: feces | place: Germany | collected 2013/2015
CCGACGCGGGCCGTGCCACGGCCCGCCACGAGACGGACTGCGCCCTGGAAGACGTCTGCCGCTGCGCGTTCCGCCTGCTCAAAGACGGCGGGCGGCTCTCACTGTGCCACCGGCCGGAACGGCTGGCCGAGGTGCTGGCTGTGCTGCGGGCCCACCGCCTGGAGCCAAAGCGGCTGGCCTTTGTGAAAAATCAGCCGGATGCCGTGCCCTGGCTCTTTCTGGTGGAGGCGCAGAAGAACCGGAAGACCGGCCTGCGCATTGAGCCAGACGTGCTCCTTTCGACCGGAGCGGCCCTGTACGGGAAACAATAAATTTTGGAGGTACTCCCCATGGCAGGAACCTTATACATCGTCGCGACCCCCATCGGCAACCTGGATGACATGCCGCCCCGCGTGGCGGCGACCTTCGGCGCGGCGGACTTCATCGCCGCCGAGGACACCCGCGTGACCATGAAGCTGCTCAACTTCCTCGGCCTGAAAAAACCGATGGTCAGCTACTACGAGCATGCCCTGCAAAAAGGCGAGGGCATCCTCCGCCGCATCGAGGCGGGCGAGAACTGCGCCCTCTGCTCGGACGCCGGGATGCCCTGCGTCTCCGACCCCGGCGAGGTCATCGTGCGGGATGCGCTGGCGCGTGGCATCCGGGTGGTGCCGGTGCCGGCCGCATCGGCCTGCGTCACGGCGCTGGCGGTCTCCGGCCAGGATACCTCCCGCTGGGTGTTCGAGGGGTTCCTGCCCGTGAACAAAAAGCAGAAGCGGGAGCGGCTGGCCGAGCTGCAGGGCGAGAAGCGGACGGTCATCTTCTACGAAGCGCCCCACAAGCTGCGCACCACGCTGGACGACCTCACGACGGCTTTTGGCACCGAGCGGAGCATCACCCTCTGCCGGGAACTGACCAAGCTGCATGAGGAGATCTGGAAGACCACCCTCGGCGAGGCACAGGCCCACTACGCCGGGAACGAGCCGCGCGGCGAATACGTTCTGGTCATGGCCGGAGCGCCCGCTGCCGAGGCCGAAGAGAGCCTGACGCTGGAACAGGCCGCACAGCGGGCACTGGAGCTGACCGGGGAGGGCTACGGCCCCACGGCTGCCGCCAAGGCCGCCGCGCAGGGCACCCCCTACTCCAAGAGCGAAGTCTACAAACAGATGCTGGCGTTGCAGGCCGGCGAAATGGAAGAATAAATTTTGAGGAGGACTTGGTCCCGTGACGAAACTTTTGATCCTGAGTGACAGCCACAACAGCACCGGCGCAGTCGAGCGCATCCTTCACGCGGAGAGCGATGCGACCGCCGTCATCTTTCTGGGGGACGGCCTGCGCGACCTGGAAGAAGCGCTGACGTTCTACCCGAAGATGAAGGTCTACGCCGTGGCCGGAAACTGCGATTTTGGTGCGCTGGAACCGCTGGACGGCCTGGCCGCCTTCGATCAGGTCGTCATTTTCTATACGCACGGCCATATGTACGGTGTAAAATACGATCTGGACACACTGACCGATGCCGCCGAGGCCCGCGGCGCGGAGGTGGCCCTGTTCGGCCACACCCACGTCCCGGTGGCCGAACAGCGCGGATCGGTGTTTCTGTTCAACCCCGGCTCCTGCGGCCGGTGCTACACCGGGCCCAACACCTACGGCATCCTGACGCTGGACAAGGGTAAAATCGTCAGCCATGAACACAAAGAGGTACCGCATCCATGAGCATCAATGAAGTGCGCTATCTGACCGAATGCGGCAGCACCAACGCCTATGTAAAAGAGCATTTTGAAGAATTCGGCCCGGTGGGCGCGGTCTACACCACCAACCAGACCGCCGGGCGGGGCCGTCTGGGCCGCACCTGGGTCAACGCAGAGGGCCGGGCGCTCTATTACACCGTCGCCATCCGGGAGCCGCTGGCGCAGCCCGCCACCCTGCCGCTGCTGGCCAGTCTGGCCGTGCGCGACCAGCTGAAGCTGCGCTACGGCGTGGACTGCCAGATCAAGTGGCCCAACGACCTGTTGCTGAACGGCAAAAAGATCGTGGGCATCCTCTGCGAGAGCGTGTCCTACGGCTACGAGCAGCAGGGCCGGGGCATCCTGTGCGGCATCGGCATCAACCTGGCCCAGCCGCAGAGCTATTTTGACGCAGCCGACCTGCCCCACGGCACCTCGCTGGAGCTGCAGGGGGCCAAGGTGGACCTTTCCACCGACCCCGAATGGCTGGCCGAGGGGCTGACCGATTTCGGCTTCGACCGCCCGATGTACGTCTTTGCGCGGGACGGCTTTGCACCCTTCCGGGACGAATACAAGGCCGCCTGCATCAACATCGGCCGCCGCGTGACCTTTGACCTGCCGGGCGGCGGGCAGGGTACCGGTGAGGCCATCGACGTGGACGCGGACGGCCGGTTGGTCGTCCGCACCGACAGCGGCGAAGAGCATGTCTTCACCGGTGAAGTCTCGGTGCATGGCATCTACGGCGCTGTATGATCCTCTCCCAAAAGGCGGGAGCGTCTTTAGAATATCTTTTTGAAAACAAACAGGAACCCCCTCCGGCGCTTGCGGTACACCGGAGGGGGTTCCTGTTTTGGGGTATTGCTTTGGTGTGAGGAGGAATCATGTGAAAGGGAGACGGTTGCGGCCCCGCTCCCTTGTAATTCATAGTATACCCGATTTCCGAACAAAAGTCATTACATTCTTGTGAAATCTTGTGAAAATTTTGTTAAGCATCCAGCCCTGAAATTTCGTCGCTTTTCCGAAAAATCATCCGGTATGAGCCGGTTCGATGAAAGTTCATTTCGTTTTCGCTTCCGTTTCGATGATTTCGCATTGTTTCACCGCCTCGGCATGGGCCTCGGCATCGCCGACATAGTGGACGGCATTTTCGATGTTGTGCGCGGCCTGGTCGGGGCGGATGGTCTTGATGATCTTCGCCGGGACGCCTACCGCCACCGAGCCGTCCGGGATGACCATTCCTTCCGGCACCAGCGCCCCCGCGCCGATGATGCAGTTCCGGCCAATGACACAGTGGTTGAGCAGGGTCGCGTGCATCCCGATGAGGCTTCCGTCGCCCACGGTGCAGCCGTGAACGAGCGCGCTGTGGCCCACCGTCACGTTTTTGCCCAGCGTCACCGCGCCGCCGGGGTCGCAGTGCAGGACTGCGTTGTCCTGCACGTTGGTGTTCTCACCAAGGGTCAGGGTGCCGTCGTCGCCCCGCAGCACGGCTCCGTACCAGACGCTGGAGCCTTTCTCCAGCACCACGTCGCCCAGCACCGTTGCGTTGGGGGCCACAAAGGCCGCACCGCAGTCCTGGGGCGTTTTTCCACCAAATGGGATCATCATTGTTGAAAAACCACCTTTCTCTTTTCGCTCATTTATGGTATTCTTTTAATAGTTCGTTTTGATTTTGGGGATCAGGGAAGCCCGAAACTTCCAAAGGAGCATTCTTTCATGAACCATCCTGCTTTTGTACGCCGGGTGCTCGCGCTGGTTCTGACCGCCGCCGTGGCGGTGGCCGCAGCGCTTCCCGGCTTTGCCGTTTACGCCATGCCCATCCAGACCACCTATCCGCAGGAGTCGATCTACCTCTTCGATGCCGACACCGGCGAGGCCCTCGTGGAACAGAACCCGGATATGGTCCGGCATGTGGCCAGCCTGACCAAGATGATGACGGCTCTGCTCGTGATCGAGAATGGGTCAGACCTCAACGCCAGCATCACCATCCCGGACAGTCTGACACCGGAGTTCCAGTCCATCAAGGCCAACCGGGGCCACACCATCGGCCTGCAGGCAGGGGAGAGCGTGCGCCGCATCGACATGCTGTATGCCATGCTCCTGCCCAGCGCCAACGACGCGGCCAGTGTGCTGGCCAGCGATGCCGCCGGGGGAGACCTGGCCGCCTTTGCGGCCCGGATGAATGCCCGTGCCAGCCAGCTGGGCTGCACGACCACCCATTTCTCCTGCCCGCACGGCCTGTACGATGCCAACAACTATTCCACCGCGCGGGACCTGGCGAAGATCGCGCTGGCCTGTTACGCGAACCCGACCTACCGGCAGGTGGCCGACACGGTGCTTTACCAGCTGCCCGCCACCAATGTACATGAAACCCGGACCATCGCCACCACGAACAAGCTGTTGCAGCCGGGCAGCGCGGCCTACCGCAGCTACGCCCACGGCATGAAGACCGGTTTCACGACCAAGGCCGGGCGCTGCTTCGTCACCTTTGCCCAGCAGGACGGCCACACCTACGGTCTGGTCATCCTCGGCTCAAACAGCCAGAATATTTTCCGGGAAGCCTCCGAGCTGCTGGACTGGGCCTTCACCAGCCCGGAGCTGCACCCCGCGCATACCACCACGCAGCCGGAAGCCGCCGCCCCGGCCCAGCCCGAAAAGCCGCTGACCTTCTGGCAGCTCCTGTTCAGCTGATTTGAAATTTTGGGAGGATACGCTCATGCAAAACACTACGCTCTTCCGCCGGATGGCGGCTCTTCTGCTGACGGTCGTGCTGGCCGTCTCGGCCGCGCTGCCCGGTCTGGCCGTGTACGAGATGCCCATCCAGACCGCCAACGAGGGCGAGTCGGTCTATCTGTTCAACGCAGATATCGACAAGCCCATCCTGGACCAGAACGCCGGGCAGCAGCGGTATATCGCCAGCCTGACCAAGATGATGACGGCCCTGCTCTTTCTCGAAAGCGGCAAAGACCTGAACGAAGAGATCACCATTCCCACCAGCCTGACACAGGAGTTCAAGGACATCCAGAACGCCAACGGCAGCACCATGAATCTGCGCATCGGCGAGACCGTGCGCCGCATTGACCTGCTGTACGGCCTGCTGGTGGCCAGCGCCAACGATGCCGCCAGCGTCATCGCCAACGATGTGGCGGGCAGCCTGCCCAATTTTGTCGCGATGATGAACCAGAAGGCCCAGGAGCTGGGCTGCACCAGCACCAGCTTCACCTGTGTGCACGGCCTGTACGATTACGGCAACGTCTCCTCGGCCCGCGACCTCGCGCTCATCGCCTCGGCCTGCGCCGCCAACGATACCTATATGAAGGTCGCCAACACCCTGAGCTACACCCTCCCGGCCACCAACCTGCACCAGAATGAGCGGAGCATCACCTCCACCAACCTGATGCTGAACCCCGAATATTCCTACTACCGCGACTACATCCGGGGCATGAAGACCGGCTTCACCACGCTGGCTGGCCGCTGCTATGTCACCTTTGCCCAGAAGAACGGCCACACCTACGGTCTGGTCATCCTCGGCTCCGACCTGGACAACATTTACAAAGAAGCCTCCGAGCTGCTGGACTGGGCCTTCGCCAGCTTTGCAGACCGGAGACTGGTGGACACCACCACCCCGCTGACCACCGTGCCCCTGACCAAGTGCCGCAGTGCGGAGGCCGTCGAGCTCTACGCTGCCGAACCGGTCAGCGGCTACGGCCACACCGATGACAAAGTCACCTACAGCTTTGCGCTGCCGGAGCGCGTCTCCGCCACCGTCAAGGCCGATGCAGTCCTCGGCCAGGCCACCGTCTATCTGGACGGCTACGAGGTCGGCACCGTAGACCTTGTGACCCATCAGGAATACGTGTCGGACTTCCGCACCGACCTCAAGAGCACCCTGCTCCTGATGGCCGCACTCGTGCTCCTCCTCGCGGTTCTGAGCTGTGTCACCCTCGTCTCCGGCGGCAGCTCCCTGAACCGGAACCGCAAGCGGAGAGCCAATCGAAAATAAGAACGATGCAAAAGCAGCCGCAATGCGGCTGCTTTTGTTTTTTCAGAACGTCCGGAACTTCGCCGCCAGCACCGACAGCACGATCTTGGGGTTGACCTGCGCGCTGATCTGCTGCATCGCCGCATCGGCGGCTCCGAGGGCCTTCCGGGCGGTCTCACCCTCCACCGGGGAATGAGAGCTGTCCCGCAGCCCGGCGGCGGCTACGGCCCGGAAATCGGCCAGCAGGGCCGATGCACCGGCCTTGTCTTTTTCATAAGCGGCCAGCAGCACCGCTGCCGCATAGTTGTCTCTAGCCGCCGCGGCTTTGGCCAGCGCCAGCGCCCGGTCCACCTGCTCGCGGCGGGCTTCGTCCCGCGCAGCGGCCAGCACGGTGCCGATGTGCCCATCGAACAGCGCACTGTACAGGGCTGCATCCTTTGCACCCACGCCCTGCGCGGTGCAGTAGCGGGCGCAGTCCTCCGGGGAGACCGGGGCCACGGCAAAGCTGATGCAGCGGCTCCGGATGGTGGGCAGGACGCCCGCCAGCGAATCCGCTGTCAGAAGAAAGAGCACCCCCTCCGGCGGCTCTTCCATGACCTTCAGCAGCGCATTGGCCGACTCCTCGTTCATCCGCTCCACATGGTAGAGCAGGACGGCACGGCCCTCTGCCGAAAGGCTGGTGTTGAAGATCTCCGACCGCATGGCCGTGACCTGACCGACCAGATACCGCCCGCCGGACCCCATGCCGGTGACGGAAATGGCCTCCCGCACGATGCCGGTCTCGATCTGGCCGCTGTCGCGTTTGCCCGCCTTGGCCACCGCGCGGCAGCATTCGCCCCGCAGAAGCGCTTCTGCGGGCGCACCGCCCTGGGGGTAGAGGTAATCCGCCGCCACACAGCGGGCCGCAAAACCGGCTCCCAGGCCCGCTTCGCCCACCAGCAGGACGCTGTGGGTCAGACGCCGACCCTCCAGCATCCGGCGGATGCTGGACTTCAGTTCTTCATTTCCCGCAATGCGTTCTAACATGCTGTCCTCTGTCTTTCCTGTTTTCTCCCGCACTCAGCGGCGGTTCTTCCGTTTCCACTGCTCCCGGCGGACCCAGGCACGGACACTGCGCCAGGCCTGCGGGCCGAAGAAGACGACGAAGTTCAGCATACAGAGCAGATCGTTCAGTTTTCCCATCATGCCGGACCCCAGAAAGCTGAGCGCCCACAGCGCTGCCGCAAACCAGCCGAAGTACTTGACCCGGATGGGGATGACGAAGAAGAGGAGCACCTGCACCTCCGGATACAGCATCGCAAAAGCCAGCAGAAGCGAGAGCGACAGGCAGTAGGTATCGGCATAGCCCGTCAGCAGGCAGGCCGCCACTGCGCCCACCATGCCCAGCAGGAGATACAGATTGAAGCGGAAGTCGCCCCACTCTTTTTCCAGCGCGCTCCCGATGAACCAGGTGAAGTAGATGCCCAGGATGACGCTGAGCGGCCCGCCGCCCGAAAACGGCACGAACACAAAGGTGATGACCCGCCAGACCTGCCCCATCAGCAGGGCCGTGCGGCTCAGGCTCAGATAAAGCGAGACATACTGATTGACGAACAGTTCCACGGCATAGACCAGGACCTGCGCACCCACCAGGATCGAGATGAGGTTCGGGATGCAGATGCGGCCATACTTCCGCTCCAGTTTGGTTAGCCAGTTCATAGGGGAACGCCTCCATGCTCGTAAGATTCTGGCCCCGGCTTGGGGGCCGCTGTTTTTCTCATTGTATCATGTTTGGCAGGGCCATTCAAGAAAATCCCTGTGAACAAAAGGCGGCTGGCTGTCGCTGCCGCCTTCTGCTAAAACAGCCGGTTGTATCCATTTTTGTGCCATCTCAATGGACTTATCCACTTTTTCCACCGAGTTTTCCACTGAATTTGTGAAAAAGAGGGCCAGTTTCCCACGATGTTTTCCACTTTTTCCACCGAGTTTTCCACTACACCACCGTTTGGTTTTTATACGTGAAGTATTTCCCGGCATTTTCCATGGTGGTTTCTGGGGAGAAATACGGGAACTTTTTCTTTTTTCCAAAAGAAAGTCGAGCCGTTTTCTTTTCTTTTTTCACCAGCTCTTCTCAGCTGTAAAGTGCTTTCTCCCCGCTGGAATGCAGGGCGGCTAAGTTTTCCACATCGGATGGGGCAGATTTTCTTCGTGTTGAAAACCGTTGGAAAACCCGACTTTTCCACAGAAAAAGAGCGGCTGCATCTGCGGAGTCCCGGCAGATGCAGCCGCTCTTCAAGTTTTCTCACATCATATTCCGGAACACGATCTGCGCGATCTGGAAGTACAGAATCAGGCTGCACGCATCGACGATGGTGGTGATGAACGGCGTTGCCATGATGGCCGGGTCGGCGCCCAGCTTCTTGGCGGCCAGCGGCAGCATACCGCCCACCAGCTTGGCCAGGATGACGCTAAAGAAGAGCGATACACTGACCACGATGGCGTAACCGATGACATTTTCATACTGGCCGGGGAAAAGGAAGGTGTACATCAGGTAGATGCGCAGGCCGTTCACGATGCCCAGCACCGCGCCCACGATAGCAGAGACGCGGATCTCCTTGCCCAGAACGCGGAGGAAGTCGGCCGGTTCCACCTCGCCCAGCGCCAGACCACGGACCATCAAGGTGCTGATCTGGTTGCCGCAGTTGCCGGCGGTGTCCATCAGCATGGGCATGAAGGAGACCAGCAGAGGCAGACTGACGAAGGCTTCCTCGTAGTGGGTGGTGACCATGCCGGTGAAGGTGGCCGACAGCATCAGGATGAGCAGCCAGGGGATGCGCTGCTTGGCGTGGGTCCAGACACTTGTGCCGAAATAGGTCGTTGCATCGTCATCCGGCAGAATGGCCGCCATCTTCTGCATGTCCTCGGTGGACTCGTCGGTCAGAACGTCGATTGCATCGTCGATGGTGATGATGCCGACGAACATGCCCTCGTTGTCCAGGACCGGCATGGCCGTGAAGTCGTAGCGCTGCATCTCACGGGCCACATACTCCTGATCGTCTGTGACCTTCACGGCAACGACGTTGTCGTCCATGATGTCGGCAATGGGGGTCTTGGGGTCTGCCAGCAGCAGGCTGCGGGCAGACACAACGCCCAGCAGACGGTTCCGCTCGACGACGTAGTTGGTGTAGACCGTCTCGGCGTTCTCGCCCTGACGGCGGATGGCGGCCAGCGCATCGCTGACGTTCATCTCCTTGCGCAGACGGACGTATTCGGGCGTCATCAGACTGCCGGCCGAGCTTTCGGGGTAGTTCAGCAGCTTATTCAGGCTCTCACGGGTCTGCTTGGAAGATTTCTCCAACACTCGTTTCACAACACCGGCGGGCATATCTTCCAGCAGGTCGGCGGCGTCGTCCAGGCTCATCTCCTCGATGGCGCTGACCAGCTCCACATCCGAGAACGCATTGACGAGGTCATCGCGGGCCTCATCGGACATATAGGCAAAGGCCTCGGTCGCCACTTCCTTTTTCAGCAGGCGGAAGACCACCAGACGGTTGTTTTCGTCCAGCTCTTCCAGCAGCTCGGCCAGGTCGGCGGGCTGCTCTTCCTCAGTGACTTCACGCAGCTTGACATACTGCTTTTTCACCAGCATTTTCAGCAGGCGGCTCTTGGTCAGCATTTCGGGGTTGGCCTTGACCTCTTCGTCACGGGCCTCTTCTTCTTCGGCGTCCCGCACATCCTGCTTGAGGTCTTCGGTGGCCTCCTCGCTCAGGTCCTCGGCCAGCTTCCGGCGGACTTCCGCAGGGATATCTGCGGGCAGTTCGGGCATCGGGAGCGATGCTTCCGGGGCCGCTTTCTTCGTTTCTTCCAGTTCCATTTGTGTTCCTCCTTACCGTTTCCGGCGGATCGGACAGCACACAAAACAAAAAGCGCCGCCTGCTTCCCGCAGCGAGCCGTTCTGCCCGCTGCGCGCACCAGGCTGCGCCCTTTCTCCCCGCTGAGAAGTACCTGTACAGCACCTCTTACCGGGCAAAAAAGGCGAACGCAGCTGCTTTCTGGTTCTGCTGTGCCGCAGTTGATCCGTGTCTTCGACTATGATCCGGGTCCATTGTCCTGCGTTCACCTCCTAAAGATCTTATCTACTTTTTATTATAGCGTCCGCAAAAAGGCCGGTCAACCCTAAAACCACCGAAAGCAGAGGAAAATTTCCGTCAAAAACGCAGAAAGCCCTTTCCAGCGCTTGCGGAACACTGGAAAGGACTTTCTGTTCGGATATTGCCTTGGTGTGAGGAGGAATCATGTACAAGGAATCGGTTGCGGCCCCGGTTCCTTATGTTCGTAGTATAGCACCGAATGCGCGGTTTTTCATGAAAAACCTATGAAGAAAGTGTAAAATAGCCTGCCGCACACAAAAAATACGCCCCGGTCACCGTTGCCGGTGAGCGGGGCGCTAAAAACGAGATCCGTTTTTGACTGAGGCAAGATCCCTGCAAGGCAGGTCTTATGCTTCAGGCGGAACAAGGTATCTGCGAACAGACCTTATGTTCCTGACACACGCGGGGTGTGCTTTCAAGGACCCTCGCGGGCGCTTTGGTATTTCAAACACCCGGCCCCGCTGCGGATCACTGCCGCAGCAAGGGCGTGGGAAAATGAAATCAGAGACTTGTTGTGCGGAAAGCGTTGTCGCTTTTGTGCACGTTCTTCTTTTGCCGCTGCCGGGGCCAGATCAGCCACAGTTTCGCACTGCTGCATTGCGCAGTAACCGCCAGTGCGGAGCAGCCGCCTTTCGGACTAGGGTGCCGCTGCGGCGCGTTCCGGCCCAAAACAGGGGAGCAAGATTACTTGTACAGCTCGACCAGACGAGTCAGATGCTCGTAACGATCGTTTGCGACCTGCTCGTTGCGTGCGAACAGCTGCTTTGCGCGCTCCGGGAAGGCACGGGTCAGGCGGCTGTAACGGGTCTCGTTTGCCAGCAGAGCCTGGTACTTCTCGGCGTCGACTGCCTTGGAGGTCAGAGTGAACGGGTTCTTGCCCTGAGCCTTGTTGGCCGGGTTGAAGGTGAACAGGTTCCAGTAACCAGCCTCAACTGCCTTCTTCATCTCGTTCTGGCAGTTGGTCATGCCGCCCTTGACACCGTGCAGCTCGCAGGGAGCGTAGCCGATGATCAGAGAGGGGCCGGGGTAAGCCTCAGCCTCGGCAATCGCCTTGACAGCCTGGTTCATGTTAGCGCCCAGAGCGATCTGAGCAACATAGATGTAACCGTAGGTCATAGCGATCTCGGACAGGCTCTTCTTGCTGATCTCCTTACCAGCAGCAGCGAACTGGCAGACTTCACCAATGTTGGAAGCCTTGGATGCCTGTCCACCGGTGTTGGAGTACATCTCAGTATCGAAGACCATGACGTTGACATCCTCGCCGGAAGCCAGGACGTGATCCAGGCCGCCGAAGCCGATGTCGTATGCCCAGCCGTCGCCACCGAAGATCCAGACGGACTTCTTGGCGATGAACTCCTTGCTCTTCAGGATCTCAGCGGACTCGGTGCAGCCAGCGGCAGCAGCCTTCTCCAGCTCAGCGATCAGAGCCTTGGCGGGTTCGTCGTTGGCCTTGGTGTTGTTCTTGGTCTCCATGAACTTGTCGAATGCAGCCTTCAGCTCAGCGGAAGCCTTGTCAGAACCAGCGACCTCAGCGATGCGCTTGATCAGGTTCTCACGGACGGTCTTCTGGCCGAGGTACAGGCCCAGACCATGCTCAGCGTTATCCTCGAACAGGGAGTTGCACCATGCAGGACCATGGCCGCTGTCCTTGTTGACGGTGTACGGAGAGATGGAAGCGGTGCCGCCCCAGATGGAGGAGCAACCGGTAGCGTTGGAGATGTACATCTTCTCGCCGAACAGCTGGGTGATCAGGCGAGCATAAGAGGTCTCGGCACAGCCTGCGCAGGAGCCAGAGAACTCCAGCAGCGGCTGGTTGAACTGAGAACCGATGACGGTGTCGTCAGCAAACTTGCCGGGCTTCTTGGAGATGTTGGCGACACAGTAGTCGAAGACTGCCTGCTGGTCGGCCTGGCTCTCCTGAGGAACCATGCTGATGGCCTTGGTGGGGCAGACGGTGACGCACTCGCCGCAGCCCATGCAGTCCAGAGGAGACACAGCCATGACAAACTTGTACTCGTTTGCGGGCTTGTTGTCGCGGCTCTTGGTCTGTGCGGGAGCAGCAGCCAGCTCGTCAGCAGTCAGCTGGAAGGGACGGATGGTAGCATGAGAGCAGACGAATGCACACTGGTTACAGCCAACGCACTTTGCAGCATCCCACTCGGGGACGTTGACA
>OMFF01000613.1_pt1 | contig 11962 bp, 10 predicted proteins | sample 1645581 | NCBI WGS metagenome assembly OMFF01 (sample SAMEA103958140, study PRJEB25191) | human gut metagenome | biome: human-associated habitat [ENVO:00009003]; feature: intestine environment [ENVO:2100002]; material: feces | place: Germany | collected 2013/2015
CTCGCCCCCTACGTATTACCGCGGCTGCTGGCACGTAGTTAGCCGGGGCTTATTCCTCAGGTACCGTCATTTGTTCGTTCCTGAGAAAAGAGCTTTACAATAAAACTACCTTCATCGCTCACGCGGCATTGCTGGGTCAGAGTTGCCTCCATTGCCCAATATTCCCCACTGCTGCCTCCCGTAGGAGTCTGGGCCGTGTTTCAGTCCCAATGTGGCCGATCAGCCTCTCAGCTCGGCTACCCATCGTCGGCTTGGTGGGCTGTTATCTCACCAACTACCTAATGGGATATGAGCCCATCTCTGTCCGATAAAATCTTTTACCGCTGCACCATGCGGTGCCGTGGTCATATACCGTATTAGCAGTCGTTTCCAACTGTTATCCCGTTGACAGAGGCAGGTTGCTCATACATTACTCACCCGTTCGCCACTAACTTTCATCCCCGAAGGGAATCAGTCCGTTCGACTTGCATGTGTTAAGCATGCCGCCAGCGTTCGTCCTGAGCCAGGATCAAACTCTTGAGTTCAATCTTGACTGTCCTATAACTTTTTGTTCAAAGGTTTTTTAGACGTTATTTAATGATTTAATTCACATTAAAAATCGCTTTTCCAAATTTGTTCAATTATCAAGGTTCGTTGCCGTCAATTTGTGACAGCTTTCATATACTATCATAAGCAATTTTCTTTGTCAACGATTTTTCAATGTTTTCTAAGAAATTTTTTTAAGTTTTTTTCAAAACTTTTTTCATCTCAAAATGTTGTGTTTGCTTTGGGCTTGTACCACAATTTGAAACTTGCTTACTGCTTACGACAGCTTGCCTATAATAATCCTTTGAGATTTTTTTGTAAAGCGTTTTTTGATGTTTTTTGTAATTTTTTTTAGTTTTATTTAATTCGTCAAACTATCGGACATATTGTTTGTCAAAACCACTGTTTTCGGTATGTTTAGGGACATTTGGGGACATGCTGCCGCCTAATTCCGACAAAAATCATTCTCCTATGACACATAGATGCAAAATATACAAAAAACCGTATCTTCGCCCCATGTTATCACTCTATCGCGCGCAACCTTATATATAGCGTATGCACGAGTATATGTGTGCGTATAAATGCGTATGCGTATACGCGCGTGCGCGCGTACTATAATATATAGGCGCGCACGCATCCGCATCGGAATTATGCGGAGCATTTTGAACCCTTGTTCGATGAACAATGACCGTTACCGAGGCTCTTGCCGGACAGTAAACAAAGTATCGGAGTCTATTGTCGTTTTGAACCGCAATAATTGCACGAAGCAAACACAAGTTCAATGTTTATGTTGATTATTCTGTTTTTACAATCGGCTACTAATCGAATAACCGAAAAAACATACTCTCATCGCTTCGGATTAATTAATTTATATTGCAACACCAATCGTGTTTTAATTGATTGTGTCCAACGAGGCATTAAACACTATTCGTGTTTTTTTTTGAAAATTTGACAAAATTAAAAACAACCCTGCAGTCCGCAAGGTTGTTTTAGTAAAAATATCACTATTTAGATGTTATACGAGTGGTTTATGACGCCACCGCCGAGGCAAATATCGCCGTAATACACGACTGCATATTGTCCTTCGGCAATCGCTCTTTGTTTTTCTTGAAACACGATACGTACGTTTCCTTTTTCAAGAATTTGCGCACGAGCCTTTTGTAACGGCTGACGATGTTTGATGCGAACTTCACAATCGAACTCTTTCGCCGGTGGCGGAGTGATAAAGTTGAACCCCTCGGTTTCAAGTCCGTCCTTAAACAATATATCGTCCTCGCCTTGCGATACGATGAGCAAATTCTTTTCAACGTCTTTGCCAAGGACAAACCACCTTTCTCCGTTGCCGTCCGCACTTCCGCCGATACCAAGACCTCTTCGTTGCCCCAAAGTGTAGAAATACACGCCGTGGTGCCTGCCGACGACTTTTCCGTCTTGCGTGACAATATCACCGTCTTTCATCGGAATATATTGCGATAGAAATTGTCTGAAATTGCGCTCGCCTATAAAGCAAATGCCCGTGCTGTCTTTCTTCTTTGCAACAGGAATATCGAATTTGAGCGCAAGCTCTCTGACTTCGGGTTTTGTCAAATCCCCGAGAGGAAACATGACGTCGCGAAGCTGTTGCATGGAAACTTGATTGAGGAAATACGTTTGATCCTTGTTGTCGTCCTTTGCGCGAAGCAAATAATGCATATCTCCGTCATGGCGGATTCTGCAATAATGTCCCGTGGCAACATAGTCCGCTCCGAGTTCGCGAGCAAAATCGGCAAACGGGCCGAACTTAACTTCACGATTGCAAAGTACGTCGGGATTGGGCGTTCTGCCTTTCTTGTACTCGTCCACAAAGAGTTTGAACACGTTGTTCATATATTGCTCGGAAAAATCCACCGAATAATACGGAATACCGATTTTGTCGCAAATATACTGCACGTCCGTCCAGTCCTGCTCACCCGTACAACAACCGTTTGGGTCGGTTTCTTTCCAGTTGGACATATAAAGTCCGACAACGTCAAAACCCTGCTCCTTCAAAAGAGCAGCGGCAACTGCGCTATCCACGCCGCCGGACATACCGACGACAACTCGTTTTTTCTTTTCGTCCATACGGACATTTTAGCATTTCGCCGTCGGTATGTAAAGCGAGAGTTATATTTTTGCTTGCTTAACAAACCAACCGTCGTTTTTACTCAAACCGAAATCGTGTACAACACGCTCGGCTTCCTGTTTTGTGTCGAACAACATCGCGTCGTCTATATTAGGACTCGAAGCAACGCCGTCGTCAACTATATTCGAAGCATACTCGTTTTTCTTGACGTTTTGAATAATGTAAAATACCTCCGTCGCTTCCTCCAGCATTCCTTTTTTCGACGAAATATCGTACAGTTCTTTCGTAGCGCAAGCAGAATCCAAAAAGCATTGAAAAACGATATTCCAAAGCCATATTCCGACCAATCCAATCGCGCCCGAAATCACGCCGCCGAACAATAGCAACGAGCCATACTTTACGGAAAAACGCACTATCATTATAGTTCCGCCGACAATGCAACCTATTATTTGTAATATCATAGCAACTATTGCCAAAATGTGAAACAACGACAAAATATTGCTTGTCATATTTATGTCTTCAAAATGCTTTTTATTCATACAAATACCCTCTTTCTTTAATATTATCGGCATACCGATATTTTATTAAATAATATCATTATGCCGATAATATGTCAATAGGAGTTAATTATGGAAATTCTTATTGCACAGCGAATCAAAGATTTGATGAAAAGCGAAAAACTCACCCAAATGCAACTTGCCCGTGCGCTCGGCGTCGGACAGAGTTCGGTGAGTGACTGGATCAACGCAAAGAGCGAACCGAGCATTGAGAACTTATGGAAACTCGCCGACTTTTTCGACGTTAGCGTAGACTATCTCATCGGCAGAAAAGAGATTTGAACACAGCACCCGACGGTGCTGTTTTTTATCGCTAACAGACTTTTGCGTGTGGCAAAATTTACATTCAAAAAGCGGAGCATTTTTTGCTCCGCTTTTCAAATCGCTGTTTTATCTCTAAATTTTTGCTATATAAACGTTCGTTCTGCGCAATACATTGTTCATATTGCATACGCAACAAACGCTGCAAATTTGCCTTATATCAACGTCGCAAGCAACGGGAGCATTGACGCATATGCGCCGACGCCGATACCCAAAATCACAAAGACGAGAACGACGTACAATATTACGCCTACAACTCCCAAACATATGGACACAAGGCAGCCTATGCCTGCGCTTTTCGCTCTTGCCGGATGCTCGTCCTTCCAAATCAGCCAGAGAATGAAGCCCACGATAGGTATAAAAAAGCCGAGGATGCCCCAGCCGACAGTGCTACCTTCCGAGTCGGTTTGTTGAGATTGAGTCGCCGAGACGTTTTGCGATTTCGCACCGCGATTCGCGGAGGGCAACGTGTAGTTGACGCCTTGAACGAGGCTGTTGCGATTGGTTTCGCCGGTGTCCGACACTGTGAACGAGGACGGCATTTCGCCGTTGTTGAAGTTGAAAATGGTCTTGATTACGCCACCGCAATGCGGACATTTTGCAAGCACGCAAATAAGGTCGCCCTTGAAATCGAACACAATCTCCCAGTCCACTTTCATCTCGCCGCAAAGCGGACAAGTGGAAAAAGAATTGTTGATTTTGTTTTCTACAATCAAGCCTACGCCGTCATAGTATCTTTGAAAATCCATATTTTAAACTCCCTTTTAATTCTTTTTTTATGACACAAAAATCATATCATCTCTATCGAAGTCCGTCAACGGCAATCGATCACTCATAAAGACTTTGCGGATATCTGTCTCCGTTGTCGGGCAAAACGACCACTATGTCGCCGTCCGTGCGCTTGCGCAGCTCGCACGCCGCAAAATACGCTGCTCCGGAAGAGATTCCGCATTTTTCGCCAAATTTTCGGTAAATTTCTCCAGCCGACTTTATTGCATTTTTGTCTGCAACGTCGATTATTTGATCGAGCTTGCTCACATCAACGATTGCGGGGACGAAGTTTGCGCCTATACCTTGAATTTTATGCGCCCCGGCGTAGCCTTTTGTAAGCAGAGGACTTGAAAGCGGCTCGACTGCGACCACTTGGCAATCTATGCCGTTTTGCTCGATATATTTTTTCACGCCCATAACCGTGCCGCCGCTTCCCACACCTGCGACGATGTATTTTGCCGTCGGAACGGACGCAAAAATTTCTGGTGCGGTCGTATAAAAATGTGCCTCTACGCTTGCAAAATTTCCAAACTGATTTGCAAGCCACGCACCGCTCTCGGCAATCTCTTTTGCCTTCTTGACCGCGCCTGCCATACCTTCGCTTGCAGGAGTAAGCACAAGTTGCGCACCGTATGCGGAAATCATCTCTCTGCGCTCTTTACTCATACTTTCGGGCATAACCATAACCGCGTTAAGCCCCAGCTCTCTCGCGACGTACGCAAGACCTATGCCGGTGTTTCCGCTCGTTGCCTCTACAACCGTTCCGCCCTCTTCCAACTCGCCGTTTTCAAGAGCGCGCATAATCATAAAAAACGCCGCTCTGTCCTTTATCGAGCCGGCAGGATTCTTCCCTTCGAGCTTTCCGTATATACCGTCGCCAAGCGACAAAATCGGAGTATTGCCTATCTTTTTTGACAAAACATCGAGTTTTTCTTGCATTTTTGCATCCATAAACTGCCTCTTTTGTCAAATCGCGCTTCAAAAACGAGCAATAGAATCCCCCTTTCCGACACGATTCGTCAAAAACCATTCTTATATAATTATTATATCACCGCATATTTCATATGTCACCAAAATATTGTGCATGTAATATTTTGCGTTATGTTTACTATTGCAAATTTGTGTGCTATAATTCATCCGTAAAAACAAAAGCGTTTATCGCAAATCCTCATATTTCACGCACCCATGGCGCAACTGGATAGCGCATCAGATTCCGATTCTGACGGTTGGCGGTTCAAGTCCGCCTGGGTGTACCACTCTAACCCCGCAACCTTGTGTTGTGGGGTTTTCGCTTCCCTCATGCGTACTTGTACCTTTCGCTAATGCGATTGACACTATGTGTAACAATCACTATTACGTTCACTTCGTTCCCTACAAGTCCGCCCGGGTGTACCAAGTTGCCACGGTTGAACACCAAAATTCAACCGGGTATTTTTTGCATTTTCACTCTTTTAGATGCAAATATGCGCGCTCTCACTCGACCGTTATTCTTCCGCGACGTCGCATGCCGGAGCAACAACGGAAGAGAGTTCGTCAGGAACGCCCTCTTGTTCGTCCTCGTCGAAATTGAGGATGTTTTCCATTTCTTCGCGTTGTTTTTTGAGCACGGGAAGTTCATCCGTGCAGAACAAACGCACTTTGCCGTCCTTATTCTTTCCGACGATGTTGAGGATTTTGCCTTTTGTTACGCATATGCCGGCAAACAGCGGTTCGAGCAAGAAAAGGATTGAGAGCAAAAGCATAAACACAAGCACAACCCAAAGAAATGCGCCGTTGCCGAACCATGCCATAAGTCCTTTGAGGATGTTGTCGGTGCGCATAACTTGGTCTACCACGAACAACTCGTCAAACGCCGGCATACCCGTCGTAGTGGCTTTTGCCGCAAGCGGCAAGATTGCGATAAACACGTACACGAGCGGAAGAGTGAGCACAAATGCAAACGTCGTAATTCCGATAGTAAGTCCGTTGCGGAGTTTCTTGCCGGGGAATCTCAACGCCACGTTTGAAAACAGCATAATGCCCGCACTCATAGTGAGAATGACCACGATATACTTTGCAAGAACGTTGTCGATTTGGCTGAACGCCGTGAAAAACGCGATATTGTCGGGATTTTCCATATCCTGCATTGCGTTGAGCAAAAAGAGAATGCCCAAAACGATGATTGCCACCGAAAGCCCCAAAAGCGCAAAAAGCACCTTTTCGGTCTTTGTGAGTTGTTTCACCATAATTTTACCCCTAAAATTTATAAAACAATTATAAACTACAATCGGACAATGTGCAAGAAAAAACTTTTTAGGCACTATGCCACGGCTTCCTTTTGCAACGCGCGTGGCGTGGAAAATTCGGCAATCCGAACGGTACTTAAAAAAACGCCCTCTCATCCGCAAAAAAGCACCGTTTGAGCGGTGCTTTTTTTTGTTGACTATACGTCTTGAAATTATTTTCAAAAATCGGTCGCCTTTACTTTTTCACAATCTTTTTATCTGCGCGACCTGCAAGCCATTTCACGTCGTCCAATATCTGATAATCGTATCTTATGACGTCGGTTTCTTCTTCGCTCCTGTGCTCGACTTCCGCTCTGATTTTTCTGTAATTCACAAGCCCGTCGAAAGTTGTAAGACACCCGTGCTTGCGAAGCTCGAAATTCTTAAATTTGCCCTCTTTCATTTTGGCAACGGGCATAGGAAGCATGCCGCAAGTGATTGCGTATGCGTTCCATCTTTGGTGCTCCTGGATAGCCATACGTCCCCTCAAACTGTCGAATTTGAAGGAGTCGTTGGTGTAAACCACGCCTTTTCTGCCTTCGATTTCGCTGCCGTCGTAAACGATGGGATCGTCTTTTTCGTATGCGCACATAAACTCGTCGGACGCATCCTTCTCGCCATCCGCTTTGTCGCGCAAGTCGAAACCGATGAGTTGCAGTTTCATTCTTATGGCAAGCACGCCGTAAATGTTTGCTTCGCGCTGGAATTGAGCTTGCTTATACCAGCTTCTCGTAGCTTTGAGTTTTTCGCCGTCCTCGTCTATTTTCACGATATCGCGCATTTCTTGCGCCGCCTTTTTCTTTTCGCTCTCGTATGCGTAGGCAAGCTCGTAACAACGATGTCTGTCCATTGCCAACGCCTCGTTCTTTTCGTTTACGATTGCGTTTACGTTGTACACAAGCTCGCCCTCGTTGCCGAACACGATAAAATCGACGTCTTTATCAACGCTTCCGATAACGTCGTTTTTGAGCTTATCGTCGCGGATTTTGACAAACACTTTCGTTTGATTGAAGATTTCCCACTCTTTGAGTTTCGTGCAAATCTTTTCGGCAAAGTCAAGATTTTCCAAATCGGAGCCGAATGCGACGATGAGATAGTTGTAGTTTTTCTTGCCGCGTTTTTCGCTCAAATTTTCTTTGAGAGATTTGTAGAAATCGTCGTCGTTTATATCGAGCTCGAAAAACTTTTCGTTTGCCGGCTTGCACGGCAAGGGCAAATACTCGTCCTGTCCGAGTTCTCTCTCGAAGCGGTAGTAGTCGTGATTGAGATTTTTGTCGTTTCTTGCGTCCTTTTTGTCGTAAATCCAATAGTTGACGGCTTTGGGAACGAATTTGCCGTCCTCGATGCTCATAAACTGATTGTTTTCAACAGACGTAAGGAAGATTTGTCTGTTCGCTTTTCCGAAGCCGATAAGCGCAACGTTGAGCGAAACGCCGGACTTCACCGTTGCGGTTGCATAGTCGATTTGCTCGTCGTCCATAAACTCCGTAAGCGGATAATTGTAGACGAAATCGTACGCAACGAGCTTATACTTATTGACGTAATGCACGAGTCCCGACGTTCTTTTGACAAATTTCAGGAAAGTGGATTTGTTTTCGGGTTCGCCGAACACGTATGCGTTCAATCCCCTATCGCCGCCCGGGCAATATTTTTCGAGGGACAACTCGCTTATAACGCCTGCGATTTGCTCGGTAAAAGCAAGATTGATTTTGTCGTCGCCCGTGTTCACTATAACTTCTACGCTACGGTTGTCGAAATCCTTGAACAGTTCGCGCAAATTCTTTGCGAAATCGTCTGTCGATTCGACCTTTGCATACGAAACCTTTTCGACAAAAGCAAACTTTTTCAAATCCTCGTTCACTTCTTTTGCCACGACGATGCAGTTTGCGCTCTCGCCTTTTTTCGCAATGGATTTGACTATGCTCTTGTTTTGCGGATTGAAGCCGACCACTACGAAACACTTCTTTGCGTTTTTGGCACGCTCTTTCCAAACGTGATTGAGCACTCTTCTGTACACGATAGTAACCGCCAAAAAGCTTGCGTTGAGCGCAACCATAACGAAGCACAACCACATAACCGCCTTAAAAGCGGAATTTGCCTCCATAAGCGGTTTTACGGCGGAATAATCATACTTCAACACAACCAAATCCACACTCGACTTCACCGCGTCGAAAAACGCCTCGTCTGCCGCCGAACCGTTAAACTTGTTCGCAAGATAGAACAGGGGAATCGCGACAAAGTAAATCGCCCAGAACTTGCCCTTTTTGTAATTTTTGTAATATTCCAACCTATCCGCCCTGCCGCGTCTTGCGATATTCACTATCGACGTTGCAAGGATTGCAATCATAATTGCAAAGCACAGCCAAATAACGATACTCATGTTTTTCACCTACATTTTGTTTGCTATATCTTAACACACGCACGACGTTTTTTCCATACGTTATGCCGTTTTTTTGCAATTTTGTTTGAAACGAGTCGATTTTTTATAAAAATATCATACGTCTGCGTGTTTGCGCTATTGCGAAAAGAGTACGAATATGTTAAAATTATATACAAGTTGTTCAATACTTCCGCATTTTGACGATTTTCGTCTTGCTACAAACGAAGTTGCGATGCGTACGAGGAAAAAATGAAACTTGAAAGGTTATCCGAACAAAATCAAAAATATTATGCCGCCGCCAAAGCTCTTTACGAAGAGGCTTTTCCGGTGTTGGAAAGAAGGGACGATACGGAGCAGGCGCGCATCATGCAAAACCCTGCTTATCACTTCGATTTTATCACGGACGAGGACGGTTTCGTAGGCATTATGCTGTATTGGGAAACGGACTCTTTCGTATATCTCGAACATTTTGCCATTTTGCCCGAACTTCGCTGCAAAGGCAAAGCGACCGCCGCCCTCGGCATACTCGAAGAGCAATCTCAAAAAACCGTTATTCTTGAAATCGAGCCGCCTTGCGACGATACGAGCATACGCAGATACCGCTTTTATCAAAGAAGTGGTTTCGTCATGAATCCGCACGAGCATTTGCAAGCAAAATATCACCTTGGCGACGCCGATTTATATCTGAAAATACTCACCTATCCGCGTGAAATATCCAAAGAGGAATATGCCGCGTTTCGCAAATTCGTAGACGCGGAAGTTGCCGTAAACGACGAGATCGTCGTGCGTCCCATGCAGGATTGCGACGACCGCATGCAAGTGGCAAATCTCATTTATATGACGGACAAATACATCTATCCATATTGGTTCGACTCCGCGGAGGACGGCGCAAAGGTCATTGCAAAAATGACGTCGTTACCCACGCTTTACAACCAAAAAAATATCACGATTGCGGTTGCAAAAAACGGACGTATTGCGGGCGTACTCGTTTCGTGCTACTCCCCCGTCATTGAAAACGAGGAGCATATCCGCAAAGCATTCGAAGAGGCAAACGTGCCGTGCGACGAGCGCACTCACAGGATCTTTTCGGACTATTACGCCAAAATGGCGGAGGATAAGGACGGATTTTACGTTGCAAACATTGCCGTCGACCCGCAATTCAGAAACAAAGGCGTTGCGTCAAAACTCATAACTCAAACGATAAAGGACAAAGGCACTTGCCATCTTGAATGCGTCATTGCAAATCAAGGCGCATGGAAGCTGTATCAAAAGCTCGGTTTTCGCATCACGGGAGAATATCCCGGCGTATTCGACGTGCCGTGCTACACAATGGTAAAAGATTAGAAGAGGGAAATTATGGACGTATTTATAAGTTATCGTCGCGACGGCGGCTATGCGCTTGCAAGGCTGATATACGAATGGTTGCACAGAGAAAACATCACCGTTTTTCTCGACTTGGAAGAGTTACGGTCGGGTCCTTTCAACGAAAAACTTTATTCGGCAATCGAGGATTCACAAAACTTCGTGCTTATCCTGCCCTCTCACGCACTTGATCGTTGCTCAAATCAGGACGATTGGCTAAGATTGGAAATCGAACACGCCATAAAATACAAGAAAAACATAATTCCCATCATGGTGGACGGTTTTGAATTTCCCAAAGCATTGCCCTCTTCCATGCAGGTTTTGCCATTCTTCAACGGAGTGCAAATCAGTCGAGAATACTTTGACGCGTCCATGGTCAAGTTGATTTCGATGTTGCAAGGCATTAAGAAGAGCGACGGCGATCTTCTCACCCGCCACGACGACGTAAGATATTATCTTGACGAAGACGAAAAAGAAAAACATCGTTTGCAGACGGAAGATCACCTTTTGGACAAATACGAAACCCCGATAATTCACAAACTTCTGGAAGGCAAAAAGGACGCCGTTTGCCTTGACGTAAACGTGCTCAACCCCGAAAGCGCATTCCAACGCTTTGAAAATCCCGAAGTCGGCAAAGTCATTGCCCTCACCTACTCCCAAGAAGTTGCCGACAGAGGCAACAACATGCGCAAAGACGACAACGTGCGTTTCTTCGCGACGCAATTCGAAGCGGACGATTTTGAAGACAAACTGGAAAGTTATCTCGACTCGGTGGGTGCGGACGGCATAGACTTTGTGTGTTTGAGCATGGCGATTATGGATTTCAAAAAGCCTTTCCGCATATTGCAAGCAATCCGCAACTGTCTCAATGACGACGCGGTGATGATAATTCGCGACGTTGACGACGGCGCAGTGTTTGCCTACCCCGACAACGACGGACTTTTCAGAAAGATGCAATCCTACTATATCCACAACAAGTACAGCGGATTCCGCTACACCGGAAGGCAAATCTATTCGTACGTGCGCAAAATGGAACCGAAAACCATTTGCCTCGAAAAATACGGTATAAACACCGCCGATATGTCGCGCAAAGACAAAAAGATGCTGTTTGAAGCGTGGTTTAGCTTCATCCCCAACGACTTCGGAAGAATGTTGCGTGAAAATCCCGATTCCAAGATTTCACGCGAAGTGGTGGATTTTTGCCAAAACCATTACGACGAACTCAACGAGCAGTTTTTCTCCAACGAAACAATATTCTCGGCAGGTTACGTCATCTATTCCGTGCGATTTTAATTTTACTATTGAAGGGAAAAACGGTTTTGCCATTTGCGACAAAACCGTTTTTTTGATTGTTGTAGGTATTCATAATTCAATTCTGATACCGAAATAATCGTTAGAAAAGAATAATACGAACCCCGAATTTGTCTCGGTGTTCGTATTATTTCCTTTTGGTGGAGCGTTAGTAACGTAAATCGAATAGTTTATTCGTAATTTTTAAGTAGTTCTTCTATTTTTGAGATTGAATGTCTAAACTGCAAGAAATCGCTTTGTGTCCAGTTTTGAGATGACTCTGTGTAACTGTGATCCGGTACCCTTCTTGCTTTATTTATTATATCAAAATCATTTCTTACAAAGACACAGACAAAAGCAAATGTAAGGAGGGATAATCCAAGAAAATAAG
>OMFF01000620.1_pt1 | contig 11888 bp, 8 predicted proteins | sample 1645581 | NCBI WGS metagenome assembly OMFF01 (sample SAMEA103958140, study PRJEB25191) | human gut metagenome | biome: human-associated habitat [ENVO:00009003]; feature: intestine environment [ENVO:2100002]; material: feces | place: Germany | collected 2013/2015
AGTATTAATAGAAACTATATTGAAGGTAGTTTCGTAGATAATTTGTTAGCCTATGAAAAAATTATTATCATTTTTAGTTGTGCTTTCATGCGTTCTCGGTATAAAAGCAGCAGATACGGTCTTTATAAAGAATCCTCAAATACCAATTCTGATAGAGCGGCATGATAATGTTTTATGTTACATGCGTATTCATGCACACGAGGCAAAGGTCTTGGATAATGTTTCTGTGACTTTTGGACAAGATGTGCCTCTAGAACAGATTAAATCGGTAAAGCTGTACTATGGAGGTACTGAAGCTATTCAGGACAGAGGAAAGAACCGTTTTGCTCCAGTAGAATATATTTCCGCTCATGCGCCGGGCAAGACCTTGTCTGTCAATCCGTCATATGCTATTAAGAAATCAGAAATTGCTCCCCAAAAGAATTCTGTATTGTTGACTGGAAATCAGAATTTATATCCGGGAGTAAATTTCTTTTGGGTCAGTATAGAAATGAAGCCAGAAGCATCGTTGCTTACAAAAATCACTGCTGAAGTGACGGGGGTAACAGCAGATGGTCAGTCGTTACCAGTTAAATGTGTATCAGCACCGAATGTTATACGTCGTTTGGGAGTAGGTGTGCGTCATGCCGGAGATGATGGTGCAGCAGCTTTTCGTATCCCAGGTCTGGTGACAACCAATAAAGGTACATTGTTAGGTGTATACGATGTGCGTTATAACAGTAGTGTGGATTTGCAGGAACATATTGATATCGGTTTGAGCCGAAGTATTGACGGTGGAAAGACTTGGGAAAAAATGCGTCTGCCTCTAGCTTTTGGAGAATACGGTGGGCTGCCAGCAGCTCAGAATGGTGTGGGAGATCCCTCAATTTTGGTTGATACAAAAACAAATACAATCTGGATTGTTGCAGCATGGACACACGGAATGGGTAATCAGCGTGCATGGTGGAGCTCACAGCAAGGTATGGATGTAAATCATACGGCTCAGCTTGTTTTAGTAAAAAGTACAGATGATGGAAAAACCTGGTCTGAGCCAATTAATATAACCGAACAAGTAAAACACCCTAAATGGTATTTTTTGTTGCAAGGTCCGGGTAGAGGTATTACTATGGAGGATGGTACATTGGTATTTCCTATTCAATATATAGGTAAAGACCGGATTCCTAATGCTGGTATTATGTATAGTAAGGATAGAGGAGAAACATGGACCATTCATAATCATGCACGTACAAATACTACGGAAGCTCAGGTTGCTGAAGTTGTTCCTGGAACACTGATGTTGAATATGAGAGATAATCGTGGGGGAAGCCGTGCTGTTTATACAACTTCTGATTTGGGCATGACGTGGAAAGAACATGAGTCATCACGAACAGCATTACCTGAGCCTGTTTGTATGGCAAGTCTTATCAGTGTGAAAGCAGCGGACAATGTTTTAGGTAAGGATATATTGATTTTTTCGAACCCGAATACAACCAATGCTCGTAAAAATATTACTATAAAAATAAGCCTTGATGGTGGAAATACATGGGCACATCAGTTGCTTTTAGACGAAGGTGAGAACTGGGGTTATTCGTGTCTTACGATGGTAGATAAAGAAACGATTGGCATTCTTTATGAAAGTAGTGTTGCACATATGACTTTCCAATGTATCAAGCTAAAGGATATCGTGCAGTAAGTAAAAAATATATGTATTTATTAATATAAGAATTTCCCTTCGTATTTCATGGAAACGTGAATACGAAGGGAAATCTTTTATTTTGAAGCTCTCAATATTTCTCGTTTTCCACCTGGAGGGCCTGGAAGACGTTCTACTGTAAATCCCGCAGTTTGTAGCATTCGGCGTATTACTCCTTTAGCACAGTATGTTGTGAGAATACCACCAGAATTTAGAGAAGCATATAAGGTGTTGAATAGTTCTTGGCTCCACATTTCCGGTTGTTTTTCTGGGGCAAAAGCGTCAAAGTAGATGAGGTCAAATGCTCCTTGGAATTTATAGTTCGTAAAATCTCCTTCTACTTTATGTAAAATAAAGTAAGGTGTTAAGCTTATATCTGTATTCCATGCTGAATTATGCAGTGCATAGAAGTCGTTACTACGTTCCGGGCAGATCTGTTCTGGATAGGCAAGTTGATGTACAATATCATTACTTACAGGGTAGCGTTCTATTGTTGTATAGTGAACTTGACGTTTTGAATTATCAGCTTCCAACAGAGTGAGAAATGCATTGAGCCCGGTTCCGAAACCGATTTCCAGTATTCGCAGTGTAGAGGAGGGATGATGTTTCATTCCCATGTTGATAAATATATGTTCAGACTCTGTCAAAGCCCCTTTTACGGAATGATAATGTTCGTTTAATTCAGGTACGAAAAGTGTATAACTTCCATCTGCAGTTTGTTCTAGTTCTATCATAAATTAAAATTGATATAATAATTATTTTAGAAAAGGCTGATAATACCAAGAGTTGCTGCTACTAATATAGCGTAACGAGCCAGCTTACCGATGCTCATTGAAATAGTAACAATCCCAATATGAGCTCTCATCAATCCTAGTACAATTAAAATAGCATCTCCTACTACAGGCAAAAAAGAGAATAATGCCATCCATGCTCCCCTTCCATGTATAAATCGGGTAGCACGTTCCATTTGTTTCGGAGTTACTCCAAGGTACTTTTCTATCCATTCCATTTTTCCAAGATGGCCTATCCAATAGCAGGTAAGTCCACCTAAAACGTTGCCTGCTGTTGTGGCAATGGTAGACCATACAGGGTCGAGTCCTAAGCCAACACAAGCAAGTAGGACTGCTTCAGAACTGAATGGTAAAATTGTTCCGGCAAGAAAAGCAGACAAGAACATACCAAAATATCCCCAGTCGGTCAGAAGTTGAAGAAATATATCCATAAATTAAATAAGCACAATGCAAACCAGATAACAAGAACCGTAATAAAAGTTATTCGGGTAAATTTACTGAAAGTAAGTGAAAATAAATGTCCTCCCATAAATACCATCGGAATAATAGCTAAAGGAAGTAATGCTTTAATATGAGATGGTTGTAAAACCATAAGAATATTTATCCATACTCCCATGGATAGTATCACTTGTAATAAAATACGAGTTTGTACTTTGTCTTTATATGCAAATCGTAAATAAGGAATACTAAATGCAATCCATAATATTGTGATAACTCCCCATAAAGTATAATAGCTGAAATGTATGGATGCATAATTTATTTGATCAAACTGTAGAATATGCGAAATTACATTGTAGAATTCTTCGGTTTGATCCGTATACAAATCATATCCCAGCAGAAGCCAGTAAGGTAATGTAAAGCCAATGATTCCGGCAAAAAAGGTTTTTCCTTCAAGTGAACGAAGGTTAATCATATGGATATATAGTAGCGGAGTAATCCAAGTTATACAAGGAAGAATAAGGCTACTTAACCCCATCCACAAGAAAGCATGGAATATGGCGGTCGAAGCATGGGGAGATTCATAGCTTTGAAACAGTGAATATAGCATACAAAGAAAGAATACTGGAAGTAATAGTGTAACATCCCATGTATGCAAGAAAGGTGTTGCCGTATAAAACAGAAGAAAAAAAGAAGCAGGAAGCGTCGTACGTGTACGTATCAGTGCAAACTTCGTATCCGTCTCCAGTAGCAGGTAAGTAGTAAGGCTGAATATTAATAACGAGCCAATATTTGCCCATAAATGTGGAGTCGATATGACCCATAGAATAAGTGTTAAAGTACTTACAACTGGAAGTGTGGCACGTCCTGTCGCAACTTCGTATTGAAATCTGTTTCTGGTCTGGATCATGTGACGGATATTGATGACAAAAGAAATGTCACCACAGCTACACTCATTTACTCTTTAAACAGAATAATTGGTGTAGCTGTGGTGATGAATTGAAATATTATAAGTCGAAACCGATATCAGAACGGAAATATTTCTTTTCGAATGAAATTTTTCCGGCATTGGTAAAGGATTGTTTCAATGCTTCTTCCTTGTTGGTACCGTATGAGCTGACAGCTATCACACGACCTCCGGATGTGACAACCTGATTATCTTTCAATGCTGTTCCGGCATGGAATACGATGCTGCCTCCTGCTTTAGCTTCTTCGATTCCTGTTATAGGGAATCCTTTTTCATATGCTTCTGGATAACCGCCAGATACTAGCATAACGCATACTGCAGAACGTGAATCTATTTCAAGTGTCTTTTCATTGAGGTTTCCTGCCGCTACTCCTTCAAACAGTTCCACAAGGTCACTCTTAATGCGCAGCATAACACTTTCAGTTTCAGGGTCACCCATACGGACATTGTATTCAATAACCATCGGTTCACCTTTTACGTTAATCAAACCGAAGAAGATAAATCCTTTATAATCGATGCCTTCAGCTGCCAGGCCTTCTACTGTCGGACGAATAATGCGTTCGTCTACTTTCTTCATCCAAGCTTCGTCTGCAAACGGTACTGGCGAAACAGAACCCATACCTCCGGTATTCAGACCTTTATCGCCCTCGCCGATACGTTTGTAATCTTTTGCTTCAGGTAAGATTTTATAGTTCTTTCCGTCAGTCAAAACGAAAACAGAACATTCGATACCACTCAAAAACTCTTCGATAACAACGGTTGCCGATGCATTACCGAACATACCGCCGAGCATTTCTTTCAGTTCTTTTTTTGCTTCCTCTAGAGTCGGAAGAATCAGTACACCTTTTCCAGCACACAAACCGTCAGCTTTCAATACATACGGAGCTTGTAATGTTTCGAGGAAAGCAAGACCTTCTTCCAGATTAGCAGAAGTAATGCTTTTATATCCAGCTGTCGGGATGTGATGACGTTGCATGAATCCTTTAGCGAATTCTTTACTTCCTTCGAGTACGGCACCTGCTTTTGACGGACCGATTACTGGGATATTGGCCAATGCAGCATCGTTCTTAAAGAAGTCGTAGACACCTTTTACCAATGGATCTTCAGGGCCTACTACTACCATGTTGATACCATTTGCTACAACAAATTCTTTGATAGCCTCGAAATTGTCTGCTTTTATCGCTACATTTTCACCAACTTCACGTGTTCCGGCATTACCTGGAGCGATGTATAGTTTTTCTATTTTCGGACTTTGGGCGATTTTCCATGCTAGTGCATGCTCACGTCCACCTGAACCTAACAGTAACAGTTTCATATGTTTACAGTATTATGATTTGTTTCTTTATTTTATTTCAAATGATCAAGAAAATAACGGGTGATGTGTTCGTGCAAGTGTACGCGGTCGCGCCCCATCATGTTGTGACCGTCTTCCGGATAGATGAAGAAATCTGGATGAGTTCCAGCGTCAATACAAGCACGTAAAAAACTGATGCTGTGTTGCGGTACACAGGTAGGATCCATTCCACCGATAATTACTTCCAGACGACCTTTCAAGTTACCAGCCTTTAAGCGAAGATTTGATTCTTTATATCCTTCAGGATTGGCTTGTGGAGTATCCATGTATCTTTCTCCATACATAACTTCGTAGAATTGCCAGTCGATAACCGGACCACCAGCTACTCCTACCTTGAAGATATCCGGATAAGTCAGCATAAGATTAGTTGTCATGAATCCCCCGAAGCTCCATCCATGAACACCGATTTTGTCTGTATCAACATATGGAAGTGATTGCAGGAACTTGGCTCCTTGTACTTGGTCTTTCATTTCTTCTGTACCAAGATGGCGGAAGGTACAATTTTCGAACTTAATACCGCGATTATCACTTCCACGGTTGTCAACAGTAAGCATTACATAACCTTGTTGTGCCATGTAAAGATCCCATCCACGTGCATCATAAAAACGGGTATTATGTATCATTTGTGCATGTGGACCTCCGTATACGTAAATAATAGCCGGATATTTTTTGTTCGGATCGAAATTAACAGGCTTAATTAAGCGGTAATACAAATCTGTTTCTCCATCGGCTGCTTTAATTGTTCCTACAGTAATTTCCGGTAAATTGTAGTTTTCCTTCAGCGGGTCGGTTGCTATGAACAGAGTTGTACCTTTTTTCCCGGTAGTAGGAAGAATACTGATTTCACGTGGAACATTGTTCGAAGTGAAGTAATCGATAAGATAGGTTCCACTTGCTGATAATTTGGCCTGGTGAGTACCATCTTCCATACCGATCAGTGTACGTTTCCCATTTTTTACGTTCAGACTGAATATATTAGTCTGTAAAGGAGATATTTCCGTACTTGCAATTATGATTTCTTTACGAGAAGTATTGAATCCTAAAACATCTTGAACCAACCAGTTGCCTTCAGTCAATGGGATTGCTTTCAGATATTCACAATATTGGTCTTCACTATCCTTTCCAGTTTTCCATTCACCTTTCAGTTTGGTTTTTGTATCCATAAGATACAAATGGTTGAAGCCGTCTCGCTGTGTCTGATAAATAAACTGGCTGTCATCCCAAGGTAAGAATATCAGAGGATGCTGCGGCTCTACGTAACGAGTATGTTTCTCTTCATAAAGTACTCCTATCTTTTGTCCGCTTACGGCATCATATTGAACCAGTTGTGCATGATTCTGGTCGCGGTTCAGTTCGATAACGAATACACTCTTTTCGTCAGGGCCCCAACTGATGTTAGTAAAATAACGGTCAGTAGGATCACCGGCTTGTAAATAAATTGTCTTGCCATCTTTTACATTGTATATTCCGACAGTTACTTTATGGCTTGTCATACCAGCCATTGGGTATTTGTCGGGAACAAGCTCGGCAATGCGTGCTGTAGTATTTACTTGTGGATAATCGGTTACCATACTTTGGTCCATACGGTAGAAAGCCAAGTAAGTACCTTTCGGACTCCAGAAAGTACCTTTCATGATACCAAACTCATTACGGTGTACAGCTTGGCCATATACGACATCCTTTTCCTGCTGTTGGTTTCCTGTAACTTTTGGGTTAACCATGCTGCTGAAATCCCCTTCATGTGCTACATACAGGTCATTCCCGATAGTATATGCCATGTAGCCATTTTCTTTACAGAAATCGAAGTTTGTCGGACCTTCTCCCTGCAGGTTAAATAGATTGACTATTTTCTTTTTGCTGAAGTCATACCATATCATGTACTTTTGTCCGGGAGTACGGTCGTCATACTGGGTAAAAGTAATCACATTACGGTCACCCCAAGGAAGTGAAGCAGCCATCAGTGTACGAAGTGGTTTGATATGACCTGTAAGTTTGTAAGGCATTTCGCCATTTTTCAGCGCTTCATTTACCTCTTCCAGTGTGACGAGTATACTTTCTTTTCCGCTTTTAGTATCTATTTTTTTGATGTTCTCTATATCTGTACGGACACATATATCACCCCACCATTGTAGTCCGGGCATGCTTTTCGGCACAAGATTAAAATAATTATCTCCACCCGGTATTACATCATTGAGGGTGAATGTCTTTTTCTCTTGGGCAGATGAAATTGTTGCTATCATACAGAATAGAGCTATTATTTGAAATATACGCTTCATTTTCAGTGGATATACGTTACTTATTCATTTTCTGTATTTTCTTCGTTTGCACGACGACGGTGCATGTAACGAGGTGCGGGTGCCTGCTTAGGGCGTCCGTCATCAGTAGAAGGACGTGAAGGACGATTTTCGCGAGAAAAGTTTTTCTTATCGTTTTCCTTACGTTCTGTTCGGAAACTTGTTTTTTTATCTCCTTTATATTCTACTTTTTCTGCACGCTTCCGTGGACGGGTTTCGTTTCCTTCTCGCTTAAGCTTAAATTCTTTGTCACTGTTTTCACTACGGAAGGTTTTGTATTTTCCATCGAAAATCTGATATTTCCGGAACTGACATTCCAGTGAACCATTAAACAAAGGAACTTTGACTGATGGCTTTAGTCCAATTTGGTCGAAACATTCGTCACGATAGCTTAATATCCAGGCATCATTGCCGCTGAATGCATGTTTCAGGCGTTCTCCAATCATTTGGTATAGGCCTAGCAGATCATCAGAAGATATTCGTTCTCCATAAGGTGGATTAGTCACAATGATACTCTTTTCTTTAGGCTGTTCAAATTGCTGGAACGGTTGGATTTTTAGAATGACATCCTTGCTTACTCCTGCTGCTTTTACATTGTGCACAGCAATTTCGTTGGCTTTCGGATTGTTGTCATATCCGTAAATTTTATGGTTAAATTCACGTTCATTAGAATCATCATTATAGATTGAATCGAATAAATCCTGGTCGAAGTCACGCCACTTTTCAAAGCCAAACTCTTTACGGAATACTCCCGGAGCAATATTGCGTGCGATGAGTGCTGCTTCAATAGGAATTGTTCCAGAGCCACACATCGGGTCTATTAAGTCACATTCGCCTCTCCATCCAGTCATCAGAATCATTCCGGCAGCCAACACCTCGTTTAAGGGAGCTTCTACTTGTTCCTGACGGTAGCCACGGCGATGAAGTGATTCACCCGAACTGTCGAGTGAAAGTGTACAACGATCTTCTGCAACATGGATATTAATAGCCAGATCCGGATTACTAATACGTACAGATGGACGATTGCCTGTTTTTTCACGGAAATAATCGACAATAGCATCTTTTACCTTATAAGCAACAAACTTCGAATGGCGGAATTCATTGGAGAATACTACCGCATCAACAGCAAAGCTGCTCATATTATCCAAATAGTCTTCCCAAGCAATACTTTTAACAGCTTCATACACTTCATCTGCTGTTTTTGCAGTAAAATGTTTGATTGGTTTTAAGATACGAATAGCTGTGCGCAAGCAAAAATTAGCACGATACATCATTGCTTTGTCACCGGTAAAAGAAACCATACGGCGTCCGATTTCAATATTTCCGGCTCCCAACTCGGTGAGTTCTTGTGCCAGCACTTCTTCCAGTCCCTGGAAGGTCTTGGCGATAAGCTCGAATTCTTGATTCATTTTAACTAAATTACGTAATTTCAATTAATTGTGCAAAAATATGAATTTTCGGTCAGCCAGTCAACTGTTTGATAAGGTTTAAATACATTTTGTTGTAAAGAAAGTCAACTTTGATATTTTTATTATGTAATATCTTGCTTTCGTGAAAAATATTACTGCTGCTCGCTTTACCCTCAAGGAAGTTGATTTTTATTTTGAAGAAAAATGTATCTTTGCCAAAGCCTGAATTGAAAATAATAAGAAATGTACTTCAGAATGAAAATTACTATGAGAATACATGCTCTATGTTTTATACTGGGAATAATCTTGTCTGCAACGTCTATAAGAGCTGAAGAAGAAAGACTATGGCAACTGCATGCTGTTGATATTCAAGCTCCATATGCTCCTGCTCCTATGGCAAACGGATGCATAGGTATTCTTCCTCAAAAAGAACCTTTTGCTGTAGAGCATGTTATGTTGAATCATGTATTCGATGCTGCATCTCCTCATATTGTTAGTCGAGTAATGAGAGGAATTAATCCGTTTTGTCTTTCTATGAAAATAGACAAAATAAAAGTTGATACTTCAAATATCTCTGACTGGCAACAAACGATAGATATGCGCCGTGCTGTACATCAAACAAGTTTCCATACCTTAGAAAAAGCAGATGTATCTTATGAGTTGTGTGCTTTACGCAATTTGCCTTATGCCGGTTTAATTCGTGTGACTGTTCAGGCATGTAAGGATATGTTGTTGGAAGTCCGTTCAGGAATGGGTATTCCAGACGATTATTCGCAATCTTTAATTCGGTATCGTGAAATGGAAGCTGATGGAAATCGTATGTACATGCTTGAATCGGATGCAACTTCTCGGTTTGGATACCGTCGGGTAGCTTCTACTTCTTCTTTTCTTTTCAATGGCGAACAGATAAAGCCTATATATGATGAAGCTACTCGGGAATTGTTTTTTTCGATTCAGCTAAAAAAGGGAGAAACATTTTGTTTCTCTTTAGTAGGAAGCGTATGTTCATCACGTGATTTTTTTGATCCCTATAATGAAGCAGAGCGGCAGGTAATTTATGCAGTGCATGAGGGAGAAGAAGCATTGATGCAGGCACATTATCGTCTTTGGGATGAACTATGGCAAGGTGATATACGTATTGAAGGAGATGATGACGCACAGCGTATCGTAAGATTTGCCTTATTTAATTTATATTCTTCTTGTCGTGGAGGTAGTCGCTTAAGTATCCCTCCTATGGGATTATCGTTGCAGGGATATAATGGACATATCTTTTGGGATACAGAATTGTGGATGTATCCCCCTATGCTTCTGTTGAATCAGGATATAGCCCGGTCAATGCTTGATTATCGCTTTGACCGTCTTCCTGCTGCTCGTAAAAAAGCATTGGCATATGGTTATCGGGGAGCAATGTTCCCGTGGGAGAGTGATGATTCTGGTGAAGAAGCTACGCCTACTCATGCATTGACCGGTCCGTTTGAACATCATATTACAGCCGACATAGGAATTGCCTGCTGGAATTATTATTGTGTAACTCGTGATATGCGTTGGCTGCAACGTGAAGGTTATCCACTGCTCAAAGAAATTGCAGACTTTTGGGCAAGTCGTGTTACTCGCAATCAGGATGGTTCATATTCAATTCATAACGTGACCGGAGCTGATGAATATGCAAACGGTGTTACAGATAATGCGTTTACTAACGGTGCAGCGTCACTTGCGCTTAAGTATGCTTGTCAGGCTGCAGAGATTTGTGGAGAAAAGGTTCCGGAACTATGGTGGAAGATTGGAGAAAATATCCGCATATTACAATTCGAAAATGGTGTGACACGTGAGCATTCCACTTATAAAGGCGAAATGATCAAACAAGCTGATGCAAATCTGCTAGCTTATCCACTAGGGTTGATAACTGATGAATACAGACAGAGACAAGATTTGGAATATTATGCCGAGCGTATAGACCAAAAAGATGGACCGGCTATGTCGTACTCTGTTTATTGCGTACAGTATGCTCGTATGGGAGAAGCAGATAAAGCATACGAGATGTTTCGTCGTTGTTATGAGCCCAACCTGAGAAAGCCTTTCGGAGTTATTTCGGAAACTCCCACAAGTAACAATCCATATTTCATGACTGGAGCAGGAGGTTTATTGCAGGCTGTATTGAATGGCTTTTGTGGACTCCAGATTACGGATGAAGGAATCGTCCAGCTTCCGTCAGCGCTTCCTTCTCACTGGAAACGGGTAACTGTTACAGGTGTAGGTTCTGATAAAAAGACTTATGTAAGAGAAAGGTAGTATGATGTATGTGATGGAGGAGCAATTAATCAAAAAACTTCGTAAGGGTGATGAAAAAGCATTTCGTTTGCTTTATGATCGTCACTACGTATTGCTGTGCCGTTTTGCCAATCAGATTTTAAATAATGCAGCTTTAGCAGAAGAAGTTGTAGATGATGTTATTTTTTATTTATGGGAACATCGGAGTGAAGTTGAGATTCGTTATTCTATCCGTGCTTATTTAATGCGTGCCGTACGTAACCGTTGTCTGAATGAACTACAATCGCAAAGTCATCGTGAAGAACTTCATCTTTCTTCTTTTTTGTCACCGGAAAGTATGGATTTTTTAGACTTTCTGTTTGTTGATGATAAACAGCCGTTAGGTATGCTTTTAGAACAAGAACTGGAAGATGAACTGAAGCGTAGTATAGACGAACTACCATTGGAGTGTCGAAGAGTATTTTATAAGAGTCGTTTTGAACAAAAAAAGTATGAAGAAATAGCCGAAGAACTTGGTATATCTGTTAATACTGTCAAGTACCATATAAAAAATGCATTGGCTTTTCTCCAAAAGCGTTTGGGGAATTATCTGAAGTTACTTATCGTATATATTTTCATGAGTGCATAAATTTCATTTAACTATTTCCTTTTTTTAATGTATTTGGTTGTAATTTAATATATTACCAGTGTTGTTT
>OMFF01000621.1_pt1 | contig 11873 bp, 8 predicted proteins | sample 1645581 | NCBI WGS metagenome assembly OMFF01 (sample SAMEA103958140, study PRJEB25191) | human gut metagenome | biome: human-associated habitat [ENVO:00009003]; feature: intestine environment [ENVO:2100002]; material: feces | place: Germany | collected 2013/2015
AACCTGAAAACCAGACTTTTCGATGTGTTTTTGTGCTAAAAAACGTCAGTAGGTCTTGAACAAAACAGTTAGCAGTGATATACTAAAGTAAGTACCTAATTACTATATTATATGCAAAAATATATGCAAAATACGAATTACAGTAGCATATAATAGAGGGTGGAGTATAAATAAAATACAATGGAAATGAGGTGGGGGCAAACAAAAAACATAATATGAATTATCTAATACAAACACGAAAGGAAGGGTAGACATTATGAAAAAGAGAAGTAAAATGCTTTTGAGTTTATTCCTCTCTACTATAATGGTATTCAGTGTAGTGCCTTCAACAGTTTTTGCAGAGCCTGCACATGAAGAAACACCAGCAGTGCAGGAAAATACTACAGAAGCCGTGCAGGATAACACCAATACAAATGAGGCAGAAGATCCAGCAACAGAAGATTCTGTGACAGAAGATGATGCAACAGAAGCAATTACTGATTCTTCAAACACAGATAATGATGCTGTGGCCCAGACAGATAATGATGAAAATAAAGTAACTATTTCAGGTATTACAATACAGACACCAGTCATCCAGTTCAAGGGTGCTAATGCAGCAGTAGCAGAAGCACTTACAAAAGATATAAAGATTGATGAAAGCGATCCGGCAATCCAGAGCCTGCGTGAAGCATTGGGGGATCTCGAAATGGTTGGCGGAGAAGCCGGCACAGAATCCAATGAATCTAATATCAGCACAGCAGACCTGTATGAAGCAGATGAACAGGCTGAAACCAAGAAGCTGACAGCAGACCAGATTAATACAGTTGTTGGTATGTATCAGCAGTATCTGAATCAGTGGTCAGCCAATGCTAATGTACTCGGTGTTCAGAATCCATTCTTTCTGGATTTCAACGATGATACAGATGGTCTTGGTATCCTTGGTGAGATGCTTGCCTTAGACGGCAAATCTGTTCAGGATGTCAGAGATGGCAAGGTGAGCTACGATGACCTGACAGGTATGATCTTTACTTTCACATATGGTGATAAGTTAGGTATTAAGTATTATGGTCCAGATGTAACAAATGCAAGAGATGAAGCTCTTGCTGCAGTTATAGCATCAGGTGCACAGACAAAGGCACAGAAGCTGCTTGTTCTGAATGACTGGCTGGCCCATAACAATACATTTGATATGTCCTACATCATGAACTCCGGTAAGAAATCAGATGATGACAAGCCGATGATCGCAAAGGATCCTCAGAAGCAGAAGCATGAGGATGAAGTTTACGATGAGATCTATAAGGTTTACGAACCACAGATCAAACAGAATTTCCATGATCAGATTTATGCAGGCATTAAGCAGGAGTTGCTTGTAAAATTTTATAAAAACGCTATTGCTCAGACTTTGGTGAAGGCTGGACAGTCTGAGGAAGATGCGAATGCATATGTAGAAGCTAATAAAGAAGCTATCGAGAAGGATCCGGAAGCATTTGTGAAAGAAAACCTTCCAGACGCAGCAGAACCATTGAAGCAGGAAGCAGATAAATTTATCAAAAATGCTGAAGGAAAAGGCGTTGAGGTTTCTGAAGGCGTTACGATGACTGTTGAGCAGCTTACTCAGCAGCAGTTAGATAGCGATGATCCGGCATTGGATATGGACGGTGATGGAACGAAGGAAACAAGCTTTAAGCAGGCGATTCCAATCTATGCGAAGCAGGCTGCAACCGGTATGACAACTGGTGTCATCAACTATTGGGAAGGTACTCAGTTTGGTGCATTCGGTATGGGTACATCTGTATGTCTGGGTTACTCCAGAGCTTTTTCATATCTTGTGCAGTGCCTGGATAAAGATATTTATCTTAAAGATCCAAGTAAAGGTTATGACAGCAAGAAAACTGTTACAGCAGATGATGGTACAACTTCAGAAGTATGTGATAACTGGAAGACAGCCAAAGAACTGTACTATGGTTCAGATGATAAGACACTGGATATCAATGCAGGCTACACAGTTGACCTTGTAAGAATTTCCTTCCAGTCCAACGTTACAATGTATGGCGAAGAACAGGAAGACTTCGGTTCCGACCATTACTGGAATGCAGTCAAGGTGGATGGTCAGTGGTACTATGTAGACCCTTGTTATACAGATGTCTACACAGAAGTTATGAGTCGTGACCGTGTCGAGACAGATGGTGATATGAACCATGTCTTCTTCCTGTTCAGCGATACAGATGCAAGAAAATTGTATCAGGGTAACTTTAGTGTTTTAAGATCACTTTATCAGAATGAAGCAACAGATACAACATATGAAAAAGCATGGATGGCTCGTGCAGCAAGTAATGTTTACTATGCAGATGGTTATGCTTACTATATGTATGATTCGACAGACCTGTTTGACAGAGTAAGCAGCACAAGCATGAATCAGAGCCAGAAGGCTGCAGAGTACAAGATTGTTCGTCATAAACTGACAAATAAGGATACAGGCGATGGCGACAGCGATTATGAAACACTAATCAACTTCACAGACAAGAAAAACGACGATGATGACGATACATTTGTAAGCGTTCTGAACAAAGACGGTAAGATGGAGAAGAATGATCTTCTGACCAAACTGTATGCACAGTTTGTGGATGAACAGAGCATTTACCCATCCATCGGTCTGACAGCAGCACTGTATACAGATGGTAAGATTTACTTCAACGTATCCAACGATATCGTTTCCTACAATCCTGCAGACGGTGCAGTAGCCGTTGTGAAGGAATATAACACAGTATCTGCAAAACGTGATAATACAAAGTTGTTTGGCGGTATGGCGTTTACAACAACAGATGAAAAGAGTGCAGATTTCACTGTCACAAATCATCCAATCGCAGGTTTGACTGTGAAGGGTGACGAACTGGTTGTTTCAATCGGTACAAACTTCGCGTTCATTTCAGGTAAGAGCAAACTGCTTGACCATTCCAGCTACGGTTATGAATTCGAAGAGACAGATTACAATCCGACTTATACAAACTACAAGAAGTATCAGCAGTTCATGGGCAGTCAGAGCAATGATAATGACGAGTTCATGTGGTCAGCTAACTTCGTTGATACAGTTCATATGAAGACACTGACAGGTACTTCTCATAATTATGAAACAGTTTCTGAACCTGCATACTGCGGACGTAATGCATTTACAGAAGAACGTTGTTCTGACTGTGGTCTGATCAAAGAGGGCACACGAGTAGAAGCAGAGAATACAGCACACGAACATCATTACATCAAGTTCCATGAAACATACTATACAAAGACTGATAGCGGTAACTGGAACGAAGCGGACAACTATGTTTGCCCAGAGTGCGGTGCTTGTATTACAGAACCTGTTAAGTCCAAATATGAACAGGCTAATTCTACATACGAGAAAAGAAAAGCTATCTGGGATGAAGCTCAGAAGAACGCAGCAGAAGGACATGCTTACACAGCAACAGATGCTGAGTGGAGCGATGATCACACAAGCGTTACATTCCAGAATCTGAAATGTGAAACTTGTGCAAATCAGATCAATAAACTGGATTGTCTCCTTAAATCAGATGAAAATGCAACAAACAAAGCTAACAGAGATTCTATTAAGAAAGCTCTTTCAAAAAAAGTAACTGCAACGGCTAAACTTGTTAGTCACACTGGTACATGTGATCAGGGTGTAACATCTACTTACAAAGCAACAGGTAAGACAGATGATGGTTACAGATATACTGCATCTGATAAGAAGACATCTGACGCAGGTCAGCACCAGTACACAGGTACATGGGCATGGGAACCAGTAAAAGATGACAACGGCAATGTAACTGGATATACAGCATCTGTAACAGGTGTTAAGTGTTCTGTATGTGATGATGAACCTAAAGCAGAGCAGATTACAGTTGCTGATGCAGTTAAAGATACAGAGAAATCTGTAGCTGCAACATGTACAGAAAAAGGTAAAGATGTCTATACAGCAACAGCAACAGTAAAGGATGCTGAAGGTAAGACAGAAATTGGTACATTAACAGATACATATGAAGTTGAATTGGCAGCCCTTGGCCATAAGTATGGTGCTCCTGTATGGAACTGGACAAAGGGTGAAAACAACACTTACACAGCAACAGCAACATTTACATGTGCAAATGATGAGAAACATGTAGAAACAGTTGATGCAAAAGTAACTGAGAAATCTGATGGCGCAACATGTACAGAGGCAGGTAAGATTACTTACACAGCTACAGTTACATTTGAAGGCAAAGATTACAAAGATACTAAGACAGAAGAAGTAGCAGCTCTCGGTCATGACTACAAAGTCTCAGAAAAAGACGGATGGAAATGGACAGCTGATAAAGAAAAAGGATATACAGCTGTTGCAACATTCGTATGCAGCCGTTGTAAAGATTCTCATGACGAAACTGCAGATGTTGTTAAAGAAGACAAGAACAGTCAGATCATCTACACAGCAACTGCTAAATACACAGATGAAACTGGTAAGGAATTTACAGCTACAGCTACAAAGAGTACAAAAATGTCCATATCTTACAAAGTTCACCGTCAGGATTATGACTGGGAAGAAGACTGGAAGAAAGACGGACAAACGTCTGGTACAGAAGGACAGTGTAAACGTCTGGAAGCAATCCAGATCAAACTGACTGGTGAAGTTGAAAAGAATTATGACGTATACTACAGCGTACATGCCGAGAACTTCGGATGGCTCGGATGGGCTAAGAATGGCGAAGAAGCAGGAACAGCTGGTTACGGATACCGTCTTGAAGCAATCAGGATTCAGCTGGTTACCAAAGGGGACAAAGCACCAGAACTTATTGGTACTATCAAAGAAGCTATGAAAGCAAGACTGGTCGGATACCAGACACATGTACAGGACTATGGTACACAGGCATATGTATATGACGGTGCTATGGCAGGTACAGAAGGCGAGTGCAAACGTATGGAATCTATCCGTATGAAACTCCCGTCTTCAATGAACAGCTCAATCCAGTACAGATCTCACGTTCAGAATATTGGATGGGAGAAGAAATGGGCATCTAACGGATCATTATCCGGAACAACTGGACAGTGTAAACGTCTGGAAGCAATTCAAATCAAACTGTCTGGTGATGTAGCAAAGAACTATGATGTATACTACAGAGTTCATGCTCAGGATTATGGATGGCTTGCATGGGCTAAGAATGGAGAATCTTCAGGAACAGAAGGATACGCAAAACGTCTCGAGGCAATTGAGGTTCGTCTGGTTCCAAAGGGAACAACTCCAAACCTTCCAGCATCAGCAAATGAAAAAGCCTTCATCAAAAAAAAATAACAAAGCTTAACTTGCAAGGGGCTGTCGGGAAATGAACCGCTCCCCGTCAAGTAGACAATTGAAAAAATATAAATTTTTCCTGCCAGTAGAAATTTATCTGCTGGCAGTTTTTATGCAGCTTGCAAGTAAATTTCATGTTTTTCCATTGGCGTTAAAATTCCAAGATTCCTTTGCAAGCGTTTATTGTTGGTAAGCGTCCAATAAGAGGGTGTATCGAAATTTCTGGCTGTTGCATGTAAACTATTTATTAGAGTTTTGGGAGTTGACTCTAAAAACTCTAAATCTAATCTAAGGAGCAGGCTTATGGATCTTTCTTCTTTGACTCCAGACAAACAGGTGAAACTTCAATACTGGCTGGATGTAATACGGCAATGCAGGGCCTCCGGACTGACAAATCAGATCTGGTGTGAACAACACGATATCTCTTTGAAAAGTTATTATTACTGGCTTTCCAAAATTCGAAAGCTTGCCCTGGAAGAACTGCCCCGCAAGAAAAACGGCATCCACATGTGTACAGACCAACAGTCAACTGCTTTAACGGAATCCCCGGCTGAGTTTGCGGAGCTTTCACTTCCGGACAGAAACATTTCCCGTTCCACTCCTGCAGCCATACTTCATATCGGATCCATAACAGTGGAACTTTATGAAGGCACATCTGCCCAGATGCTGGAAAACATTCTGAAAGCCGTGCAGTCATGTTAGGAGATCTTTCCCATGTGGAGAAAATCTATATCCGATGCGGCTACACCGATATGAGGAAGCAGCTCAATGGCTTGCTGGATATCATCCAGTACAACTTCAAACTGGATCCTTACAGCAATTCCTTATTCCTGTTCTGTGGAAAGAGGGCTGACCGGATCAAAGCAGTCCATTACGAGGGAGACGGTTTCTGCCTTTTATACAAACGGTACGAAAACGGACGTCTCCAATGGCCGCGGACCGGCGAAGAAGCAAAACAGATTTCTGATCAGCAGCTGCGCTGGCTTCTGGAAGGTTTGAACCCGGAGCAGCCAAAGGCGGTTCAGAAATGGCTCCCGCATAAGTCTGAAAATACTGAAAATCCTTAGAAATGCTGGGAAATCTGACGATTCTATGGTATAATAATCCTATCGAAGCGAAAGGGTTTTCAGGTTATGTCAGCTACGGAACAGGAGTATAAAAATCATATCAAAGAACTGGAACAGCAGGTCCGGCTCCTGAAAGAGCAGGTTGATTTCCTGACACGTAAACTTTATGGAACAAAATCCGAGAAGACATCTACTCTCGAAATCGAGGGGCAGATGTCTCTTTTTAATGAAATCGAAACCTGTGCGGATCCTGATGCACACGAACCGGAGCTTGTTGAGATAGAGAAGCACCTACGTAAAAGGAAGTACACCGGTCAGCGGGAAGAACTGGTAAAAAATCTCCCTCACAGCAAAGTACTCCATACCATAGATGAAAGGGAACAGATATGCGATAACTGCGGGAGTACGATGGTGAAAGTAGGGGAAGAATTCGTCCGCACGGAAGTACAGTTTATCCCTGCAAAACTCAAGGTGATTGACCATTACCGGGAAACGTATGAATGCAGGTCGTGCCGGAAAAACGGAACTCCTTATATGGAGAAGGCTCCGGTGCCATATCCTCCCGTCCTGCATTCTCTGGCATCTGCATCTACCATCACCTGGCTCATCCACCAGAAGTTTGAATTAAGCATCCCGCTGTACAGACAGGAAAAAGAATGGGAGGCTTTGGGATTACGTTTAAGCAGAGCGACTATGTCAAACTGGCTTCTGGTTGTCTATCGGGACTGGCTTGTACACATCGTCCACCGTCTGAAGCTGGAACTTCTGAAACAGAGATACCTTCATATCGATGAAACACATGTACAGGTGCTGAAAGAACCGGGACGAAGCGGGAAATATCCGGAAGCGTTTCTGAGGGAATATGAAGGTTATATCCATACAGACGCTTACTCCGGATACAATGCAGTTTCAGGAGTAAAAAGATGTCTTTGCTATACGCATCTGCGCCGGGCTTTCGTGGAGGCGCTCCCTCCTGATCAGAAGAAAAAAGAACGTCTTATCCGCGAGAAACCGCTTCTCGAGGCTTTTTGGTCATGGGCAGAAAAAAGTGCCATCGGAGAGCTGCCGAAATCCAAACTTTCAAAAGCTTTTCATTACGCCTTAAATAACCGTGAAGGTTTTTGGAATTATCTGGAAGACGGGAATTGTTCCATCAGTAATTCGCTTGCGGAAAACTGTATCCGTCCCTTTGTGATCGGCAGAAAGAACTGGCTGTTCTCCGGCAGTCCGAAAGGGGCGGAAGCCAGTGCAGGAATCTATACACTGGTAGAGACAGCGAAAGCGAATGGGCTTGCCCCGATGAAATATATAAAATATATCCTGTCCGACATGCCGGGGAGTGCTTTTCTTGAACATCCTGAATATCTGGATGATTATCTGCCTTGGAATCCTCTTGTAAAAGAATTCTGTCGATAACCGTTGACCTTTTAGTATAAAAGGCTGACGGTTATTTTTCTATACACTGTTTTATTTGACGCTTACGGCCAAAGCATGATCAAATTGAGATATTGGGTTTTAGGGTGTAACCCTAATGCGCACGACATAGGAGAACGGATTTTTTGCATAAAGACCATGTCACTTTATGCGTATCCTGTTATATTTCTTTATTCCCATTGGTATGAAGGCTCGGACAATTGATTTTTAATCCTTTTTTGTAATTAGCATTTTCAAACCCCAAGTAATAGTTAGAGGGCATAGGAAAAGGAGTGTGATGGGAATTGAAAGAAAGATTAAGAAGCCTTCAAAAGTACATTGAGGTGTATCGATGCGTAGGGATAGATAAGGTACTTAAGACTATTCCGTGTAGATTTGCTTATTCGGTAGCAAATGAGCATGTGGATGAAAAGAAGTTTCATGAGAAAGTGTTGTATCGCATGCGACACAACAAATATGACTCATTGAGAAAAAGCTATAACAAGGTAATCAAGAATAAAGTAAATGATGTCAAACAGGGATTGTATCAGACCATCTATTTGACGTTAACAATTATGGCTGAAGATGTGGCTGATGCAAAAGCTCATTTAGTTCTATGGAGAGTGCCATAAGAAGTGCTTTTGTGGGGATTGGTGTTAATGGTATTCCGGTAATAATTAATATAAACATAATCGGTTGTTGATGCAGCTCTCTGTAAAGTTGCAATTAAGCGGCTAACAGTATTATGGTTCCGGCGGCTGTTGTTAAAATTGTTTGCAACCAGATAAGCGGATTGTGATTCCCCATATTGTTCGGACTTTTGAAGAGGTGTTGTCGATGGAATCTAAAACACATCCTAATCCAGATGGATTATTGTAGCTCTACAAAATAAATATAAGAATAGAAATAGATTATAAAAGGTTTGTTGGGCAGTATAGCCTAATGAAGCCTACAGAAAAAGGTTGCGTGAAGCCACATAAAAATGTATAATTAAGAGTAATGAATTTCATATTAAATGATATTGGAGGTACTCATGTCACAGTCGGTTACGATAAAGAGTAATAAATATGGAATCAATTTAATTTTAGATGCGGATATGTCATTTGCTGATTTGATAAAGGCAGTTGTGGAGAAGTTTAAGGCATCCGCCAATTTTTTTAAAAACGCAAAGCTTGCTATTTCATTTGAGGGAAGGCATCTTTCAGATGAAGAGCAGCAACAGATAATTGCAGCTATTGAGGAAAATACCACAATTGAGATTTTGTGCATTGTGGAGAGTGGTACCGAGCAGGAAGCCATTATGAAGGAGCAGGTTGAGGCATTTAATGAGGCAGTGCAGAAGCAGTGCGAGAATGTTGCGACAGTCAGTGTTCCGGAGCAGTTTTACCGTGGTACGCTCAGGTCAGGCCAGGTGATTACCAGCGAGTCTTCGGTCACAATCATAGGTGATGTCAATCCGGGAGCCAAGATTATAGCTCAGGGCAATATCGTTATTCTTGGTGCATTAAAGGGCAATGTTCACGCCGGATGCACAGGTGACAGGAGCTGTTTTGTATTTGCACTTGATATGCAGCCGATTCAGATTCAGATTGGTGATTTGATTGCGAAGAGTCCGGACGAGCCTCAGCCAAAGCACAGGGTAAGGCGCAAGGAAAAGCCAGCACAGGAGCAGGCACAGATAGCCATCGCAAAGGATGGATATATTTACATCGAACCAATTACTAAAAATATTTTAAATAGCATTTAGGAACGTAGGAGGAAGAAAGTTCATGAGCGAAGTAATCGTTATCACATCAGGAAAGGGTGGTGTGGGCAAGACCACAACCACAGCAAATATCGGTACAGGTCTTGCACAGTTAAATAAAAAGGTTGTTATGATTGATACTGACATCGGACTGCGTAACCTGGATGTTGTTATGGGACTTGAGAATCGTATTGTATACAATCTCGTAGATGTCGTTGAGGGCAAATGCCGTATACGTCAGGCCCTTATCAAGGATAAGAAATATCCTGATCTGTGTCTGCTTCCATCAGCCCAGACAAGGGACAAGGATGCTGTTACACCGGAACAGATGGTTGAGCTTATCAATGAGCTTCGTGAGGAGTTTGACTATATTCTGCTTGACTGCCCGGCAGGTATCGAGCAGGGCTTCAAGAATGCCGTTGCAGGAGCTGACCGTGCACTCGTTGTCACTACACCTGAGGTATCAGCAATCCGTGACGCTGACCGTATTGTTGGCCTTCTCGAGGCAAATGAGATGAAACGCATTGATCTGATTGTCAACCGTCTGCGTGTCGATATGGTTAAGCGCGGTGATATGATGAATGTGGATGATGTAACAGAGATCCTTGCAGTCAACTTAATCGGTGCAGTACCGGATGATGAGCAGATTGTTATTTCTACAAACCGTGGTGAGCCGTTAGTCGGTTCAGACAGCCTTGCAGGAAAGGCATATATGAATATCTGCCACCGTATCATGGGCGAGGAGGTTCCTTTACTTGATTTAAACCAGAAGCATGGTGTATTTGAAAAGCTAAAGGATATGTTTAAGAAAAATTAAAGGGGGATACGTACCATGGGTATAATGGATTTATTTAAAAAGAAATCTTCTGGTAATGTTGCAAAGGATCGCCTGAAGCTGGTGCTGGTTTCTGACCGTGCAAACTGCTCATCGGAGATGATGGAGATGATGAAAAGGGATATCATTGAGGTTATTTCCCGCTATATGGATATTGATGCGGAAGCTCTTGACGTGAAAATCACAGAGACAGAGTCTGATTCTAACAACGGAATGGTTCCGGCACTCGTTGCCAATATTCCTATCCGTGACATGAAGCATCGTCCGGATCCAAGATAGAGTAAATAAAATAGTAGGATACGATAAGATATGAGGGTCAAAAGGTATTTTGGCCCTTTAATTATTATATTGAATAAAAAGACTTGATTTGATATTAGAGTGTGATATACTTTAATACGTTACAAATAAATAAATTTTAGCAGAGTAGACACATGTGCGTTAAGTGCCGGATGAACAGGGAGTTGTCACCCGGACGAAAAGAAAATCTTGCGGTACATGAGTCGCATCCCGCTGCATCCGAAGATATTAATTATCTCCTGTTGTAGTTCGGTGAGGTCTGCAAAGGAGGTAATTTTTTAATGAAAAAATTCGTTACTTTGTTCACCGATTCTGCCCGAGAGCTTAAATCGGTCAGAACCATCACAACTATGGCAATGCTTGCTGCAGTTGCCGTTATCCTTGGATATTTCTCCATCGAATATGGACAGCTTATCCGTATCGGTTTTTCCGGTATTCCAAATGGTATCGTTGATTACCTGTTTGGACCGGTTGCCGGAGCTGTTTTCCACGGAGCGCTTGACATCATCAAGTATCTGATGAAGCCTACAGGACCATTTTGTCCACAGCTTACACTTGTTGTAATGCTTGCAGGTGTTTTATATGGATGTTTCTTTTATAAGAAAAAGCTTACCATATGGAGAGTGCTTGCTGCGAAGTTTGTAGTAATGCTCATCTGCAATGTCATTCTCAATACTCTGTGTCTGCAGGTACTGTATGGACAGGCACTTATGGCAATCCTTCCAATGCGTGCACTTAAGAACCTTATTATGTGGCCGATAGATTCAATTGTCTTTTTCGGCATTGCAAAGGCACTGGAGCAGATTGGATTGTTCCGTACCTTCCGTAAACCGGAGCTTGTAAAGAATGCATAGCAACAGGTGAATGGACCGGGTACTCAAATGAGAGTACCCGGATTTTTTATTTAATGGAAAGAAAGACGTATAATGTGGTATGTGTATCATGTTCTTTATAATATATATAAATGATGAAAAGAAACATAGCAACAGAATAATGTACAGACAATATAATGCACAAAACATTATATTAAAATAATATTTTAAGCATTAAATGGCGATTTATGTTAATAATTTTAAGAATAAACACCTTTAAAGTGACAATTGTGAGGTATTTCGCATTTTTAATGAAAATTGTTGACACAATATATTGAACGTGATATTGTTTACTTGTTCAAAATAATACACAAAAGAAAACGAACAAACAACTACATATTAATTATGAATA
>OMFF01000626.1_pt1 | contig 11808 bp, 9 predicted proteins | sample 1645581 | NCBI WGS metagenome assembly OMFF01 (sample SAMEA103958140, study PRJEB25191) | human gut metagenome | biome: human-associated habitat [ENVO:00009003]; feature: intestine environment [ENVO:2100002]; material: feces | place: Germany | collected 2013/2015
GGGGCCGCTTGTGCTGCCTGCGGCATCAGCTCCTTACGGATCTTTGCCAGCTGGGCGGCATCGGCATGGGGCAGGTCAAAGTACCAGGCAAGGGCCAGTTCCGGCCGCAGCAGGCCAGATGTTACCATGCTCATGTACTCGTTCCAGGTGCGGGTGCGGTCAAACAGCACGCCATCGCCCCAGTCCATCGTCAGGTCTTTCCCGGCGTCAAAACTCAGGCCCGGCATGCCATACACCTTGCCCAGCGCGGCGCACAGTTCCAGCGCCTGGCCGGCACCGTTCTGCCACATAGCCTGCAATTCCTGGATGGTCAGGTTATAATCGCCCTCGCTGGAGGTGATTTCCGTTGCGGTGCGCTCGGCGGCTTCCACCTCGCTCAAAATGCCGCGCTTGAAACCGATCAGGCTTTCGCAGCTGCGCAGGATATCCTGCTTGCGGGCCAAAAACTGTTCCACCCGCAGCTGCGGGCTGTACACCGTCACTCCCACGTTGGCGGGGTCATCCGGCAGGCCGATGAAAAGATCATCCTGCAAGGTGCGGCGGCCATAGCCATCCTCCCGTAGCAGGTCCTCCGAGGCAAACACACGGGAAGCACCGTTTTCAAACTCCTGCCGCATCTGGTATTCCAGCCGGGCAGCGCTGTGCATCAAGCCGGCGGCAGGGGCATATACCGCCACGGCGTCGGGGCCGCCATCCACACAGTTCAGCAGCGGGGTGCGCAGTGCAGCCAGACCAACGCCCCGCACCCCCGGCAGCAGCAAACTTGGCTGCAGCTGGGCGGTGGCGGGCAGCGTCGCCAGCGGCACCTCCCGGCCTAACGCCTCACCTGCCAGCTCAAACAAGCGGGTCTCGATGGTCAGGCCGTCCGCCCCGGCGGTGCGGCGCTCCAGCAGCAGGTAGCCGCGGCCATCGTGGCGCAGCACCTCCATGGTGCCCACGCCGGTCAAAGCGCCGTGGGCATCGCGGCCAAGGGGTGCATAACAGTCCCGCCGGATGGGTACAAAGTCAAACCCGCGGCCATGCAGCACCGGTTTCAGCAGGCATTCACCGCCAACCAGTGCATACTGCATGGCCTGCACCCGCACGGCATCCAGCGCCTGCAGGCTGGGGGCCAGGGCTTCGGCGGTCCTGCTTTCATACTCCGCAAACACGGTGCGGCACAGCTTGCTGACCACCAGCACCGCCAGCCGGTCGGCGGCGTCCTCGCCGGGGGACTGGGTGCCGTAATAAAGGTTCAGCCATTCCCGGATGGCCGCCTGCATCCGGGCCGAGGTCACATCTCCCCGGCCGAATGCCTGTTCCAAGTAACTTTTCAATCCATTCCTTCTTTCCTATTTGTGGGTTCAGCTGCCGCGCCGCCGCCACACGCTTTCCAGCGCATAGCGCACCGCGTCAATGTGGTGGTTGTCGGCGTCCGGCCAGGCGTTGGTCACCTCCCCGGTTCGCGCATCCCGCAGGTATTCATAGCCGGTAAACTCGGCTGCAGTTTCGGGGCAGCGCACGGGGTCAATGATGATAGCGTTCAGGCTTTGCAGCCACTTCATCCCGGCGGCCACACTGCCGGGACCTTTGACTGCCGCCCGGCACGGCAGGCCCGCCGCGCGGTAGTCCGCACAGCTTTTGGGTTCCGCGGCATCGGCGGTCAGCAGCGCCGTGCGGTCCAGTCCGCGGTCCAGCAGCAGGCGGGCGGTTTCCCGGTTGGGGGTGCGGCGGCGGGTCAGCTCGTCAAAGATCACCAGGGTGCGGCGGGCGGCATCGTAATGCACAGCGTTGTAGGCCCAGGGGTCCGGATACCAGCCCCAGTCCACCCCGTGGTACACCCGGTCAAAGCTCTGGCATTGTTCGGTCGTCAGGGTTTGCAGCTGGATGTTGCCAAACACTGCCGTGCCGCAGCCGACCGCTTCGCCCAAATATTCATGGCGGAACGCCGTGGGGTTGGTCTGTTCCAGGTGGGCGGCATCCGCCAAAAAGCGTTCGCCCAGGCGGGCGGCAGGTCGCGGTAGGTGGAGTGGTGCACCAGCTTGCCGGGGCGCTGTTCCAGCGCATAACGGTTGGCCCAGCTGCGCCCCGATGCCGGCGGGTTGAAGCTTTTGAATGCCAGGGTAAAGCTGCCGCCGCGGAACACGCTCTGCTCCACACTGCGCACCTCCTCGGGGCCGTCGAACTGGTCCAGCTCCTCGAACCAGGCCAGGCCGATGGCTCCAAATGGCACCTTGATGCTTTTCAGCTTGCCGGGGTCGTCGGTGCCAAAAAAGAGGATCTTCTGCCCTGTGGGCAGATAAGTACACTCCATGGGGCTGACGGTGCAGCGGAACTGCTTTGCCAGCCCCAGCGCCCCAATGGCCCACTGGATCTGCGCATACACACTGGTGCGCAGCGTGCCGCCGATCTTGCGCAGCACCACCGCGTGGCAGGCGGGGTGGCGCAGCAGCTGCAAAACAAGCTCAATGGAAATATAGCTGGATTTGCCGCTGCCGCGCCCGCCCTTGGCCACCAGTTCCTGAACTGTGCCGCGGGCAATGGCGCGGTGCACCGGCCAGAACACCGGCGCTACCACATCCCGGATGCGCACCCTCATGGCGTCACCTCCTGCTCGGTGGGTGCTTCATCCACAATCACAACGGGCTCCTCCGCTGCAGCACCATCGCCAAGGCCCAGATACTTATAAATCAGCTCCAGCGCACGCAGCTTATCGCCCACTTTTACGGGCGGGGCAGGTTCGGCCCCCAGGTCGGCAAACGCGATCTCTGCCAGTTCCGCCAGCACGCGCTCTGCCGTGATCTTTTCCAAAGCATCCCTTCTTTCTGGCAGGGGTGGCAGCCCCCGCCGGGTTTTGTTCCCGCCAGTGCAGCAGGTCCTTTTGGGAACATCTGCATCATAGCACAACAACCTCAAGTTGTCAACAGAATTCTGTAACATAATTTCAGAATTTTAGTTTGTGCTTTTGCTTTTGTGCAGGATTATTAGTTTTTATGTATTGCTCTTGTGCATCCTGTCAGCATTTTTTGCCCGTTTTGGGGTAAAAATAAACGGCATGCGCTTCACAGGTTTCTGAAATCATTTCTGTCATTTCAGGAACACTGCAAAGCGCATGCCTTGTTGTACTATTATTGTTTATCTGTTGTTCTTTGCCGTTTGGTGCATGCTGGGGTGCAAACGTCCACATTCTGCCGGAGAAAACCCATTGTTTGCCGCAAGCACTGCAAGCAATCTGTAGGGGCCGCTGCTCATCATCGGCCCGCATAGCAGAGTGGCTCGGAACACGAAGCATGCGCACAATGTGCGCCCCTACGGTGGGGGATGCGCCACAAATATCTGCCACCTGTTACAACAAACTCTGTAGGGAACGGTCTTGACCGTTCCAAAACCTTGTGGTGGATGCCATAAGCAAATCCGTGTGCGCCCCTACCTACTGGGGAAACACAAGAGTCAGCTCTATCAGCACAATGGTGCCAGCAGCCGCAGCAAGGCGGATACCATCAGGCCCGGCGCGCTGGTGCGGCATTCTTTCAGCTCTACCAGATGGGACTGTTTTTCCAGCTGCATCATAAATTCGCCCACATCGGCCAGCGCGGCACAGCCATACAGCAGGGCGGCACATTCAAAATGCAGGTACAGGCTGCGGTAGTCCAGATTGATGGATCCCACCACGGCGATCCTGCCATCCACCAGCCAGGTTTTTGCGTGCAGAAAGCCCGGCGTGAAGGTGTAGATCTTGACCCCGGAGCGGATCAGCGGCTCAAAGTAGCTGCAGGTCAGCTGGTAAACCATCTTTTTATCCGGGATGCCGGGGGTATAAATGCGCACATCCACGCCGCGCTTTGCAGCCAGGCGCAGTGCCGTCATGGTGGCGTTATCCAAGATCAGGTACGGCGTGGTGATCCACAGCGTTTCCTGCGCCTGGGTGATCAGGTCCAGGTAGACATTTTTGGAAACATTCTCATCGTCCACCGGGCTGTCGCTGTAGGGCTGCACAAGGCCGATCGTCGGCTCTTCCGCCGGGAACGGCTGCTCCTCGCGGTAAGCATCCAGACCGGGATCGTCGGGGCGCTGGCTGGCCCACAGCTCCAGAAAGATCGTGGCAAAGCTCCACGCCGCGGGGCCCTGCAGCCGCACGCCGGTATCGCACCAATAGCCAAAGCGCTCTTTTTGGTTAATGTACTCATCCGCCAGGTTAAAACCGCCGGTAAAGGCGGTTTTTCCATCCACCACCACAATCTTGCGGTGGTCGCGGCTGTTCATCACCAAGTTCAGCAACGGCACAAACGGGTTAAACGGCACTGCCTGGATTCCTTCCACCTGCAGGGTCTTCCAGTATTGGGCGGGCAGGCCAGTGGCACAGCCCACATCGTCATAAATCATCCGCACATCCACGCCCTGAGCCGCTTTACGACGCAGCACATCATGTACGGCATCCCACATTTTGCCCTTGGAGATAATAAAGAACTCCAAAAGGATCGATTCCTGTGCTGATTCAAGCGCTTCCAGCAGATCGGGAAAGACCGCTTCTCCCGAAGCGTAAAACTTGACGTTGGTGCCGGAATACACCGGGTAAGCGGCAAAATCCCGCAGGTAAGCTGCGGTGCGCCCCGCGCGGGGGTTGGCCTGTTCCAGCATGGCCTGTGCCGCAGGGTCCGTGCGGCGCAGTGGGCGGATGCGGTCATAGGCCCAATCCAGCTTTTTGCGCAGGCGGAATGCCGGGCGCTTATCGCCCCACAGCAGGTAGAGCAAACCGCCCTGCACCGGCATGATCATGAAAAGAACCATCCAGCTGATCTTGAACTCCGGCGCGGTGGAATCCTGCCGGATAAGCACCGCGCACATGATAACGCTCAAGGCTATCATCAGCGGGTTCAGCCAGTGCGCATAGCTGGAAAGGCTTGTGAACAAAGACCAGAACCATGCCGCCTGGATCAAAATCAGTACCCCGGTAATTACAATGCGGCTGAACAGCTTGCTGCACAGCTTTTTTATCATTCGGCCAAGCTCCTGCATGGCCCCACCTCCCTTTTATCTTCTATATCATACGAGATAACACTTTAACGATACCACGCCCCATTCCTGATTTCAAGGCTTTTCCTGCCCGTTTTGGGCAGAATGAAAAAGATGTGCTATTTTCTTTATGTTTTGTTTTGCATTTCAATTTCATCGTCAAGTTGTAAATTTTATCCGTATTTAGCACTCACATGCAAAGACTGCTAAAAATTCATACGTAATTCACATTTTATTCATAATTATAGTGTACTGTAATACTCGTCAACAGAAAACGACACCGCTCCCAAGGGTGTCGGAGCTGCTGAGCCAATACTGATAAAAAACTTTATGGATATGTTTAAGGAGATATGACTTATGGCTATGCTGATAGACCGCCGCTACAATCCGTTCCGCGATTTTGAGGATATTGATCGTTCTTTCTTTGGCGATAACAGCCTTGCAGAGTTCAAGACGGACATTCGTGACATCGGCGATGCCTATGTGATGGAGTGCGACCTGCCCGGTTTCCGCAAAGAAGATATCGCCCTGAATCTGCACGATAAAGTGCTGACCATCAAGGCTGAGCGACACAGCGATTTTGAGAACGCCGAGAAAAAGGGCAGCTACCTGCGCTGCGAGCGCAGCTTTGGCAGCTATACTCGCAGCTTTGATGTGACCGGCGTGGATACCACCAAAGTGCGTGCCGCTTACAACAACGGTGTGCTAGCTATCACCCTGCCCAAGTATGTAAAGCCGCAGCCCACCGCCCAGACGATTTCCATTGACTGATAAATCCAGCCATCCATTTCGCAAGATCGCCTTTTTCTTTTTGTCCTGTATATATTTCGTCTCCTTCCCATTTTCCTATCCCCGCCACTCGCCAGCAGGCTGTGGGATAAGGCCCCCGGAATGATGCGTAGTGGGGCCCGACAAAGTTGAGGCTGGCCGCAGCACTCGGTGTTCCGGGCACTTTATCTCACAGCCTGCGTCCGGGTTCCTTTTCCTACCTTACTTATTTTTTTATTATCTTCCCGCTATAAAAACGAAAACCGCCTGTACTATTGAGCATCCGCTCGCCCGGTACAGGCAGTTTTTATTTTTTAAATTGTTTTGCTGGCCACGTTACGCCGGCAGCTTGCTGTTCAGGAACTGCACCCCAACGCCAAGCAGGTTCGGCCCCAGGTGTACGGCCAGGGTGGCGTCAATTTTGCCGTGCAGCACACGGTGGGCGTTGGGCAGCGCGCGGGTCAGAGCTGCTTCCAGCGCTGCGCCCTCTTCCGGCACATTGCCATCGCACACGACCAGGTTATACTCCTCGCCGGGGTGTTTGGCTGCCAGCTCCGTTGCCAGCTCAATCAGCCGCTGCTGCACACCGCGGCGGCCGCGCACCTTGGCGGCGGTGGAGATCATGCCGTCCTTGCGGTCAAAGGTCAAAATCGGTTTGATCTGCAAAAGTCCCCCCGCCAGCGCTGTGGCGCGGCCAATGCGGCCGCCGCGCTGCAGGTACTCCAGCGTATCCAGCGAAAAATACACCACCGTGTCATCGATCAGCCGCTTGGTCAGTTCGCACAGCGGGTCAAACGCCACACCGCGCACCGCATAGCGCGCCACCTGAACCGCCAGTGCACCCAGACCGATGCTGGCGCTTTTGCTGTCGAACACTTTCACGGTCAGCTCCGGGTGTTCCTCGGCGGCAAGACGCATCAGGTTGTTGGCGCTGGAAAGGCACTCTGCGATCATCAGCACGATCACATGGGTGTAGCCCTGGCGGGCGATCGCGCTGTACACATCCTCAATATCCTGCGGGCGGGGCAGGCTGGTTTTGAAATTCTCGTTTTTCTGGCGGGCATAGATCGTTTCTACCGTAATATCAATGTTATCGCGGTAGCTCTCGGTCCCGCTTGTCACCACCAGCGGCACACAGAAAATGGGGTATTCTTTCAGATATTCCTGCGGCAGATCGCAGCAGGTATCGGTAATAATGGCGATCTTATTGGCTGCTTCCATTCTATTCTCCTCGATTAAAACACAAAGCCGGGCAGCGCAGCGCATTGACGGGCTGCGTTTACTTCTTTTGTATTAAAAGATATTATACCCCTGTTTTTTTGCCGCGTCAAACAGATATGCTGTTCAAACGGCAATAAAGCGTGTATAATAAAAAGCATATTTCCCACCGCAAAATTGTTGCTGATAAAAGGAGTATTGTACTATGCTGAATCCCGGAATCAAAGGCAGCGCCAGCGTTGCCGTAACCGCCGCCAATACCGCTGCCGCCATGGGCAGCGGTGAGCTGAATGTGTTCGCCACCCCCGCCCTTGCCGCATTGGTTGAAAAAGCCTGCTGGCAGAGCGTCGCCCCGGAGCTGGACCCCGGCTGTGGCACCGTTGGCACCAAGCTGGAACTGGCCCACAACGCCCCCACGCCCGTTGGCATGATAGTGCGCTGCGAAAGTGAACTGACCGCCGTGGACGGCCGCAAGCTGACCTTCAGCGCCGTGATGTATGACGACGCCGGCGAAGTTGGCCGCGCCACCCACGAGCGCTTTATCATCCAGAACGAAAAGTTCCAGAAGAAAGCCGACGCCAAAAAGGCCGCCGAATAATCATTCCGGCAATTCAAAGCACTCATTTCCAACAGCCCCACCCGCATTTTACGGGTGGGGCTGTTGCTTTGCGCAGGGGCTTGTCCGCAATGCTTTTTTGCCGTCGAAGTCCGCTTGTTTTTCCGCCTTTACCGGGCGTTTTGGGGCTTCTGCGCACAGCGGCAAAAAGTGCGGGTGCCCTCCGATACAATAATAACACCATGCACACAGCATGGTTGAGGGAGGGATCACCATGCAAAACACACCAGCCACATCATCCACCGCGCCGCGCATCCGGCAGGCTGTGCGCACCGCCAACGCCAAAACGGCACCGCCCGCCTTGCCCCGCGCCCCGCTTTTGCACGGGCTGAACCGCGCCGTGTTATGGCAGCTTGCCGCCTGCGGTACCGGGCTGCTTCTCAGTGCCGGGCAGGTTTACGGCGGGGCCGCGCCCTTTGGCCTTGGCCTGCTGCTGGGCTGCGGCAATACATATGCCCCCGCCGCCGCGCTGGGCTGCCTGGCCGGGCTGCTATTGTTCCAGCCGCTGGATACCGCCTTGAAGCTGGCGGGGGCCTGCATCGGGGCGCTGACCGCCCGCATTGTGGGCCGCCAACTGGGCCAGACCGGCTTTTTGCCCGGCGCGGCCTGCGGGGTGGGCGTTCTGCTGTTGGAACAGGGGCTTGTCACCCTGGTGGGCGGCGCAAGCCCGGCGGATACGGCCAGCCTGCTGTGCTCTGCCGCGCTGGCCGTGCTGGTGGGGCTGGGCATCCACAAGCTCCACATCGGCACCCCGCGCGGGGCCTGCCTGTGGGCCGCCATGGCCGCCGCCTGTTTGCAGCGCGCTGCCCTTCCGGGGTTTGCACCGGGGCTGGCGGGGGCGGCGTTCTGCATTTTGTGCTGTGCCTGCGCGGACAGCCTGGAGCACACCGCCGTACTGGCTCTTGTGCTTGCCATGGCCCTGACCGCTGCCGCCCCGGCGCTCTGTTTTGCGGCGCTGGCCGTGGCTGCGGGCGGGCTGGGGACAGCGGTCTTTTGCCCCGGCGAGCGCCGCAGCGGGGCCGCCGTATTTGCTGCCGGGTGTGCGCTGGGGGCGCTGGCCGCCCCCAACCTGACCGGCGTACTCACCCTCGGTCTTGCCGCCGGGGCCGGGCTACTGGGCTTTCTGCTCTGCCCGGAGCAGGCTCTGCGGGCGGTGTTTCCACCGCCTGCCCCACCGGTCGGCACCCAAAGCCTGACCAGCGCGGCACGCAAACTTTCCGGCGTGGCAGATACCTTATCCGACATTGCCGAAACAGTGAACGCTGTATGCAGCTGCCAGATGCCGCCCCGCGGCGAAAGCTATGACTATGTGGTAGAGTTCTGCGCCCAGCACCTGTGTCAGAACTGCGCCCGCCGCAATACCTGTTGGGTTCAGGGGTATTCCACCGCCATGGATGGGCTGTACGCCCTGCGCGGCGCGCTGGAACACAACGGCCGCGTGGAGCTGGAGGACCTGCCGGGGCAGCTTTCCACCTGCGTCCACCCGGCGGACCTGTGTGCCACCGTCAGCCACGGTTACCGGCTATGGTGCAGCCGCCGCCAGACCCGCGCCCGCGCCGAATTGCTGCGCACCGCCCTGACCGAGCAGTACAGCGCCATGGCCACAGCTTTAGCCCAAATGGCCGCCCGCCTGGGCCGGGCTGGCCTGCCGGACCCCCGGCGCGAAGCCCGCACCACCCAGTTGTTTGCTTCTCTTGGGCTGGAACCACTGGAATGTACCGTCCTGACTGATTTGGCCGGGCGGGTTACCGCCGCCGTTACCCTGCCCCGGACCAGCTTTACCCCCGGCGAGTGCCGCGCCCTGGCCGAGGAAATGGGCCGCATCTGCCGCCGGGACTTTGATCCGCCGGAAGTAACCAACTGCCGCACCGTGACCATGTTGCATTTTGGCGAACGCCCGCTCTACCGCGCCGTGTTCGGCCTGGCCAGCCGCCCTGCCCCGCCGGAAACCGTGAGCGGGGATGCCTGCCGTCAATTCTGCGACAGTGCAGGCCGCGCCCAGATGCTGCTGTGTGACGGTATGGGCACCGGCAAGCCCGCCGCCGTGGACGGCCAGATGGCCGCCAAACTGACGGCCCAGCTGCTGCAGGCCGGGTTTGCCGCCGAAAGCGCTGCCCGGCTGGTCAACGTGGCACTGGGCCTGAAAAACGCAGGGCAGGAAAGCGGTGCAACGCTGGACCTGCTGACGCTGGACCTGTACACCGGGCGGGCCGGACTGTTCAAAGCGGGGGCGGCCCCCAGCTTTTTATGCCGGGCAGGCGTTGTGCGCACGCTGGATGGTGCCAGCCTGCCCATGGGGGTACTGCCCACCGTAACGGGCCGTTCCACCGCCTTAACGCTGGATGTGGGCGACACCGTGATGATGGTCAGCGACGGTGCTTTGTGCGATGGCTCCGCCTGGCTGTGTGACCAGCTGACCCTGAGCACCCGGCTGGGCCAAAGCCCGCAGCAGACCGCCGAAACCGTTGCCGCCAGCGCTGTGCGCCGCAGTGGGGCGCGCCAGGATGATATCACCGTGGCCATTGTGCGGCTGGAACGGCAGAAAAGCTGACAGCAAACTTACATTATTCCAAACAGCGCAGGAATTGTGCGGTACCCCTTGGAACGGATTTCTATTCCTGCTATGGCAAAATCACGGCGGCGGCAGCGCCCTGACATTGCACGCACCAACGCACCAATTTTGCGCCGTGCCTGCTCGCTCATTATTCGTTCACAAATATTTTCAAAAATATTCAAAAAAACTGTTTATTTTAGGCAAAAAGTGTGGTAAAGTAAAAACATGCCAAATGTGGAGCATACCACATCACAATAAATACATATGCCGGGTGGGGAGAGCTTATCCCGGCGCGAAAAGAGGTTTGTAAGACAATGGAATACGCCAGTAAGGACATTCGCAACATTCTTGTGGCCGGCCACGCAGGCTGCGGCAAAACGACTTTGACCGAATCCCTGCTGTATTTGAGCGGTGCAACTGAGCGCATGGGCCGTGTTGAGGACGGCACCACCGCCAGCGATTTTGACCCCGAAGAAGCACGCCGCAAAGCATCGCTGAATTCCAGCGTGATTCCCGTGGAAAGTAACGGCACCAAGTTCAACCTGATTGATGTTCCCGGCCTGTTTGATTTTGAAACCGGCGCTGCCGAGGGCATCACCGCTGCGGAAAGTGTCCTGATCTGTGTTTCTGGCCGTTCCGGCGTTACCGTCGGCGCAGAAAAGGCCTATAAACTGGCACTGAAAAACAACAAGGCCCGTATGGTGTTCGTGACCAAATCTGACCTTGAAAATTCTGACTACTTCAAGATTCTGGAACAGCTGAAAATCAAGTTTGGCCCTTCTATCTGCCCCTGTGTTGTGCCTGCCCGCCTGGACGATGGCACCGTGGCTTACATCAACCTGTTCAGCCAGAAGGCATTCAAGTACGAAAGCGGCAAACAGGTGCAGATCGACCTGCCCGATATCGGCCACCGCTTTGAGGGCCTGATCCAGGCTATGTACGAAGCCATTGCCGAAACCGACGAGACCCTGATGGAAAAGTTCTTTGAGGGCGAGCCGTTCACCACCGAAGAGATCGTTACCGGCATGGCCGCAGGCGTGCGCACCGGCCAGATCACCCCCGTGTTCTGCGGCAGTGCCGTCAACCTGCAGGCATTGGATATGCTGCTGTACAAAATGAAGGAGTTGCTGCCCAGCGCCGCAACCGCCGCTGTTGTTGGCGAAAACGCCGACAGTGAGCCGGTTGAAATCACCGTGGACGACACCGCCCCCACCTGCGCTTATGTGTTCAAGACCGTTGCCGACCCGTTTGTGGGCAAGCTGAGCTTTATCAAGGTCCTGTCCGGCAAGCTGAGCGCAACCAGCAACGTCATCAATGCGCAGTTGCCAAACTGGCCACCGCCAAGACCGGCGATACCTTATGCGATCCTGCCCGTGTTGTCACCCTGCCCGCCCCCAACTACCCCGTTGCCTGCTACCGCATGGCTGTCAGGGTTGCCAAAAAGGGCGATGAGGGCAAGGTTTCCGGCGCGCTGGCCCGCCTGATCGAAGAAGATCCGGCCATTTCCTTTACCGTTGACCCCGAAACCAAGCAGCAGATCATCAGTGGCCTGGGCACCCAGCACCTGGAAGTTGCCGTTGCCAAGCTGAAGAACAAGTTTGGCGTTGAGATCACGCTTGAAGTTCCGCGCGTGCCCTACCGCGAATCCATCCGCAAGAGC
>OMFF01000628.1_pt1 | contig 11771 bp, 9 predicted proteins | sample 1645581 | NCBI WGS metagenome assembly OMFF01 (sample SAMEA103958140, study PRJEB25191) | human gut metagenome | biome: human-associated habitat [ENVO:00009003]; feature: intestine environment [ENVO:2100002]; material: feces | place: Germany | collected 2013/2015
GAAACAGCCGGACGTCCTTGATGATATACGCGCTGCGGCGGCGGGGCTGCGTGGTCTGGTTCTGTGTGACCAGACGGTCTATGTAGGCCTCGGCATCGGCGACGTTCAGCTGGTTTTTGCCGATGTGTTCGACGGCGGCAAGGCGCTGCTCCGGGTCCTCCAGACGCAGGAGGGCACGGGCGTGGCGCTCGGTCAGGCCGTAGTGGTGCAGAGCCTCCGCCACCGGCTCCTCCAGCCGCAGCAGACGCAGCTTGTTGGCCACGGCGGACTGGCTGCGGCCCAGCTTTTCCGCCGCCTGCTGCTGGCTGAGGCCGTAGCGGCGGAGCAGGCGGGCGATGGCGGCCGCCTCCTCCATGTAGTCCAGGTCGCGGCGCTGGAGGTTCTCGATCAGGGCCAGCAGGGCGGCGTCCTCCTCATCCACCCGGGCCAGCAGACAGGGCACCTGCCGCAGCCCGGCGATCCGTGCCGCCCGCCAGCGGCGCTCGCCGGCCACCAGCTCGTAGACTGCGCCCTGCTGCCGGACGGTGAGCGGCTGCAGAATGCCGTAGGCGGCGATGCTGGCCGCCAGCTCCTGCAAACTCTCCGAGTCGAACCGGCGGCGGGGCTGCTGGGGGTTGGGACGGATATCGTTGATGGGTATGTATCGCACACGGGTAGAGAGGAAATCGGTCTTCTGGTCTTTTTTCATGGCGGTCGCCTCCTTTTTTCGCCTATTGTACGGCGGGAGGCCTGTCGAAAGCGGGCGAAGACCGTCGGGAAATAAAAAAATGCACCCGCCCCTGTCGGGACGGGTGCGGCGGTCACTGCTTTGTGCGGATATCCTCGCCGAAGAAGGGCAGGATCTGATAGGCACCCTCGATACGGGAGAGGATGGGCGCGCCGTAGCGATGGCCCAGCTCCTCCGGGGCCAGGTTGGTGCTGATGATGGTGGACCTGCCGGAGAGCATACGGCCGTTGACGATCTGATAGAGGGCGCTCTGGACAAAGGCGGTGGTCATCTCGGTGCCCAGGTCATCCAGGATCAGCAGGTCGCAGCTCTCGCAGCGGCGGACGTCGGCATCGCTGACCTCGTCGGGGCGGAACTTGGCGTCCTCATAGCGGGAGAAAACGCTGATCGCGGTGTCGTAGACCACGGAGAAGCCGGCGTCGCTGACCTCCCGGGCGATGCAGGCGGAGAGGAACGTCTTGCCCAGACCGGTGCCGCCGGAGAGCAGCAGGCTGCCGCTGCCCCGGGAGAACTGGCGGGCAAAGTCCCGGCAGACATCGAAGTTGCGCTCCATGTTGGCCCGGGGCGAAACGCCGTAGCTGTCCCACACGGCGCTGTCATACAGGTCGAAGCGGAAGGTGTCGAACCGGGCCTCGCCCAGCGGCAGGAGCCGGGAGAGCTCCGCCAGCTGCTCGCGGGCATAGTACTGCTTCAGGCAGGCGCAGACGCCGGACCGGGTATAGCCGGTGTCGCCGCAGAGGGGGCAGGCAGGCTTGTCCTCCAGATAGTCGGCGGGATAGCCCATGTCCTCCAGCAGGGCGGCGCGCTCGCGCTGCAGGGAGAGATTTTCGTCCCGCAGGACCCGCAGGGCGGGCAGCGGGTCCTCGCCCTTTTTGGCGGCGGCGGCCACGATGCGGCTCATGGTGGTGCGGAGGGTGCGGTCGATGTCCCGCAGGCGGGGCTGGCGGGCAAAGACCTCCCGGCGGCGCTGGTCCAGCTCGGCCTCCCGACGCTGGCGGGCCTGGTCGAAGCGGGCAATGGCCCGCTGCATGATGATACCGTCGTATGACATACTCTCACCTCTTGATATAACGGCGCATCCAGGCGTCCTTGTCCCCGGCGGGGGCAGCGGGCTTACTGGCAGCGGGCCGCTGGGCGGCGGCCTCGCCCTGCTCCACCTGGTGGGGCGTGTGCCAGCCGGCGTCGTGCCAGCGGCGCAGGATGCCGTTAAGATAGCGCCAGTTCAGGTCCTTCTTGTAGAACACCGTGCGCTCATAGGCCAGAGCCACCGTCTCCGGTGGGAAGCCCATGTCCATCCACTGGTCGATGTAGCGGCGTTCGGCCTCCACCGGCGGCCTGTTAAGAATTCGTAAATTCGACAAATAGGAAGTGTACTTCCTGTTGCGCTCTGCCCATTTTTTCAGGTATACCGCGGCAGAATTCTGGTCAAATATGCCAAGCTGTGCCCAGCGATATCCCTCTTTTTCCACCTGGCGCATGGTTGGTCGTCTGCCCTCGCCCCACTGGCTGCGGGCCCGTTCGACACAGTGGCACACCAGGAGATAGATCACGTCGGCGGGCATACCCAGATCATCGTAAAGACCGGCCAATATCTGCAAGTCGGCGGTGCGGAGCTTCTTGCCCAGCTGCTGCTCCGTCTGTGGCACCAGCAGGCGGAAGCCCTCGTTGTCCGTCAGCAGTCCGGCGATGTCCTGGGCGGTGTAGACCGGGCGTTCGTCCGCCGGATCGGGCGGTGCCTGGCGGGCCGGTCGAGGCAGCAGGTCCAGGTCCTGAAGGACCTTCTCCGCCGCGTCGATCCGCAGGCGGCTGATGGGCAGGACCTTTTCCAGCTCCTCCGGCGTGACGCCCCGGCCGAAGCGGCGCAGGGCCAGATACAGCAGGGCGGCGTCGCCCTGACCGCTTTGCAGCAGCTTGTCGGCCGCATCGGCGGACAGCGTCAGCTGCTCCTGCCTGTTCCGAAGTATATAGCCGTCCATGGCGATGACCTCCCCTCTCATTCGTGCTCTCCATTCTACACGAAAAAGGGGTCGGCGTAAAGCGGGGCGGGACAACTTTTTACAAATTTCCGCTTTTCGCCAAAATAGACTTTTCTCCGGCGGGTTTTGTGGTATAATGCTATTTGTATAAGTATATATACCCAACGAAATGAATTAAGGAGGGTTTTGGCATGGCGAACCGGGTAACGATGTCTATCTGCGGCACGGAGTATATCCTCGTAGCGGAGGAGGATGCTGCCTACATGGAGAAGATCGGCAACATGGTGGATGCGGAGATGCAGAAGCTGATGGACAGCGCCCACATGAGCCGTGACGCGGCGGCGGTGCTGGCGGCGGTCAATCTGGCGGACCAGCTCACCAAGGCGCAGGAGGGCGCGGAAAATCTGCGCCGGCAGGTAAAGACCTATCTGGACGAGGCCAGCCGCGCCAAGAACGAGGCGGCGGAGCTGCGCCGGAAGCTGCAGAACGCCCAGAACCAGAATAACCGCCGGTGATGATGGAGCTTTTGGCCCCCGCGGGGGGATATGAGGCACTGACCGCCGCGGTGCAGAATGGCGCGGACGCGGTGTATATGGGCTTCGGTGCGTTCAACGCGCGGCGGAGCGCGAAAAACTTTACCGACGAGGAATTCGCGTCGGCGGTGCGGTATTGCCATCTGCGGGGCGTGCGGGTCTTTTTGACCCTGAACACCCTGCTGACCGACCGGGAGCTGTCCGAGGCAGCCGCGGCGCTGCGGAAGGCCAGCGCCATGGGCGTGGACGCGGTGCTGGTGCAGGACTGGGGCCTGCTGACCCTGGCAAAGGAGATCGTGCCGGACCTGCCTCTTCACGCCAGCACGCAGATGAGCCTGTTCACGCTGGGCGGCGCCAATGCGGCCGCGGCGTTGGGCATGGAGCGCGTGGTGCTGGCCCGGGAGCTGGACCGGGACGAGGTACGGGAGATCTGCGCCGGCTGCGGCGCGGAGATCGAGGTGTTCGGCCACGGGGCGCTGTGTATGTGCTACTCCGGCCAGTGCGAGATGAGCGCCGTGCTGGGACAGCGCAGCGGCAACCGGGGCGCCTGCGCCCAGCCCTGCCGTCTGCCCTACGGCGTGAACGGCCCCTGCCGGGACGCGCATCCCCTGAGCCTGAAGGACGCCAACCTGTCCGCCTATCTGCGGGATATGGCGTCTATGGGCGTGGACTGCCTGAAGCTGGAGGGACGGCTGAAGCGCCCGGAATACGTGGCCGTAGTAACGGGCATCTACCGCCGCCTGCTGGACGAAAGGCGACTGCCCACGGCGGAGGAGTCCCGGGCGCTGGAGCAAGCCTTCTCCCGCAGCGGCTTCACCGACGGCTACTGGCTTGGTAAAAAGGGCAAGGCCATGTTCGGCACCCGGCCGGAGAACGTGCCGGAGCCAAAGGCGCTGTTCGCCCGCGCCCGCGAGACATACGAAAACGGAAAAGAGAACCGGAAAATACCGGTGAACCTGCGGCTGACAGTACGCCGGGGCGAACCGGTGCGGCTGGGCGGCGCGTGCGCCGTCCGGAACGGCGTGACCATAGTCATGGCCACGGGCGATATGCCGGAGGAGGCGCGAAACCGCGCCGTGACGGAGGAGGAACTGCGGCAGCGGCTGACCAAGACCGGCGGCACGGTGTTCGCGGCGGATCAGATTGAAATAGAGCTGGACGAGGGGCTGATGGTGTCCGCCAGCGCGGTGAACGCGCTGCGGCGGGAGCTGCTGGACGAGCTGGCGGATCGGCGGATGGACACTCCGAAGCGCCGTGAGTTGCCCGCCTCTCCCCTGCCGGAGGCCCCGGCGGGCGCGGCGGAGCTGGACTTTACCGTGTCCATCAGCAGGCCCGATCAGCTGACGGCCGAGCTGCTGGCGGAACGCCCCGCCATCGTGTATATCCCGGCGGAGCTGCTGGATAAGATGGACCTGATGCCCTATATCGGGCAGGCGGAGTTCTGCGCGGTGCTGCCCCGGATATTCCGCACGGCGAGCGAACCGGTGTTCCGGGATATTCTGCAGCGGCACCCGGAGGTCGCCTCCGCGGCCATCGGCAACCTGGGCCATCTGGCCATCGTGAAGGGACTGGGCAAAACGCTCCGCGGCGACTTCGGCCTGAACGTGTACAACAGCCGGGCGGTGCGCTTCTGGCAGGAGCAGGGGCTGTCGTCCGTGACGGCCAGCTTTGAGCTGCGGTGGCAGCAGGTGCGGGACCTGGGAAAATATGCGGACTGCGAGGCCCTTGTCTATGGCCGCCTGCCGCTGATGATCACCGAAAACTGCGTGACGAAGAACAGCGTGGGCTGCGCCCATGGGGCGGGCAGCGTGCTGACCGACCGGCGGGGCGAGCAGTTCCCGGTGCTGTGCGCCTACGGGTGCCGGTGCGAGATCGAGAACGGAAAGACGCTGGTGCTGGCGGACAAGCCGGAGGTGTTCCGGTGCGGCCTGCGGTACGGACGCCTGCGGTTTACCACAGAGACGGCGGCGGAGTGCGCGGCGCTTCTCCGCGCCCACAGGGCCGGGACCGTCACCGCCGGTGACAACAGCACACGCGGGCTGTTCTACCGGGGCGTAGAGTAAAACAAATGGTATAACACTCGTTATAATTTACAAAGCGTATTCAATTTCAGAAGAAAAAGGTGTTACTATGGAGCTGAAGATCAAACCCCTGTCCCCGAAGATCGGGACGGAGATACCCCTCCCCCGCTTTGCCACCGCCGGCGCGGCCTGCATGGACCTGTGTGCCTGCATCGACGAGGCGGTGACGCTGGCAGCCGGTGAACGGCGGCTGGTGCCCACCGGCATCGCCATCGCCCTGCCGTCGGCGGACTACGCGGCGCTGGTGTTCGCCCGCAGCGGGCTGGGCATCAAGAAGGGCGTGTGCCTTTCCAACGGCGTGGGCGTCATCGACAGCGACTACCGGGGCGAGATCGGCGTGGGGCTGGTAAACCTGGGAAGCGAACCGTACACGGTGCAGCCCGGGGACCGGATCGCCCAGCTGATGGTGGTGCCGGTGGTGCAGCCCACGGTGACGGTGGCGGAGGACCTGGACGAGACGGACCGGGGCGCCGGCGGCTTCGGCTCCACAGGCAGGTGACGTATATGGCAAAGATCGTGCTGGCCTCCGGGTCCCCCCGGCGGCAGGAGCTTTTGCGTCGGATGGGCATCACCGACTTTACCGTCCGGGTGCCGGAGGTGGAGGAATACTTCCCCGCCGGGCTGACGCCTGAGGAGACGGTGTGCTACATCTCCCGGGAGAAATCCCAGGCGGTGGCGTCCGACGCAGACGAGATCGTCATCACGGCGGATACGATGGTGTTTCTGGACGACAAGAAGCTGGGCAAGCCCGCCGACGAGGCGGAGGCCCTGCAAATGCTGACGGCCCTGCAGGGTCGGCGCCACACCGTCTGTACCGGTGTGACGGTGCGGCAGGGGGAGAAAGCCCTGACCCGCGCCCAGCACACGGACGTGTATTTCCGTCCGGCCACACAGCGGGAGCTGAAGGCCTACATCGCCGGGGGCGAGCCCATGGACAAGGCCGGGGCCTACGGCGTACAGGGGCAGGGCGCGCTGCTGGTGGAGCGCATCGACGGCGACTTTTTCAACGTGATGGGGCTGCCGGTGGTGCTGCTGGCGGAGATGCTGGGCGAATTCGGGATACAGCTGCTGGGATAATGCCCCTTTCGCTCCCTCTGAGAGGGTGCGCTGCCGCCTCCCCTGCCGGGGGAGACTTCAGAGAGGAACAAACGACACATGAAGCGATTTTTTACGAAAACGGGAATATGGCTGCTGGCCGCGGCGGCCACCATCGCGGTGGTGCTGTGCGTGGTGTCGGCCCTGAGCTCCGGAACGGGGCTGCTGCACAACGCCCTGGGCGTGATCGCCTCGCCCTTCCGGGCGGCGGGTTCCGCCGTGGCGGGCTGGGTCGGCGGCATTAGCCAGCGGTTTGAGGACGTGGAGACCCTGCAGCAGGAGAACGACGAGCTGCGGCAGCAGATCGCGGAGCTGGAGGAGCAGCTGCGGCAGATGGAGCCGGCGGCGACCGAGAATAAAGAGCTGCGCCAGCTGCTGGGCCTGCGGCAGCAGCGCAGCGACCTGGTGTTCGAGGCGGCCCGCGTCACCCAGCGCGACGTGTCCAACTGGGCCAGCACGCTGGTGCTGGACCGGGGCAGTCAGCACGGTGTGGCCATAGGCGACTGCGCGGTGGACAGCGCCGGGAACCTGGTGGGTGTGGTCACAGACGTGGGCCTGAACTGGTGCCGGCTGTCCACGGTGTTGGACACGGACTCCCAGTTCGGCGCGCGGGTATTCCGCACCGGCGAGACGGCGGTGGCCGGCGGTGACCTGGCCCTGATGTCCGAAGGCCGGCTGCGGCTGCAATACCTCAGCGACAGCGCGAACCTGATCAAGGGTGATGTGATCGTCACCTCCGGGCTGGGCGGCTACTATCCCGCCGGGCTGGTGATCGGCACGGTGGAGTCCGTGCAGACGGATGACGGCGGGCTGGCGCGGTACGCGGTGCTCTCGCCCAAGTGCGATGTGGCGGCGATACAGGAGATGTTTATTATCACGGATTTTGACGTGATCCAATGACGGAGGACGGCTATGACGCGGCGGGCGATACTGCTGAAGTGGATATTGTACTGTCTGTGCGCGCTGGCGCTGGCACTGCTGCAGGGGCTGGTGCTGGTATACGTGCGGGTATGGGGCGTGCACCCGTTCCTGCTGCCGGCCATCGCGGTGATACCGGCCACGCTGGAGCGCAACGAGCAGGCGCTGCTGTACGCGGTATTCTTCGGGCTGGCGTGCGACCTTCTCTCGCCGGTGGCGGGCCTGCCGTGCTTTTACGCGCTGGCGTTCCTGCTTGGCGCGGCGGCAGCGTGGCTGCTGAGCGGGCAGGTCATCATGGCGGGCGTGGTGTGCTCGCTGGTGGTGACAGGCGTATGTATGCTGCTCTGCGGACTGCTGCACATGGCGGTGCTGGCGGGACACAGCGGCGCGGGGCTGACCGCGGCGGGCCTGCTGCTGGGCAGGGAGCTTTTGGTATCGCTGCCCTTCGCGGCGGCAGCGCACCCGCTATTTCGGTGGGCCCAGCGACGGGCACTGAGCGAATGACCATAGGAGAACCAAGCTATGATGAAAAATCCTCACCCCTCCCGGCGGCGGGTATATGTGCTGCTGGGGTTTTTCTGTGCGTTTCTGGTGCTGTTTTTTGCGGTGCTGTATGACGCACAGGTGGTACACGGCAGCGAAAATCGGGCCAGATCCATCACCAGCAACACCGCCAGCGAAACGGTGACCGCCTCCCGGGGCATCATCACCGACCGGAATGGCAAGGTGCTGGTGAGCAACCGGCTGGCCTATACGCTGGTGGTAGACAAGAGCAGCTTCGGCAAGGACGAGGCCGCGCTGAACGACGCCATCTGGCAGCTGATACAGCTGTGTCAGGAGCAGGGCGTCACATGGAACGACACCCTGCCCATGACCACAGGGTCCTCTCCCCAGCTGACCAGCAAAAGCCTGACCGAGAGCTTCCGGGAGTATCTGGCCGACAACAAGCTGCCCACGGACGGCGGCAGCGCGGAAGTGCTGGCCGCCATGCGGAAGCTCTATAAGGTCGATGACAGCTATACCGACGCGCAGGCGCGTCTGATCGTGGGCGTGCGGTATGAACTGGACGGGCGCAGCAGCTACACCTTTGCCGAGGATGTATCCACGGAGCTGCTGGGCCGCATCACCGACGGAAAGTACCGGGGCGTGACCATCAAGACAGCGGCGGCGCGGGTGTACAACACCAAGCTGGCGGCGCACATTCTGGGCACCGTGGGCGCCATATGGCAGGAGGAGTGGCGCAGCGACGAGAGCACCGGCTATGTGGGCTACGCCGACAAGGGCTACAATATGAATGACCTGGTGGGCAAGGACGGCGTGGAGAAGGCCTTTGAGGAATATCTCCACGGCAAGGACGGCAAGCGGCTCATCACCACCGACGAGAACGGCAAGATCACCGGCGAGCTGTACACCCGGGAGCCCCAGCCCGGCGGCACCGTGGCGCTGACCATCGACATCGACCTGCAGCAGGTGGTGGAGGACACGCTGGCCAGTACCATTCAGGGCATGATCGACAAGGACAGCAACGAGCGCGGCGGCGCGGCGGCGGTCATTCAGGTCGGCACCGGCGAGGTACTGGCCATGGCCAGCTACCCCACCTACGACCTGTCCACGTTCAACGAGGGTTACGACGAGCTGGTGGCCGATGAGCGGCTGCCCATGTTCAACCGGGCCACCCAGGGCATCTACGCCCCCGGCTCCACGTTCAAGATGTGCACCGCCGTGGCGGCGCTGGAGAGCGGCATCATCACGCCGTCCTCCATCATTCAGGACCGGGGCATCTACACCTACTACCGGGATCCCCAGCCCATGTGCTGGGTCTACCGCCAGGGCGGCTATACCCACGGGTCCATTAACGTGACCCAGGCCATTACCGAGTCCTGCAACTACTTTTTCTATGAGGTGGGACGGCTCACCGGTATCCGCACGCTGGACAGCTATGCCTCCCAGTTCGGCCTGGGGCAGTCCACCGGCATTGAGATCGGCGACTCCAGCGGCGTGCTGGCCTCCCCGGAGTGGGCGGACAGCCATAACCAGGAGTGGACGGACGGCCAGACCATCACTGCCGCCATCGGACAGTCCTATAACCTGTTCACCCCCTTGCAGCTGGCCAACTACATCGCCACGCTGGTGGGCGGCGGCCAGCACTATCAGGCCCATCTGCTGAAGAACGTCAAGGAGTACGACAACTCCCGGCTGCTGTACGTTTACGACGACGAGCCGCTGAACACCGTTGAAATGTCCGATTCCACGGCAGAAGCTGTGACGAAGGGCATGCATGAGCTGACCGTTTCCGGCAGCGTGGCTTTTGCCTTCCGTGACTGCGTGGTTTCCGCCGGCGCCAAGACCGGCTCGGCCCAGGCGGGCACCGACATCGCCAACGGCGTGTTCGTGGCCTACGCCCCCTACGAGGACCCGGAGATCGCCGTGGCCATCGTTATCGAAAAAGGCGGCAGCGGCGCGGCGCTGGCTACCACCGCCGTGGAGATCATCAACTCCTGGTTCAGCCATACCCAGGACGACAGCGCCGCCATGGGCGAGAATACCCTGTTGAAGTGAGAGGTCTTTCTATGTTCCCTGTCTTTGATCCGCAGGACGCGTCCTGTAAATCTCCTTTCGGCGCGGCGAAATGCGGCGCCGAGGTAACGTTCACCCTGCGGGACGAGACGTACTACGCCTGCGAGCTGCTGGTGCATCAAGAGTTCGCCGGGGCGGACGAGGCCATTCCGTTGCCTCCGGCTGCGGACGGCTTTTCCGGCGTCTACACCGCGCCGGCAGAGCCGGAGCTGTGCTGGTACGCTTTCCGGTTTACCCGCAGCGACGGCAGCACCATCTGTCTGGGCAAAAACGGCTGGTGCAGCCAGGATGCACTGGTACGCTGGCAGTTGACGGTGTACGAGAACACCCCCACCCCCGCCTGGTTCGGCGAGGGCGTGACGTACCAGATTTTTCCAGACCGTTTCCGCCGCACCTCCGTGCCGGACGTCGCCGGCATGGTGGGGCGGCGCTGGGTACATGACGACTGGGACGACCAGCCGGTATTCCTGCCCGACGAGAATGGGCAGATCACCAACCGGGACTTCTTCGGCGGCTCGCTGGCGGGCATTACGGAGAAGCTGGACTATCTCAAAAGCCTGTCCGTCAGCACGCTTTATCTCAATCCGATCTTTGAAGCGGACAGCAACCACCGCTACGACACAGCGGATTACCGGGCCGTTGACCCCCTGCTGGGCACAGAGGAGGACTTCTGCGCTCTGTGCCGGGAGGCCCACGCCCGTGGTATCCGCGTCATTCTGGACGGCGTGTTCAACCACACCGGCTCCAACAGCCGCTACTTCAACGCCGACGGATTTTACCCGGAGCTGGGTGCGGCCCAGAGCACCGACTCCCCCTACTTCGGGTGGTACAGCTTCCATCCGTGGCCCACGGACTACGACGCGTGGTGGGGCGTACATACACTGCCGGCGGTCAACGAGGAGCGGCCAGACTACCGGCGGTTCATTATCTCCGACGAGGACTCGGTGGTACGGCGATGGCTGCGGCTGGGGGCCGACGGCTGGCGGCTGGATGTGGCCGATGAGCTGCCGGACGACTTTATTGCTGCTATTCGCACCGCCATCAGGCAGGAAAAGGCCGACGCCTATCTACTTGGAGAGGTGTGGGAGGACGGCAGCAACAAAATCGCCTATTCCCGGCGGCGCAGGTACCTGCTGGGCCGGGAGACTCACGGGCTGATGAACTACCCTTTCCGGACGGCGCTGCTGGACTGGCTGGGCGGCGGAGACGCTGCCGGCTTCCGCGATGCCATGGAGTCCATCCGGGAGAACTACCCTCCCGCCGCGTTTTACGGAGCCATGAACTTCCTGGGCACCCATGACACCGCCCGCATCCTGACGCTGCTGGGCGCGGAGCATACCCCCGCGGATAAATCCGCCCGGGCGGCATACCGCCTCTCCCCCGCCGAGCTGGAGCGGGGGCTGAAAAAGCTGCGGCTGGCTGGGATGCTGCTGTACAGCTTCCCCGGCTCCCCTACTCTGTACTACGGCGACGAGGCCGGGATGCAGGGCTTTGAGGATCCGCTGAACCGCGGCACCTACCCGTGGGGACAGGAGGATGCGTCACTGCTTGCGTTCTTCCGGCAGGTGGGCAAGCTGCGCCAGACACGCCCCTCCCTGCGGCGGGGCGAGATCCGCTACCTGTACGCACAGGGCGGCGGGCTGGTCATCGAGCGCCGCTGCAGCGGTGAGCGCACCGTCACGGCGCTGAACGCCGGCGGGCAGGTGCTGACACTGGTGCTGGACTGGGACAGCCCGCTCTGCCGCGACGGCGTTACCGGTCAGCAGTTTCTGGTACAGGGCGGACAGCTGCACCTGACGCTGCCGCCGCTGGACGGCGTGATCTTGCTGTAAACGGCCCCTTCCCCGCCTATGTTTCACGTGAA
>OMFF01000641.1_pt1 | contig 11530 bp, 6 predicted proteins | sample 1645581 | NCBI WGS metagenome assembly OMFF01 (sample SAMEA103958140, study PRJEB25191) | human gut metagenome | biome: human-associated habitat [ENVO:00009003]; feature: intestine environment [ENVO:2100002]; material: feces | place: Germany | collected 2013/2015
AAATTAAATTATGTGTATGAATATCTTGATTTAACGGCTGAAAGTTCAAAGGGCAGTGACAGAAGACGTGAGTTATTTGATTATCTTTTTGACTCAGGTGTTAAAGAGGGTGATGACAATGAAGCGTTATATGAGATGGCTGAATATGCGGATAAGGAATTTGAAGGTTACCTTAAAACAAAGACAGAAAGCGGTGAAGTTAAAGAACGCAGTACTGCACCGGTACTTAGTGAAGACGGCAAAGTATATTTTGGAAGCTATCCTCAGAATAAGATTGCAGACGGTTATGTGACCGATTATATCAAAAATGCCAAATATGATGAGAATGACACGGCTGTTGTTTTCGGTAAGAAAATAACGAGAGTAAATAGCGACGGAGAAACTGCTTATTTTACATATGGTAAAATTGCGTGGATGCTTCTTATAGATAAAGACAATGAATATCTCCTTATGACGGATAAGGTTCTTGACGGCAACTGTTATATGAACGAACTTGTAGATTCTTCATGGGATGTGAGCGAGTTAAGGACATGGCTTAATACCTCATATCTTTCAAAAGCATTTTCTGATGAGGAATTAAACCTTATCAAAAAGACGCATATAGGCAAGCCTGAGAATTATTTTTACAGCACCTCAAACGGTAATGAATCGGAAGATTACCTGGTAATTCTTTCCTGCAGTAATCTTGTATACAGTGAGTACGGGCTGAGAGACGAGGATGTTGAAAAAAGACAGGCGAAAGCTACTGATTATGCAATAGCCAGAGGTGTATTCGTTGATGAAAACAACGGAGCAAAATGGTGGACAAGTTCCAACGGAAGCATGAATACAAGTTATGTATTTGTTAATTCCAACGGAATCATATCGGCAGGCGGAGAACTGGCTACCAATACATCAATAGGTGTAAGACCTGTAATGACCGTTTCAAAATAATTGTTTACAAATCGAACAAATGTGCTATAATTAATACAAACAAATGTTCGAGGTATAGTTATGCAGATTTGTGAGTCAATGGATATTATGGATAAGCTTGCCATTCTTACCGATGCGGCAAAGTATGATGTGGCATGTACATCAAGCGGTACGGAAAGGAAGAATAACGGCAAGGGAATAGGTAATACGGCAAGGAGTGGTATATGTCACAGCTTTTCAGCTGACGGAAGATGTATATCACTCCTTAAGATTCTTATGTCCAATGAATGTGTATTTGACTGCAGGTATTGTATTAACAGAAAGAGTAATGACGTTGTGAGGACCACATTTACCCCTGATGAGATATGCACCCTTACCATGGATTTTTATAAGAGAAATTATATCGAGGGACTTTTCTTAAGTTCCGGAATTATCAATAATCCCACATATACTATGATGCTTTTATGTGAGACGGTGAGAAGGCTCAGGGAGGTATACCGTTTCGGAGGGTATATTCATGTTAAGGGGATTCCGGGAGCAGACCCTTCAGTTGTGGAACGGACGGGCTGGTATGCCGACAGGATGAGTGTTAATCTTGAGTTTCCTACTACGGAGGGACTTAAATCCTTAGCTCCCAATAAGACGAGGAATACGATTCTGTCCCCTATGAAATTAATACGTAACGGTATTAATAATGACAGACATGACATTGTTCCATACAACCGTTCAGGAAGAAAATTTGTCCCGGCAGGGCAGAGTACCCAGATGGTTATCGGAGCCAGCGGAGAGAATGATTATCAGATAATCAATGTTTCGGAAGCACTTTATAAGAACTATGGACTTAAGAGAGTCTTTTATTCGGCATTTGTCAATGTCAATAATGACAGTACGCTGCCGTCAGCCCTTAACGGACCTCCGCTTTTAAGGGAACATCGATTGTATCAGGCTGACTGGCTTATGAGATTTTACGGCTTTAAGGCGCAGGATATTTTATCGGAGGCCAGACCGGATTTTAACGTTCTTGTAGACCCTAAGTGCGACTGGGCATTGAGACATCTGGAATATTTTCCTGTTGAAATTAACCGGGCGGATTATTATTCACTTCTTAAAGTCCCGGGAATCGGTGTCAATTCAGCAAAGAGGATAATTGCTGCAAGAAGGAGCAGCAGGCTTGATTTTGCCGACCTTAAAAGAATCGGCGTTGTCCTTAAAAGGGCAATATATTTTATTACCTGTAACGGCATAATGATGTATAAGAATATCAGGATTGAAGAGAATTACATTGTCAGGAATATCCTTGATTCATCTGTAAGACGTGTTACGGGAGACGATGTTACATACAGGCAGTTAAGCTTTTTTGACACCAACAGTGACATATTCCCTGATGAAGTGAAGGATTTGACAAGCTACGGTATTATTACAGGACAGATATAGATTAAGAGCCCGTAAGGAGAATTTTTATGGTTATATTTAGATGTGACGGAACTTATGAGGGTATTTTGACCGCCGTATTTTCGGGCTACCGGTCCGATGATGTTATGATAGAATGTGATAATGACAATATGTTTGTTTTCGGAGAATGTACGGAGGTGGTTACAGATTTGTCAAAGTCCTTACGGGTTGCCAAAGGAATACGAAAAATCTCTTACGAGGCAGAATATATGATGTATCTTGCCGCACTTAATAATAATCCCGACAGAGGAACGGATATTTTTTACTTTGTAAAATCAGTATTTCAAAACGGTGCCAGAGGCATTTCGGATTACCATGACGTTCATGTGGCAAATGTCAATAAGATGTGTCGCAATACAGGCAGGGAATATGACCATTTCAGAGGCTTTTTAAGATTTGAGCAATATGATAATTTCCTGCTTGGCAAAATCCACCCCGTTAATAACCTGCTTACGCTTCTTGGCAGTTTTTTTACGGACAGGCTGCTGCAGGAGAATTTTGTTATAGCCGATATGGGCAGGGGCAAGGCTGCCGTTCACAATAAGGGCGGTGAATATATAATTACGGATGTGGATACGGGATACATTATGAGTCTGCAGCCTGACGATAAAGAAAAAGAACTTAAAAGATTATATGAGATGTTCAGAAAGAGCATTTCCATCAAAGAACGTACCAATATTAATCTCCAGAAACAGAATATGCCGTTAAGGTTCAGAGAGTATATGTAAAGGAAGTAACCTATGATAGATATTGTGAATGGGACACTTAGAATTTCCGTCAGAAATCTTGTGGAATTTATATGCAGAAAAGGTGACATAGATAACCGTTTTAGCGGAGTTACGGATAAGACTGCCATGGATGCCGGCAGCAGGGCACACCGTAAGATTCAGAAGTCAATGGGCGGTGATTACAATGCGGAGGTATCGCTTTCGTATACTTATGACAATGATATTTATGACATAACGGTTGAGGGCAGGGCAGACGGGATATTTAATAAGGACGGATATACTTATGTGGATGAGATAAAGGGCACATATAAGGATGTGAAATACCTGTCGGAGCCGGTTGAGGTCCATAAGGCGCAGGCAATGTGTTACGCTTATATATATGCCCTTAAAAATAACCTTGACACAATCGGATTACGGATGACTTATGTCAATTTAACGGATGAAGCCATAAAATATTTTACCGAGGTAATGAGTTTTGAAGAATTAAAAAAGTGGTTTGAGGCTGTCTTAAGTGAACTTATCAAATGGGGTAATTATGTATATTATCACAGAAAAAGCCGTAACATATCCATTAAGGAACTTGAATTTCCCTTTGAATACAGGGAGGGGCAGAGAAATCTTGCGGTCAGCGTGTATAAGGCAATAAAGGATAATCATAATTTATATATCCAGGCACCTACAGGGGTGGGCAAGACCATATCCACTGTGTTTCCGGCTGTTAAGTCAATGGGAGAGGAATACGGGGATAAAATATTTTATCTGACAGCCAAGACAATAACCAGGACTGCGGCAGAGGATACCTTTGGAATTTTAAGACGGAATAATCTTGATTTTAAGACACTTACCATTACGGCTAAAGATAAATTATGTCTCTGCGATGGAGAAGACACTCCTGAGTGCAATCCTTTTTCCTGCCCTTATGCCAAGGGACATTATGACAGGATTAACGGCGTTGTGTATGATATGATTAATAACCTGGACGTTATTACAAGGGATGTGATAGAGGAGTATGCGAAGAAAAATACGGTATGTCCTTTTGAATTGTGCCTTGATTTATCTTACTGGATGGATGGGATAATATGCGACTACAATTATGTGTTTGACCCGGAGGTAAAGCTTAAAAGATTCTTTTCGGAGGGCAGCAAGGGCGAATATATTTTTCTTGTGGATGAAGCCCATAATCTGGTGGACAGGGCAAGGAACATGTATTCGGCAGAGATTTATAAAGAAGATGTGCTTTCCGTGAAAAAGCTTGTGGCAGGTTATAGTAAAAAGCTTGCGGGTATCCTTGAACGCTGTAACAGATATATGCTTGAGATGAAGAGAAAATGCGACGAGGAATATATGATTGAGGAAAATGACAATTTACTGTCAATATCTCTTAAGTGCCTTGAAACGGAGATTACACATTTCATGGAAAATAACAGGGATTTTCCCTATATGACAGAACTTTTGGAGTTTTTTTTCAACGTATGTCACTTTAATGCCATGTATGAAAAGACAGACGAGAATTATGTAAAATATTGTGAACATACCGAGCGTGGTTTTATGTACAGGCTTTTTTGCGTAAATCCCGGCAATAACATAAGGGAGTGCGTTGACTCCGGCAGAAATGCCGTGTTCTTTTCGGCAACCCTTTTACCCGTCAATTATTACAAAGAGCTTCTTACAGGAGACATAAACGAACCGGCAATATATGTTAATTCACCATTTGATGTCAATAAAAGACTGCTCGTCATAGGAAATGATGTTACCAGCAGGTACACAAGAAGAAATACCGATGAATTTACAAAGGTAAAAGAATATATACTCAGAATCACAGGAAGCAGAAAAGGGAATTATCTCGTATTTTTCCCGTCTTATAAATATATGGAAAGTGTATATGAACTGTTTTACGGTGAAAAAGTGCGTGTAATTATACAAAATAACAATATGTCCGAAAAAGACAGGGAAGAATTTCTTGCGGAATTTGAAAATAACGGTGATGACGTTCTTTTAGGCTTTTGCGTGCTTGGAGGATTGTTTTCGGAAGGAATAGATTTGAAAAAGGACAGCCTTATCGGAAGTATCATTGTAGGTACGGGACTTCCGTCAATCAGTACGGAAAACAGTATTCTCAAAACCTTTTATGACGAAAGGGAAAACAAAGGGTATGAATATGCCTATGTATATCCCGGTATGAATAAAGTGCTTCAGGCTGCGGGAAGGGTTATACGCACTGACGAAGATACGGGAGTAATAGCCCTTCTTGACGACAGATTTCTTTGGGACAGATATGTAAGCCTGTTTCCGAAAGAATGGAAAAATTACCATATTGTCAACATTGAAAATGTTAATGAAGAAATACTGGATTTTTGGCGTGATGTGATTTATAATACTACAGAAAGTGTGTAAAAATACATGATAAATTAGGAGAACTGCGTATGATTGAAGAAATCGTATCATTGCAGATGCCGGTAGAGGAACGTCTGGTAATTAAGAAAAACAGACTTCTTCCTTCCGTAACGGATAAATCTACAAAGAGGATTTCCATAGTTACCGGTACACATGGCGATGAACTTAATGGCCAGTACGTTTGTTATAAATTAATTGAAAAGATTAAAGCAGAACCTCAGAACCTTGCGGGGATAGTTGATGTATATCCTTCAATTAATCCGCTCGGAATTGATACGGGAACAAGAGGGATTCCAATGAATGACCTTGATATGAACAGGGTGTTTCCGGGTAACGACTCCGGCGCAATGGCCGAGTATATTGCTTATAATATAATTCAGGATATAATAGGAAGTGATATGTGTGTTGATGTACATTCTTCCAATATTTTTATAAAGGAAGCCCCACAGGTAAGATTAAGCCCTGAACTTTTTGAAAAACTGCTTCCTTATGCAAAGCTTATGAATGCCGACATAATATGGGCATTATCATCGGCAGCATATCTTGAATCTTCACTTGCCAACTGTCTTAATATGTTTGGTGTTCCTTCTTTGGTTGTTGAGATGGGAGCAGGATCAAGAATTTCAAGGAAATATGCAAGACAGACAGGTATTTTAAGACTTATGAAAGAACTTGGAATATGGAAAGGGGATATAACCGATGAAATCAGGGAACCTATTGTGGCCCATAAGGGTGACGTATCCGCAATCCATACCACAAGATCGGGACTTTTTATCCTTGAAGATGTGGAAGAACTGGGTGTGCATATCCGTAAAGGAACATATATAGGTAAGATAGTTAACCCGCTTACCGGAGAGATACTTGAAGACATAATATCACCTAAAGACGGTTTCCTGTTCACACTTAGGGAACATCCTGTTGTATATAAAGGAGCTATTGTGGCACGAATATGTGCGGAGCATGACGGAGGTGGACTTGATGCGTAGAGAAGTATTGTATACTCTTGAAGGAATCTATAGGGAAGATTTCAAAATAACAGGTTTTACCTTTGGACAGGGAGACAGGGCAGCATGTGTTGTCGGTTCAATGCGAGGCAATGAATACCAGCAGACATATATATGTTCACAGCTTATCAAAGAACTTAAGAAGTTAGAGGAACACGGACAGATTGCAAATGGCAAGGAGATACTTATTATTCCGTGCATTAATCAGTATGCCACTAATATAGACAAGAGATTCTGGCCGTTAGACGATTCGGATATTAACAGAAAATTCCCCGGATTTATTAACGGAGACACTACACAGCAGATAGCGGCCAATTTAATGGAAGTAATAAAAGGCTTCAGTTACGGAATACAGCTTACAAGTTTTTATATGCCCGGTAATTTTGTACCACATATAAGAATGATGGAGACAGGTTTCCAGAATCCAAGTCTGGCTAACCTTTTCGGACTGCCTTTTGTTGTAATCAGAAAACCTAAGCCTATGGATACGGCAACTCTTAATTATAACTGGCAGATGAGCGGTACAAGTGCTTTTTCACTGTACACAACCTGCACTGATTATATAGATGATGTTTCTGCAAGACAGGCAGTTGCATCTATTCTGAGATTCCTGACGAGAATGGGAATAATCAAATATAACAATCACAGCGGATATATTGCGGAGGTTATTAATGAAGATGACCTTACGTCCATTAAGTCCGAGGTATCCGGTCTTTACAGGCGGGTGATTAATCCGGGAGACCCTGTATACAGAGGCAGCGTTATAGGCGAGATAATAGATCCGTATGAAGGTGAAGTAATAAATCAGGTAACATCACCTACGGAGGGTCTTGTATTTTTTACTTATACAGGCCCTACAGTTATGGAAGATGCGGTAGTTTGCAAAGTAATCCGAAGATTACATGAATAATATATAACATAAAGGAGAATACCATGAGTAAGGTAAAGAGAGTTTATTCTGAAAAGATGCCTGAATTTGCAGTTAAGGCAAAGGAGCTTAGTGAAGAAATAAGCAGCTATCTCAACATTAATACTGTAACCAATGTCAGAGTATTAATCAGGTACGACATCGAAAATATCACAAAAGAAACATATGAAAAAGCACTTGTAACTGTTTTTTCAGAGCCACCTGTTGACTATGTATATGAGGAAGATTTTACCCATAATGATAATGAACATGTCTTTGGTGTTGAATTTTTACCGGGACAGTTTGACCAAAGAGCCGATAGTGCCGTACAGTGTATCAAATTGTTAAAAGAAGATGAAGAGCCTGTTATCAAAACAGCAGTTATTTATGCAATCGAAGGCAGCCTTACCGAGGATGAACTTGACAGAATCAAGAATTTCTGCATTAATCCTGTTGATTCAAGGGAAGCAGACATTGAAAAGCCGGAGACTCTTGTAACTGTATTCCCGGAGCCTGCGGATGTAATCGTATTTGATGGCTTTAAGGATATGGATGAAGACAGACTTCACGATTTATATTCGTCACTTGGTCTTGCCATGACTTTTAAGGATTTCCTTCATATACAGAATTATTTTAAGAATGAAGAACACAGAGACCCTTCAATGACAGAAATCAGGGTTCTTGATACATATTGGTCGGATCACTGCCGTCATACGACTTTCTCAACAGAACTTAAGAATATTGAGTTTGAGGACGGATATTACAAAGAGCCTATTGAAAAAGCCTTTGAGGATTATAAAAATACATTTGCAGATGTGTATGCAGGACGTGACGATAAATTCGTATGCCTTATGGACATAGCTCTTCTTGCAATGAAAAAACTTAAAAAAGAAGGCAAACTTGATGACATGGAAGTGTCTGATGAGATTAACGCCTGCAGTATAGTTGTTCCTGTTGAAATTGACGGAAAGACAGAAGAATGGCTTGTTAATTTTAAAAACGAGACACATAACCATCCTACTGAAATCGAACCTTTCGGTGGCGCCGCAACATGTCTTGGAGGTGCTATAAGAGATCCGCTTTCAGGACGTACTTATGTATATCAGGCAATGCGTGTCACAGGTGCTGCAGACCCAACATTATCTCTTGATAAGACTATGGCGGGCAAGCTCCCTCAGAAGAAGATTGTAAGGGAAGCTGCACATGGCTACAGTTCTTACGGTAATCAGATAGGTCTTGCTACAGGATATGTAAAAGAAATTTATCATCCTAATTATGCAGCCAAGAGAATGGAAATCGGTGCCGTTATGGGTGCTGCTCCAAGAAAAGATGTTATAAGAGAGACTTCTGATCCGGGAGATATCATCATTCTTCTCGGTGGAAGAACAGGACGTGACGGCTGTGGCGGAGCTACAGGTTCTTCTAAGGCACATACAGAAAAATCCATTGATACCTGCGGTGCTGAAGTACAGAAAGGTAACGCACCTACAGAACGTAAGATACAGAGACTTTTCAGAAGACCTGAAGTATCAAAACTTATCAAAAAATGTAATGACTTTGGTGCGGGCGGCGTATCTGTTGCAATCGGAGAACTTGCAGACGGACTCAAGGTATCCCTTGATAAAGTTCCTAAGAAATACGCAGGTCTTGACGGAACAGAACTTGCTATTTCCGAATCACAGGAAAGAATGGCAGTTGTTGTGGATCCTAAGGATGTTAAGGATTTCTTAAAATATGCCAATGAAGAAAATCTTGAAGCAGTAGAAGTTGCTGTAGTAACAGAAGAAAAACGTCTTGTGCTTACATGGAGAGGCAAAGACATTGTAAATATAAGCAGGGCATTCCTTGATACTAACGGTGCCCATCAGGAAACGGACGTTGTAGTTGAAATGCCATCGGAAAAAGATAATCTTTTCAACACAAAGCCTGTAACGGATGTTAAGGCAGAATGGCTTAAGACACTTTCGGATCTTAATGTATGTTCACAGAAGGGTCTTGTTGAAATGTTTGACGGCTCTATCGGTGCAGGTTCCGTATATATGCCTTACGGCGGTAAATATCAGCTTACGGAAGTACAGACAATGGTAGCCAAACTTCCTGTATTAAAGGGAAAGACAGATATGGTTACAATGATGAGTTACGGATTTGACCCATATCTTTCATCATGGAGTGCTTATCATGGTGCAATATATGCAGTAGTTGAATCTATGGCAAAGATTGTATGTGCCGGCGGTGATTACAGAAAGATAAGATTTACATTCCAGGAATACTTCAGAAGAATGACAGAAGACAAGACACGCTGGGGTGAACCTATGAAAGCTCTTCTCGGTGCTTTTGAAGCCCAGATGGGATTCGGACTTCCTTCAATCGGCGGTAAGGACAGTATGTCGGGTACATTTGAGGATATTGATGTTCCGCCTACACTCGTAAGCTTTGCCGTTGCAATGACAAAGGCATCAAAGACAATTTCAACAGAATTCAAGAACGCAGGTTCAAAGGTTATCTTTGTTCCCGTTCCCGAAAATAAAGAAACACTTATGCCTGTATGGGATAAGCTTATCGAAATGTACAACGCTGTTTATGCTCTCTGCGAGGACGGCAAGGTGCTTTCTGCATCGGTTGTTAAAGAGGGCGGTACTGCCGCAAGCGTATGTAAGGCTTGCTTCGGTAACGGCTTTGGCTTTAAGTTTGCAAACGAACTTACAAATGACGAGCTTTTCGCTCCGCTTTCGGGTTCGCTTGTTATCGAACTTGCAGACGGTGCAGAGCTTTCAAACGATGTTCTTCACTATGACCTCGGTACTGTTACGAACGATGCAAAGATTACTGTAAACGGCAAGGAAATCGAACTTTCCGCACTCCTCGAAAAGTGGACTGCTCCGCTTGAAAAGGTATTCCCGACAAAGGCTGAAGTGCCTGAAATCGAAGTTGATGTTCCGCTTTACAGCGAGAGAAACACATCTTCACCTGCAATCAAGGTTGCAAAGCCTACTGTATTTATCCCTGTATTCCCGGGTACAAACTGCGAGGTTGATACGGCAAGAGCATTTGAAAAAGCAGGTGCAAATGTTGAAATGCTCATTGTCAAGAACCTTTCTTCAAACGATATTGAAGAAACAATTGACGAAATGGAAAAGCTCATTGCAAAGTCACAGATGATTATGCTTCCGGGCGGTTTCTCAGGCGGTGACGAGCCTGACGGTTCAGGTAAGTTCATTGCAACAACATTCCGCAACCCGAGAATTGCAGAGCAGGTTAACAACCTTCTCAAGAATCGTGACGGTCTTATGCTCGGTATCTGTAACGGATTCCAGGCTCTTATCAAGCTCGGACTTGTTCCTTACGGCGAAATCAGAGAGCTTAAAGCAAATGATCCGACGCTCACATTCAACACAATCGGCAGACATATTTCACATATGGCTTATACAAGAGTTACTTCCGTTAAGTCACCGTGGTTTGCAAATGTCAACGCAGGCGATGTGTTTGCTGTTCCCGTGTCACACGGTGAGGGCAGATTTATGGCTGATGTTGAAACTGTAAAAGAACTTGCAAAGAACGGTCAGATTGCAACACAGTATGTTGACCTTGCCGGCAACCCAAGCAGCGACATTGAGTTCAACCTCAACGGCTCTGTTTGTGCAATTGAGGGTATCACATCACCTGACGGCAGAGTTCTCGGTAAAATGGGACACAGCGAGAGAAAGGGCGAAAACCTTTACAAAAATGTTCCTTTTGCAAAAGACCAGCAGATTTTTGAAAGCGGCGTAAAATACTTCAAGTAATTTATAACCGAATATTTTATATAAAAACTAAGGACATCCGTTTTTCGGATGTCCTTGTTGTTTGTGCGGTGTCAAATTATATCGGTTATCGGTGACTGTTAAACTTGCATTTCTGTTGTTTTTAACATATAATAATGTAAACGGGTTATTATTTAAAGTAGAGTGAAAGGAGTTATTTATGAAAAAAGTAGATTATCTTGTAACGGCTAAATGTGAAGCTTTGTATGAATACGCAAATTCTGTTATGGCAAAGTATGAAGATTATCTTGATTCGGAATCGGCTTTGGATTGCATAAAAAATATTTATGACGATTTGTGTGATTATAACACTAAAATTTTACTCTGCGACAG
>OMFF01000650.1_pt1 | contig 11445 bp, 10 predicted proteins | sample 1645581 | NCBI WGS metagenome assembly OMFF01 (sample SAMEA103958140, study PRJEB25191) | human gut metagenome | biome: human-associated habitat [ENVO:00009003]; feature: intestine environment [ENVO:2100002]; material: feces | place: Germany | collected 2013/2015
ACGATCACCGGCATCGCGGACCATTCCCGCACGCCCTGTAAGATCTTCATGCCGTCCATGTCCGGCAGACCGAGGTCAAGCAGAACAACATCCGGCTTGCACGATAATGCCTCCATAACGGCACCCGCTCCGGTAGCTGCGCGCTTATAGGCGTAGTCCTGCGTTTCAAGCGTTGCCGAGATAAGATTAGCAACGGCATTATCATCCTCAACTATAAGTATCTGCGGTTTATTCATCAGGCTGCACCTCCGCCCTTTTCAAATCGAATGTAAACACCGCGCCGTGCGGCGTGTTATCTGAAACCTCTATGCTGCCGCCGTGCGCTTCAACAATGCTTTTGCACAGCGCAAGCCCGAGGCCGAGGCCGCGTCTTGCGTCGCTGCTTGCTTTGTTTCCGGTGTAAAACATATCAAATATCTTTTCTTTTGCCTCGTCGCTTATGCCGTTTCCGTCATCGGTAACGCTTATAAGCACTCTGTCATCCCGTGCCGACGCTTCAAGGCAGATATGCGAGCCTCGAGGCGTGTATTTCACGGCGTTGTTAATAAGGTTAATTACAACCTGCACTATGAGCCTTGCGTCCATATATGCCATGAGCAGCTCATCATCAAGCTTAACTTCCAGCTTATGCTCCGACAGCAGCCTGTCCGAATGCGAAACGGCCTCGCGGAAGATATCGTCCAGAAGCTCCGGCTGCATGTTTTCAATTCTGCTGCCGCCCTCCATGCGCGTTATAGAAAGAAGGTTTTCAACAAGGTCTATGAGCCAGTGCGCATCGTCGTACACCGAAACATACATCTGTCTGCGCTTTTCCTCGGGAAGCTCGTTTTCCATTAGCAGCGCCGCGGTGCCGGATATATTCGTCAGCGGCGTACGCAGATCGTGAGATATGGCACGCAGAAGGTTTGACCGCAGCTCCTCGGCTCTTGCCTTTTCTTCGATCCTGCGCTTTTCGATGCGGTTATACTCATTTTCAAGCACAAGGCCGCACTCGTCAAGTATCGCAACGGTCAGGGTCTTTTCAAAGCTTTCAAGCATCGGGGTGGCTTTCATGGCTACGCCTGCAACGGCAAACACTCTGCCGTTTGCGTGGATGGCCATGTAAATTCCGTTTGATTTCTGCCGCGTATCCGTTCCGTTTCCGGCGCGGCGGTCGTTCTCTAACACCCACCGTGCGCTGTCGCGATCATACTGCGTAAGATAATCGTCAAAGCCGGCGTTTTCGTTCACGGGAAACAGCATCGGCTCGCTCAAATCGCCGTTTTCAACGGGGTATATCAGAACGCTGCACTCAAGCAGCTTGACAAGCTGCCCGGCAGTCACGGTAAGTATTTGCTCTGTACCTATCGCCTGCTGAAGCTTCTGGCTTGTTTCGAGAAGTATTTCGGTTCTGTACACTCTCAGCGCCGTCTGATGCGTTTGGCGCTTTATTCTCGCCGTTATCGACGATATGAAAAACGCCGCTGCAAACATGACGATGAACGTCATAATGTGGCTCGGGTCGGAAAACAGCGAAAAATAAGGCTCCGTGAAAAAGAAGTTGAATATCAGAACCGAGAGTATGGACGCTGCAAGACTGTAGCTGCGCCCGGCGGTGAGCATGGCAATGCCGAGAACGCCGATTATATAAATTACTATAACATTTGCCGTAGAAAAGCCGAGGTCGTAGAAAAGGTAGCCTATGCCGGTGCAGAAAGCGAACAGAACGGCGGTTATAAGCGCATCGCGAAGACTGAGCTGCTCCTGACTGCGTGCCGAGCCGCGCGGCGTATCCGAGGTCTCGCTTTTGTCTGGGATTATATATATGTCTATATCGGATGCAAGCTCACCCAAGCGATCGACTATGCTCTTTTTTGAAAAAATGCCGCGCTTGCCGGGGCTTCGTCCTATCACTATCTTTGTCGAACCGGAAACGCGCGCATACTCGGCTATGACTGCCGCGGCATCATCTCCGTAAAGCGTTCTGATCTGTGCTCCGAGCTGCTTTGCAAGCCGGATATTCTCCGCAAGGCGGCTGTCAGGCTCGGCAGCATAATTTGCAGGCTCAACAAAAAGCGCCGTGAGCGTTCCGTGGAATGCCTCGGCTATTTTGGCTGCCGCTCTGACGACACGCGCATTTGTCGGCGAGCCGGACAGGCACACAAGTATTTTTTCCTCGCGCTGCATTCTTCCACCTCATTTCTGCCGCAATTATAGCATATAAAGCGGCGCCAGAAAACCGTTTTCCCATTTTTAGTCTGTGTTTTAATGAAACTTTAATGTTTTGGGCGATCCTCTAATCCCATTATAATGCCGTCGGTGCTATAGTCTAATCACAATGCTATAGTCTAATCACAATGCTATAGTCTAATCACAAAAAGATCAAACGAGGCGCGATTTATGAAAATCATTATAGTCGGCTGCGGTAAAATTGGCCAAAGCATTCTGCAAAGCCTTATAAGCGAGGGACATGAGATCGTTGTTGTTGACTCCAACCGTGAGGTCATAGACAGCGTCAGCACAAACTACGATGTCATGGGCATATGCGCTGCCGGCACGCATTTCAAAACTCTGTCGGACGCAGGAGCCGACAGCGCCGAGCTTTTCATCGCGGCAACTGGCTCGGACGAGATAAACATGCTAAGCTGCTTTCTTGCAAAGCGAATGGGTGCAAAGCACACCGTTGCGCGCATACGCGGCAGCGAATACACCAGTGAAAATCTTGACTTTATCAAAAATCAGCTTGAGCTTTCGATGGTCATCAATCCCGAAAGACTTACGGCAAAGGCCATATACAATATTCTGAAGTTTCCCTCGGCCGTAAAATCAGAGAGCTTTACAAGAAGCCGCTTTGAGATGGCCGAAATGAGCGTCAAGCCCGGCTCTGCGCTCGATGGAGTTGAGCTTTCGGCGCTGAGAGCAAAAAGTGGGGCATCATTTCTTGTGTGCGCAGTGCTGCGTGACAAGACCGCGTACATTCCTCGCGGAAGCTTTGTGCTGCGTGCAGGAGATAAGCTCGGCCTTATAGCCGCGCCCGAGGATATGCAGAAGCTGCTCGGCAACATGGGCATACTGCAAAAGCGCACAAAGCACGTGATGCTGCTCGGTGCAAGCCGCATAGCGGAATACTTGAGCGATGAGCTTATCCGCAGTGGAAACGGCGTAAAAATAATCGAAAAGGACGCAAAGCGCTGCGACGATATATCCGCCGCGCTCGGCGGCAGCGCCGTGGTCATTCACGGCGACGGTTCGCAGCACGAGCTTCTCGACGAGGAGGGGCTGGACGGTGCCGATGCGTTCGTTGCGCTCACGGGAATGGACGAGGAAAACCTGCTGCTTTCGTACTACGCGCTCGACCGCGGCGTGCCGAAGGTTATCGCCAAGCTCAACCAGGACGCATACCACGAGCTTTCGGAGCATCTGGGCGTTGAGTGCACCGTATCGCCAAAGCACATAACTGCCGACGTTCTGCTTAGATACGCCCGTGCGCTGCAAAACTCCATGGGCAGCAGAGTAGAAACGCTTTACAGCCTCATGAACGGCAAGGTCGAGGCGCTTGAATTTATCGTTTCTCCCGATTTCGGCTACACGGGCATTCCCGTAAAGCAGCTTGACCTCAAGCCCGACATTCTGTTGGCCGGAATAATCCGCGGCGGCAAGAACATCATCCCCTGCGGCGACGACGTTATATTGCCCGACGACCGCGTGATAATAATTGCTGCCGGCAGAAAGCTGTACGATCTTTCGGATGTGATAGCAAAATGAAGATAAAGCTTGTTTTTCATACAGTCGGCAGAGTGCTTCTTCTCGAGGCCGCGCTTATGCTGCTTCCGCTTGCCGTTTCGCTGATCTACGGCGAAAGCTGCGCACTTGCATTTGCGATATCTGCCGCTTCCTCCGCCGCTATAGGAGCGGCGCTCAAACGTTTCTGCCGCAGCGAGAGCAAGAACCTGTACACTCGCGACGGGCTTGCGATAGTGGCTCTGTCATGGATAGGAATATCGCTGTTCGGCGCATTTCCGTTTGTCATAAGCGGCAGTATACCGTCGTTTATAGATGCGTTTTTTGAAACCGTTTCCGGCTTTACGACAACGGGCGCATCGATCCTCACGGATGTTGAAGCGCTCGGCCACGGTCTGTTATTCTGGCGCAGCTTCACGCAGTGGGTCGGCGGCATGGGCGTGCTTGTGTTCATAATGGCCGTAATGGAAAAAACGCCTGAGCGCTCGGTGAACATTCTCCGCGCTGAGATGCCGGGGCACAACGTGGATAAGCTCACCCCCCGGGCAAGCGGAACGGCAAAGATCCTGTATTACATATATCTTGCCCTCACCGTGCTCGAAGCGGTGCTCCTTTTATGCGGCGGCATGCCGCTGTTTGACAGCATCGTTCACGCGCTCGGCACGGCCGGCACCGGCGGATTTGGGATCAACCGTGTTTATGCTGCTGTTCGGCGTGAGCTTTAACATGTACTATCTGCTGCTTATCAAAAGATGGCGCGAGGTGCTCAAGTCAAACGAGCTTAAATGCTATCTGGGCATAAGCCTTGCAGCAATGATAATCATCGCGCTGAGCATCATGCCCCTGTGCGGCAGCATCGCCGACGCGGTGAGGCTTTCCGCATTTCAGGTATCTTCCATCGTCACGACGACAGGCTACGCCACCGCGGATTTTGATGCCTGGCCGAGTCTTGCAAAGGCCGTTTTGCTCATCCTTATGTTCTTTGGCGGCTGCATGGGTTCAACGGCAGGCGGTCTTAAAATGAGCCGCGTTACAGTGCTTGCGCAGATAGCGCGCAACGACCTGCGCCATGCTCTGCGTCCGCGCGAGGTAAGCTCTGTTATTTTAAACGGCCGGCGCGTTGACGCGCAGGGCGAAAGGCAGATACTTTCTTACTTTGCGCTGTATATTGCGGTCATAGGAGCCGTATTTTTGCTCATAAGCTTTGAGCCGTTCGGGATAGAGACCAATTTCTCGGCTACCGTGAGCTGCGTGAACAACATCGGCCCCGGCTTCGGGCAAGTCGGCCCGAGCTTGAGCTTTGCCGGTTATTCGGCGTTTTCAAAGCTTGTTTTGTCATTTGCCATGCTGCTCGGCAGGCTTGAGATATACCCCCTGCTTCTGCTGCTGTCTCCGCAGCTTTGGACCAAGAGATGAGGTGCCGTTATGGACATTGAAAGTGTTGTTCTTGTTATATCAGTCATACTGCTGTTTGTTATAGGCTATGTTGCCGTGGGCGTGCTCATCCCCGACCCGAGAAAGCTCAGAAAGCGCAGAAACAGGCGCAGAAACAGGCGCAGAAACAGGCGCAGAAAGTAAAAAAACACCGCACGGTTTTCCGTGCGGTGTCTGAATATTTAAGATCAAATCCTGCTGTTTATCCAAGCGAGGATATCGGCATAGACCTCAGCCTTGTTTATCTCGTTGAGCATTTCGTGGCGGCCGTCCTTATATAGTTTTATGGAGACATCCTTCATGCCGGCCTTTTTGAAGTTTTCGTACGCAAGCTTAACGCCCTTGCCGCATTCGCCGACGGGGTCCTTATCGCCGGACATAAAGTAAACGGGCATATCCTTCTTCATTGACTTGAGATTATTGACGTTTGTAATGAACTTAACTCCGGTCATCATATCCCTGAACAGGCTGCATGTCGGTATAAAGCCGCAAAGCGGATCGGCAATATATTTATCCACAACCTCCGTATCACGCGTGAGCCAATCATACTCGGTGCGCGGATTTTCATATATCTTATTATAGCTTCCGAAGGCGAGGTTATTGAGGAACTTGCTGTAATGATGCGCGCCCTTGAGAGCCGTGACGAGATTTCCCATAAAAAGGCCGCCGTTTACAAGCGCCGCGCCCTGATTGCCGGTGCCGCTTATTATCGCAGCGTCAAAACCGCCGGGATAACGGATAATGTGCGTGCGCGCCATGAAACTGCCCATGCTGTGTCCGAACAGGACAAACGGAACATTCGGATAGGTCTGCTTCATTGCAAGACGAAGTATCTCCTCGTCCTTTAAGATATAATCCCAACCGTTTTTCTCGGCGAAAAAGCCCATCTGCTCGGGCTTTTCAATGCTCTGACCGTGGCCGAGATGGTCTGTGCCGACGGCAACGAAACCGTTAGACGCAAGAAACGCCATAAAATCATCATAGCGGCTTATGTGCTCGGCAATACCGTGCATTATCTGCACGACCGCGCGCACCTGCCCGTCGGGAACACATCTGCGAACATGGATGCGGTTTTTGCCCGTGCTTGAATTAAAATAAAAATCATTGAAACTAGGCATGGAAAACGACCTCCGTATATGTTATTATATGAATTATAGCATACTTGCAGCAAAATGCAACGGAATTAGCAAAATCAGTATGGAGGTAATCATATGAACGGTTATGTTGTCGCACTCGATCAGGGAACGACCAGCTCAAGAGCGATAATTTTTGATGCAAAGGGTAAGCCTGTAACTATAGCGCAGTATCCTTTTCCACAGATATATCCCAAGCCCGGCTGGGTCGAACACAACCCGATGGTCATATTGGAAACGCAGTTTCGCGCCCTTGCCGAGGCATTTGAAAAAAGCGAGCTTTCCCCTACGGACATAGCCGGCATAGGCATAACAAACCAGCGTGAGACTACGATCGTTTGGGATAAAAACACCGGCAAACCCGTGTATAACGCCATCGTCTGGCAGTGCAGACGCACAGCGCCCATCTGCGATAAGCTTGCCGCCGACGGCATCGGCGACTATGTTCGCGACAAGACCGGGCTTCTTATAGACGCATATTTTTCCGGCACCAAGATCAAGTGGATACTCGACAACGTCGAGGGTGCGCGCGAGCGCGCCGAGCGCGGCGAGCTGCTTTTCGGCAACGTCGATTCGTGGCTGATCTGGAATCTCACCGGCGGCAAGGCGCATGTATCGGATTATTCCAACTGCTCGCGCACGATGCTGTTTGACATAAACGAGCTCAAGTGGGACAAGATACTTTGCGAAAAGCTCGGCATCCCCATGTCGATGCTCCCGACGCCCGTGCCGTCCTCGATGATCTACGGCAAGGTCGCGCCCGGAATAACCGGGCTTGAGATGCTCGCAGGCGTTCCCGTTTGCGGCAGCGCAGGCGACCAGGCAGCAGCGCTCATCGGCCAGGGCTGCATAGAAAAGGGGCAGGCAAAGAACACCTACGGAACAGGCTGCTTTACTCTCCTCAACACCGGCGATCAGTCCGTTCGCAGCGCAAGCGGCCTTGTTACGAGCGTTGCGTGGTCGATCGGCGGCAAAACCACCTACGCGCTTGAGGGCAGCGTATTCAATGCCGGCAGCTCCATTCAGTGGCTGCGCGACGAGGTCGGACTTCTGAGCACAAGCTCCGAGTGCGAAACGCTTGCTACCTCCGTTCCCGATAACGGCGGAGTGTATCTCGTTTCGGCGTTCACTGGTCTCGGCGCACCGCGCTGGGATATGTACGCGCGCGGCGCGATAGTCGGTCTGACTCGCGGCTCAACAAGAGCGCACATCGCACGCGCGGCGCTCGAGGGCATCGCCTATCAGGTCAAGGATCTGCTCGACGCAATGGAGAAGGACGCCGGCGAGCCGCTGAGCGTTCTGCGCGTTGACGGCGGCGCATCGGTAAACAATTTTATGATGCAGTTCCAGTCGGATATTCTCCGCAAGCCCATTGACCGTCCCAAGATGGTCGAGACCACGGCATTCGGCGCGGCGTTCCTCGCCGGTCTTGCAGTGGGCGTGTGGAAGGACATCGGCGACATTGCCAGCATTCGCGAATCCGACCGCGTGTTTACGCCCGAGATGGATGTCACCGAAGCTGCCGCGCTGCACAAAAAGTGGCTGCGCGCAGTTGAAAGAGCTGCAAAGTGGGAAGAATAATGGAACAGGTATTGGTTGTAGAACGCAAAAAAATTGAGCGTTACATATCCGGCCGCAACGGCCTTATAACAGAGTGCGCGCAGGAGCTTTTCGAGATCATAAAAGCCGAGCACGAGTTCATGCCGCGCGACGAGGCCGAGCAGCGCCCGGACTATAAGCAGATAATCCCCTATGTTATCCTGCGCCGCGGCGATGAGGTTTTCGTCACACGCAGGCTCAGCAAAGGTGGCGAGGCGCGCCTGCACGGGAAAATTTCCATCGGCATCGGCGGACATATAAACCCCGTTGACGAGCAGGGTGATCTTCTCATGCGCGGCCTTTGGCGTGAGATCCATGAGGAGGTCGCACTTGACAAGCACGGCGAGCTTAGCCCCTGCGGATTTATAAACGACGATTCGAACGCCGTCGGCAGCGTCCACCTCGGCGCATGCTTTACCCTCCCCGTCGATGGCGAGGTATCCGTCAAGGAGACCGAAAAGCTTGAGGGACTGTGGATGACCAAGGCCGAGCTGCAAGAAAATTACGGCAGCATGGAAACCTGGACGCAGATAGCACTGGAGGTGCTGTGATATGAAGATATTCAAACCGGCGGATATAATGTTGCCGAACTGCGACATGCATCGCTGGAGCGTCGTTGCCTGCGATCAGTTCACCTCCGAGCCGGAATACTGGCAGCAGGTGCGCAGCATAGTCGGTGACGCACCGTCAACGCTTCATATGATGCTGCCCGAGGCCGAGCTTGGCACAAAGGACCCCGAAGCCGAAAGCGTTAAGATAAATGCAACGATGCAGCGCTATATTGACGAGGGAGTTTTCAAAACATATCCCGACAGCTATATTTACCTTGAGCGCACGCTAAAAAACGGTGCGGTGCGCCGCGGCATAATGGGCATGTTCGATCTTGAGGCCTATGACTGGGCCGAGGGAACGCACAGCCCGATACGCGCAACAGAGCACACCGTTGAGGATAGACTGCCGCCGCGCATCCGCATCCGCCGGAACGCTCCGCTTGAGATGCCGCACATCATGATATTCATGGATGATGCGGATAACATCGTTTTTTCCTCCGTCACGAAAGGCGAAAAGGTCTATGACTTTGAGCTGATGCAGGACGGAGGCAGCATCGCCGGCTGGCTTGTGGCGGACACCGAAAAGCTTGCAAAGGCTGCCGAAAAGCTTGGCGACGAGGCAGTTTTGCAGCGCAAATACGGCTCGGCGGATAACGCGATAGTCTTTGCAATGGGCGACGGAAATCACAGCCTTGCCGCCGCAAAACGGCACTGGGAAGAGGTGAAAAAGACGCTGCCGGAGTCTGAATATGAAACTGCACCTGCGCGCTATGCACTTGCCGAGCTTGTTAACATCCACGATGACGCCATAACCTTCGAACCGATACACAAGGTTATATTCGATACGGAAGCCGAAATGTTTTTTGCCGAGGCAAAGGCCTTTTTTGCCGACAACATCGGCGAAGGCCGGAGCATTGATCTTGTCACCGGCGAGGGCATCGAGCGGCTTAATATATCCGGCCTTACGATCGGCGAGCTTATCGGAAAATGCGAGGACTTCTGCAAGGCATACACAGAGCGTCACGGCGGATATATCGACTATATCCACGGCGACTGCGAGTGCGTTGAAATGTCGCAGCGCTTCGGCTGTGCAGGCATTCTCCTGCCGCGCATGGAAAAATCGGAGCTGTTTTCATCCGTCATGAAAAGCGGTCCGTTCCCAAAGAAAAGCTTTTCCATCGGCCACGGCAACGATAAGCGCTATTATCTCGAGTGCCGCGAAATCAGGTAATTTACCCTTGTAATGGGCAAGGAATTGTGGTAAAATAATTGCCGTTAATTCGCAATAATACTATTAGAGGAGCTGTTTTATATGTCCGGACATTCCAAATGGCATAATATACAGAAAACTAAGGGCGCAGCCGACGCAAAGCGTGCGCAGGCTTTCACAAAGATCGCCCGTGAAATGATCGTTGCCGTTAAAGAGGGCGGCAGCGGCGATCCCAACAACAACTCGCGTCTGGCTGCGGTCATCACCAAGGCAAAGGCTGCGAACATGCCCAACGATAACATAAAGCGCACGATCGACAAGGCGCTGGGCGCAGGCAACACCGATAACTACGAGAAGATCGTCTATGAAGGCTACGGCCCCTCCGGCGTTGCAGTCATTGTCGAAACCATGACCGATAACCGCAACCGCACAGCCGGCGAGATCCGCCACTACTTCGACAAGTACGGCGGAAACATGGGCGCTGCAAACTGCGTTTCCTGGTCGTTCGATAAGAAGGGCGTCATCGTCATCGACAACGAGGACGAAGAGCTTGACGAGGACGAAGTGATGATGGAAGTTCTCGATGCCGGCGCTGACGATTTCGAGCCCGACGGCGAGACCTTCGTTGTCTACACCGCTCCCGACGATGTTTCCCCCGTTGCCGAGAAGATCAGTGCAGCAGGCTACAAGCTTCTCTCGGCTCAGGTCGAAATGCTGCCCCAGAACGGCTACATAAAGCTCACCAATGAGGACGATATCAAGAACATGCAGAAAATGCTCGACATGTTCGAGGATAATGACGACGTCCAGAACGTGTGGCACAACTGGGAAGAGTAATAAAGTCAAAAAAAATAGCACCCCGATGGGGTGCTATTTTTTGTGAAAACACGTTTTCACGAAAAATCTCGCTACGCTCGTCAAAAAGCCTGATAAATCAGGCATTTTTGATGGCTATTAATCCAATCACGAGTGGGGCCTTTGCCCCCTCGAGCTCCCCTGCTGCTCTATTATCTCTCATTTGCAGCATAGTTTTTTGACAGTCTAAGACCCGAGGCGGCGAAATGCGCCTCGGGTCTGTTTTTTCATTTCATTTCACACAGGCGCAAGCATAAAATTTACGCGTTCTCCGGAAGATGGGACTTGCGCTGCTCCATCGGTATATAGTGACCTTTAATGCTGACGGCGCGGTAGGCAGGACGCATGATGCGGCTGCACGTCAGCAGCTCCTCCATACGGTTGGCACACCAGCCGGCTATACGGGCGGAGGCAAACAGCGGCGTGAATACATCCTGGGGAATGCCCAGCATGGTATACACAAGGCCCGAGTACATATCCACATTTGCGCACATGGGCGTTGCGTCGCGGCGGCGCTCCTGCAGCAGCGGAATACCCAGCTCCTCGACCTTCTGCAGAAGGGCAAATTCCTCGGCGTAGCCCTTGATCTCCGCCATATGCCGAGCGTATTTCTTCAGCAGCTCGGCACGGGGGTCGGATATGGTGTACACCGCGTGACCCAGGCCGTAGAGCTTTCCGGAGCGGTCGCCTGCTTCCTTATTCAGCAGCTTTACCAGATAGTCGCGGATAGAGCCGTCGTCATGAGGGTCAACATTCTCCTTGACATAGCCGAACATCTCCATGACCTTGGCATTTGCGCCGCCGTGGAGAGGGCCTTTGAGCGAGCCGACAGCTCCTGCGATCGCACTGTAAGTATCCGTGCCGCTGGAGGTCATGGCGCGGCAGACAAAGGTGGAGTTGTTGCCGCCGCCGTGCTCCGCGTGGACCATCAGCATCATGTCCA
>OMFF01000654.1_pt1 | contig 11425 bp, 9 predicted proteins | sample 1645581 | NCBI WGS metagenome assembly OMFF01 (sample SAMEA103958140, study PRJEB25191) | human gut metagenome | biome: human-associated habitat [ENVO:00009003]; feature: intestine environment [ENVO:2100002]; material: feces | place: Germany | collected 2013/2015
CTATATGTACGCGGTCTGTGCGTTGTCCCGCCTGACGCAAAGGGCGGAAGAAGTGTCTTTTTCATAAAACAGGACACAAAAAGCGGCCTTGGGCGCGATGAACTGCCCCGCTTTTTTGGTGGTTAGCAGTTGAACGCTGCCGGCCGCTTTTTCTGCATCGGACAAAGCGGAGCGCTTCTGCGCTCCGCAGCAGGATATCAGAAAAGGCGGGCTGAGGCGCGCCGGGGAAGGAACAAGGTCAACAGAACCGAAGAAGGAGCGCGATCAAAGGCTCACTGGGGCGCTTCCGGGAAGAATTCACCGTGCACCGCGTGCACGGCTTTTTCATATTCCGGCTCGCTGATGCCAACGGTGATGTTGATCTCGCGCGTGCCCTGCACGACCATCCGCACGTTGATGCCGGCGCGTCCGAGCGCACAGAGCAGACGGCCTTCCCGCCATGTCCCGTCCGACGATGGACACCATGGCAAGCCCGTCTGCAACGCAGATGCTGTCCGGGCGGACGGCGGCGGAAATGTCCGACAAAAGCGCCTCGCGGCAGGCGGAGACCGCCGCGGCCGGGGCGATGAACGAGATGCTGCCAAGCCCCGTTGCGATGTGGTCAAAGGGGATCTCGTGCGTTTCGAGCACCGAGAGAATCCTGCGGCAGTAGCCTACGGCGCTGTTCATATTTTCCTTCTCCACCTGTATGGAGCAGTAGCCCTTGCGCCCCGCGATTCCCGTGACGGGACAGGCGGAGGGAGGGCTCTGCGAGGAGACGAGGGTGCCGGGCGCGTCCGGCTGCATCGTGGAGCGGATGTGAATGGGAATGCCCATACGCCGGGCTGGCGTCACCGCGTCCTCGTGCAGCACGTTGGCGCCCATATACGCAAGCTCCCGTACCTCGTCATAGGCCATGGCGGGAATCGCCCTTGCGCTGGGCACGATCGCAGGATCGGCACGGAAGATGCCTGGCACGTCCGTCCAGTTTTCGTAGGCATCCGACCCGGAGGCGCTTGCCAGCAGCGCTCCGGAGATATCCGAGCCGCCGCGCGGCAGCGTGTGGATGCGGCCGTCCGCGCCGCCGCCGTAGAAGCCGGGCATGACGGCACGCTCCATGTCGCGGAGCCGGCGCGTTAGCGCCTGCTCCGCCAGCTTATACTGCGGGACGCCGTCAGCGTCAAAGAAGTGCAGCTCCGCCGGGTCGAGAAACGGCCAGCCCAGCAGGGCTGCCAGCATCCGCCCGCTGAGGTATTCGCCGCGGCTGGCGCAGTATGCCGCAGACGCGCCGGAGCGCAGGTCCTTTTCGATCTGCCGGAGTTCCGCCTCCAGATCGATGCCGAGACGGAGCTCCTGCGCGATCTGCCGGAACCTCACAGCGACAGGTGCAAAGGCAGTCTCGGGGTCTGTGCCTGTTTTTACAGCGGCATGGCAGTCATACAGCAGATCCGTCACCTTTTTGTCCTCCGCAGAGCGCTTTCCCGGGGCGGAGACCACGACAAAGCGCAGCTCCGGGTCTGCCGATACGATGCGCTTTACCTGCCGGAAGCGGGCTGCGTCTGCCAGAGACGTGCCGCCGAATTTTGCTGTTTTCATAGGGCATCTCCCTTCAAAAGATCGTCCATATCGTAAAGGCCGGGCTGCCTGCCGCAGAGGAAGACTGCTGCCCGCAGCGCACCCTCCGCGAACAGCCGCCGGTCATGCGCCTCGTGCTTCAGACTCAGCGTTTCGGCTCCGGTCGAGATCAGCACCTCATGGATGCCGGTCACACTGCCGAGGCGGATGGAGGATATGCCGATCTCGCTGTGGTTTCGCGGTGAAAAGCCGCTGCGGCCGCACACAAGCGCTGCCTCCGGCCGCTCTTTTTGAATGGCGGCGGCGAGCATACGCGCCGTGCCGCTCGGAGCGTCCGCCTTGCGGCTGTGATGCGTCTCCACGATCTCGATCTCCGCCTCCGGAAACAGGCGCGCGGCCTCGCGCACAAGGCCGCAGAGCGCCGCAATACCGAGACTCATGTTGCCGGAAAAAAAGACGGGGATCTGCTCTGAGGCGCGCTCGATGCGCGCGCGCTCCTGCTGCGTGTGTCCGGTGGTGCCGATCACGATGGGAAGGCCGTGCTCCAGCGCAAAGTCAAGCGCGCCTTCGGTCGCGGTGTGAAAGGAAAAGTCGAGCACGATGTCGGCAGGCTCCAGAACTTCGGAAAAGGACGCAAACGCGCCGTTTCCGCTGCGGCTGACCATGGGCCCTGCGGTGCAGTCCGCAAATCCGGCGTCCAGCAGCGCGCGAAGCGCTCTGCCCATCGCGCCGTTTGCGCCGTGCAGAAGGATCCTTGTCATCTCAAACACCCCATGCTTCGAGCGCGTTCAGAAGGACGGCCCGGCGTCCTTCCTCCATCGGGGTGAGCGGAAGACGCAGCGTGTCGGTGCCGTAGCCCATTTTTGCCAGCGCCGCCTTGACCGGAATGGGATTGACCTCGGAAAACAGCGCGTCTATGACGGGCAGCAGACGGCACTGGAGCGCCGCAGCGCCGCGCACATCGCCGGAGAAGAACAGCTCGCACAGCTGAACCGCCTCCTTGGGCAGCACATTGGAGAGCACGGAGATGCAGCCCTCGCCGCCCATGGCGAGGATGGGCACGATCTGATCGTCGTTGCCGGAATAGACGTCCAGATGAGCCTCTGCCTTGTGAAATAGCGATACGATCTGCGAGAGGTTTCCGCTTGCCTCCTTTACGGCGGCAATGCGCGGATGCCCGGCAAGTGCGGCGCAGGTCTCGGGCAGCAGGTTGCAGCCCGTGCGGGAGGGAACGTTATAGAGGATCACGGGCTTATCTGATGCATCCGCGATGGCGGTATAATGGGCAATCAGCCCCCGCTGTGTGGCCTTGTTATAATAGGGCGTCACCACCAGACAGGCATCCGCTCCGGCGGCGCAGGCAAACCGTGTCAGCTCGACGGCTTTTTCGGTGCAGTTTGCGCCGGTGCCTGCGATGACCGGCACGCGCCCGGCGGCCCGCTTTACGGCAAAGGCGATCGTCTGGCGGTGCTCCTCGGCGGTCATTGTGGACGCCTCACCCGTTGTGCCGCAGGTGACAAGCCCGGCAACGCCGCTTTCGATCTGCCAGTCTATGAGTCTGCCGTAGTCCTCATAGTCGATGGCGCCGGAAGATGTCATCGGGGTGGCAAGAGCCGTGGCGATGCCGCGGAAAAGTGTTTTCTGTTTCATTTGAGTTACCTCCTGTTTCTGTAGGTTGTCAAGTTCTTCTTTCCTGTTTGAGCTTTTCCAGAAATGCCTCAAGACGATCCATGCCGCGTTCGAGCATCTGCTCGCCGCAGCAGTAGGATATGCGGATATGCCCTTCTGTTCCGAAGCAGCTTCCGGGTACTGCTGCGACCCCGGCCTCCGCGATCAGACGAAGGCAGAACTCCTCGGAGCGAAGGCCGAAGGCACGGATATCCGGGAAGGCATAAAACGCGCCCTCCGGGACGGGGCAGCACAGCCCCATCGCATGGAGGCGGCGCAGCACCAGCACCCGTCTTTTTGCGTAGGTCTCGCGCATTGGCGCCGTGTCGGTTTCCAGCGCCGTCTCACAGGCGGCCTGGAGCATGCTGGGCGCGCAGGTTAGAATATGCCCGTGGAGTGCAGTGAGCTTTCGGATGACCGGCGCGCTGCCCATGAGATATCCAATGCGCCAGCCCGTCATCGCCCACGGCTTTGAAAAGCTCTGGGCGATCAAAAGCCGCTCCCGCAGGCCGGGCAGGGCCGCAGGATCCGGACAGGGCCGCGTGCACAGCCCGCGGTAAACGTCGTCGCAGAGTATAAAGATGGGCCTGTCTCCGACCGCGCGGCAGACGGCCGCAAGGGAGGCTTCCGTATATACCGCGCCGGTTGGATTGTTCGGGCTGTTGAGCACGAGCGCCTTTGTCCGCGGCGTGATGGCGGCGCAGAGCGCTTCATATGTCAGCTGAAAGCCCGTCCGGGCGGTGTCCAGATACACGGGAACAGCGCCTGCGAGCCGTGTCACGGTCTCGTAAAGCCCGAAGGCGGGCGTCGGGATCACGACCTCGTCGCCGGGGTCGAGGACGCCGGTCAGCGCGCAGTAAATGGCCTCCGTTGCACCGGCGGTGACGAGGATCTCGTTCGCTCCATAGTCAAGCTGACGCGTTTTTGCCTCATAGGCGGCGATCTTTGCACGAAGCGAAGCGCTGCCCTGGTTTGCGGTGTAGTGGGTGCTGCCGCCTGCAAGTGCGCGGACAGCGGCCTCGCATATGGATGCGGGCGTGGGAAGATCCGGCTCGCCGATGGTCAGCGCGATGCAGTCCTTACGCTCCGCGGCGAGAGCCGTATAGCGGCGAATGGCACTCAAAGAGAGCCCGCCGAGCGAGGTGCAGAGCCTGTCTACCATACCGTTCCTCCCGCGACTGCCTCAAAATAGCGCACGCCGGTCTCAAGCACGCGCTCGTCAAAATCGAACGCCGCCGTGTGCAGCGCCGATGTCTCGCCGCAGCCCAAAAACAGAAACAGGCCGGGAAGCCGCCGCTGATAGTATGAAAAATCGTCGCTTGCCATGGTTGGCGCGGTCAGCGCCTCGATGGGAAACAGCGCAGAAGCCCTGCGGAGCAGATCGGGCGGATTCACAACAGCGGGGTAGCCCTCGCTGAAATGGACGGCGGCCGCACAGCCGCTGGTTTGCGTGACATGGCGGCTGATCGCCTCCAGCGCCCCCCGGATGCTGCAAAACGCAGCATCATCGAGCGCGCGCAGACTGCCCTCCAGCCGTGCGCTTCCGGCAACTGCATTGCGGACGCTTCCGGCCTCCATGCGCCCGAAGCCGAGCAGACTTTGCGGAGCCTGCGGAAGCGGCAATGCCGCGGCGCGGCTGTAAAACTCCACGCAGGCTGCAAGTGCGTCACGGCCGGAGGCGGCGGAGCAGAAATGTGCGCAGCGCCCCTCGGCGGTGAACGTCACCTCGGCCGAGCGCGCCATCATGGCGCCGGGCAAACCGGCGATCATCCCGGCAGAAAGACCCGGCCAGAGGTGCAGGGCAAATACGGCTTTGACGCGCAGACGCTCCAAAACCCCTGTTTCGCAAAGCCGTCTGGCGCCGCCGGTCGTTTCCTCGGCGGGCTGAAACAGCAGCAGAATGTTGTGCGGAAGCGCCTGCTTCGTGCGGATCCTGCGGCCAAGCTCCAGCACCATCGCCATGTGCCCGTCGTGTCCGCAGGCGTGCATTTTTCCGCTGTGCTGGGAGGCAAACGGCAGCCCCGTCCGCTCCGCGATGGGCAGCGCGTCCATTTCCGCGCGAAATGCCAGCGTATCCGCCGCTCCGAAGTCAAAATAAGCGCACACAGCGCTGTCAAGTGGGAAAAGCACCTCGCAGTCGAGCGTGCCGAGGACATCTTGTAAATAGTCCATGGTCTTGGGCAGCTCGTCGCCCAGCTCGGGGATGCGGTGCAGGGCGCGTCTGTCCGCTGTCATGGGGGTGAGCGTTTGCATATCTGAAACCCTTTCTTGTGCGTGTTTGAATGTCATGCGCCTGCGGCTCAAAGCTCCCGCAGGGCGTCCACCAGTGCCGTCTTGGCGGCGGAGGTCTCATCCTTACGCTTGATGATACGCGCGGGGCATCCGGCAACCACGGTGTCGGGCGGTACGTCCGAGATGACGACCGCGCCCGCCGCAACGACTGCGCCCCTGCCGATGCGGCAGCCCTCAATCACCACTGCGTTCGCCCCGATGAGCACCTCATCCTCCACGACGACGGGCGTCGCGCTTGCAGGCTCGATCACCCCGGCCAGCACTGCGCCTGCGCCGATGTGGCAGCGTGCGCCGACCGTTGCGCGGCCTCCGAGCACCGCGCCCATGTCGATCATGGTTCCTGCGCCCACGCTTGCGCCGATGTTGAGGATGGCGCCCATCATGATGACGGCTCCCTCCCCGATCTCGACCTGCTCTCGAATGATGGCACCTGGCTCGATCCGGGCGTTCAGCCCCTTCGTGTCCAGCAGAGGAACGGCTGAATTGCGGCAGCTGCTTTCGATCACGATATCGGCAATGGCATCCTGTTGCGCCTGGACGGCGGGGCCGATATCCCGCCAGTCGCCAAATACGATTTTTGCCCCGTCCCCGGCCGGAAAGACCTTGGCATTCGGAAAGCTCGTCGGAAAACGCTCCCAAATGTAGACCTTGACTGGCGTTTTCTTTTCGGCAGTGCGGATATATTCGATCAGTTCCGCTGCGTTCATGTGTGCGCTCCTTTTCATGCTTATTTACTGTAAATTCATCATATCGGATACTTCGATGCAATACAATGCACAGCAATGCGCAGATTATTGCAAAAAATGCTCATTTCTTTGCCACAATGTCAAGTGATGAATTAAGAAAATAAACATATAGCCATCTTCTCCACAAAGAAAAATAAATCACTGTCGATTCCAGTGTAGATAAATTTTCTTTTGCCTTCTTCATAAGGAACTTTTCTGTGTTTGTAGGCGGAAAAACATTTACGTTCTTGCCCTTGAATACAACTTAAAAAAATGCTATACTTATACATAAGTATCTGCCTGTACTTTCGGCAGATTGATTTTTGCGCATTAGTTAGAGGCAGCTAACCGCAAGGAGGTGTTGACTTATTATTATTTCATACCCTGAGGATCGTTTTGTTCCCTCCGCTGTAAGCATTGCTGCATCAGGTCAGATTATGCAGGCGAATAAAACAGCCGATAATCAATATCTCATTCCCCTCATGGACGGTATTATTGAAAACATTGATATTGCCGATGGAATATTGTTGACAACATCAGAGTTTGTTTCACAGGAAGATATTGAAATGACAACAACACACGACGATTTGAGCCTGTTTCAGATTTCCTTTTGCATTGATGGCAATATGGAGTGGTCTTACATCAATAACGAGGTTGTTCATCAATTTCAAATTGCGGCACAGCAGAGCCAAGTACGCTACGGAACATTTAAGGAGTGCCGAAGTAAAATAAGCGGAAACAGAAAATTCAAAGGCATCAGCATTACTTTGGATGAAAAAATCTTTGAGCAAATTTTCACCTGTATCAAAATAAGGGGGGCATTATATGATACAAGAAAAACAGCGCCCGTAAGAGTATATACCTACACACCAAACATCAGTAAAATTCTCTCTGAAATCCTTGCTTGCCACTTTTGTGATGAAATGAAAAAGCTCTACCTACAAGGAAAAATTTTTGAGTTAATTGCTGTTTACTGCGACGAGGTTATTTGCAAATCTCCTACAAATGACTTTGGCATCCGTATTAGTGTGGAAGATTACAATGCGCTGTTGAAGGCGCGGGAATTTATTGGTGAAAACTTCGCCCACCCCCTCACAATTCCAATTGTTGCAAAGGCGATTGCTATCAACGAGCAAAAATTAAAGGATGGATTTAAGCGGTGCTTTGGAGTTACAGTTAATGATTATGTTGTAGAAAAACGGCTGGAAGCAGCGATACGATTATTGAAAACTGGAAAACATACTGTGCAGGAAGTGACATGGATGGTGGGGTATTCTCATACGGGATATTTCATCGAGCTTTTTCGGAAGCATTATGGAATATCCCCCGGCGAAATGTTAAAAAACAACAGATAAGAACTTCATGTAAGTCTGAAAAGACCGCATGAAGTTCTTTCTTTTGTGATATAGGAACTTCCGATAGTGACACTATGCAGAAAATCATCGTGCTATACTAATAGCAGTTAGCGTTATCTAACCAAAAAACTCGGAGGTTATTGCTATGAGCAGAACAAATGAAAACAAATTAAAAATGAAGGACATTGCAACCATAGGCATCTTTAGCGCACTCCTTTTTGTGGTGACAATGGTAGCAGGAGCTTTGATGGGAATTAGCATGGTGTTGAATATGTATTCCGTTGCGGTTGTTGCCGTTTTATCTGCGCCGCTTTATATGCTGATTATGGCAAAAGTACATAAGAAAGGCGCAGTCTTATTGACTTTTGCTATTGTCGGCATTCTATGGGGGCTGTTTGGCGGTATTTTTGTCTTGATTTGGATGTTAGGGTTTGGCGTTGTAGGCGAAGTCCTTGCCAGCAAATCAAAGTATCAGAATTACAAAATGCTTACCGTTTCTTTTGGATTGTATTCAGTTGGATATTATTTAGGTGCCATCGCACCCCTCTATTATTATCCCGCATTTTGGTATGGATTTGACCGTCCAAAGGAAACCGTGGATGCAATGATTGCAGCAGCACATTCTACGGCTGGGCTTGCTGCAATTCCGGTTACATTGATCGCGATTGTGATAGGTGCTGTAATTGCAAAGAGAATGTTGAAGAAGCATTTTGAAAAAGCAGGAGTGATTTAATGCACCGCATAGACCCCCGGATAGTGATTATTCAGATTGTGCTTTCAGGGATATGTGCATTTTGGATTTTTAAGCCGTTAGCCATGCTTTGTGAAGTGCTTTTTCTGATGAGCTTTCTGTTATATTTGCAACACCCGAAGGAGGCTTTGCGGCTGGGCGTATGGTTTGCGTTCCTTGTCGGATTGTATGCCTTACTGAATGAGAGCAACGCTCCGCAAATCATAGTCCAGCCCGTTTTCCTATTACGCAAGCTCTCTCCCTTACTGGGCGTAATGGTTTTGTCGCTAAAGGCGTTGACCGTGAGTGAGCTATTCATGGGGCTTCAAAAATTACATTGCCCTAAATCAGCTACGCTTGCGCTTGCTGTTGCATTGCGATTTATTCCCACCATTCGCCATGAGCTTGAACAGATTAGAAACGGCATGAAAACAAGGGGCGTCCCCTTAAATGTGATTACTTTTGCAAAAGCTCCTGCCATGACCACAGAATACATGATTATTCCCTTTATCATGCGCTGTATAAAGGTAGCGGATGAATTGTCTGCGGCTGCGGTCACTCGTGCAATTGAAAATCCTGTGCCAAGAGGGATGAGAGTTCCTCTGAAAATCAGAATAAAGGATATAGTGTATCTGATGATGGTGATTTGCTCTAATATCGGAACACTTCTTTATTCATTGTGCGGGTAGCGCGGAGGTTCAGAATGAGTATGATCACAATAAGAAATTTACAATTTCAATATGATGCCGCTCCGGAGATAAATGCTCTTTATGGAATTGATTTGGAAATTCGTAAAGGAGAGTGCATTGTTTTAACGGGAGAAAGTGGCTGCGGGAAAACAACTTTAACACGATGCCTCAATGGTTTAATACCCAACTTTTTTGAAGGAACACTTACAGGAGAAATATTGTACGAGGGTGTTCCAGTAAACAAAATGGAACAGTATGAGCTTAGTCGTAAAATTGGCACAGTGTTTCAAGATCCCCGTTCACAATTTTTTGCAGTAAACACAACGGACGAAGTAGCTTTCGGGTGTGAAAATCTTGCCTTTTCCACGGAGCGGATAAATCAGAACGTGGACGCCGCATTCTCCCGAATGAATATTGACGTACTGCGAGATCGGAGTTTATTTGGGTTATCCAGCGGCGAAAAACAGCGGCTTGCAGTTGCTTCTATCTATGCAATGGATACCGATGTCATTGTTTTGGACGAACCGACGGCAAACCTTGATGGAGAAACAATACAAAATCTCCGTGAGCTTTTATTTACACTAAAAGCCGAGGGGAAAACTCTCATTATTTCTGAACACCGCCTTTCCTGGCTTGTAGGAATTGCCGACCGATATGTATATATGCGCAAAGGGAGAATTGAAAAAATATGGAGTGCGGCGGAGGCTGCTTGCCTTTCGCCTGATGTGCTGCGAGAATACGGTTTACGCAGCATACAAAATGTGCTTTTTCCTACAAAGAAAACTCCTGCAAGGTCTGATGCAAACGAGCTGACGTGTCAAAACCTCTGTATTTACTACGGAAAGCAGGAAATTATCCATGATTTGAATTTTTGCTTTACATGGGGCGAAGAAGGTCGGATTATTGGAATTGTCGGTGCGAACGGTTCCGGGAAAACAACATTTTCTAAAGTGCTGTGCGGACTTATGGCACCGCGAACTGGGGAAATTCGTCTGAACGGCAAAAAAATGACCCATAGAGAGCTGCTGAAAAAAACATACTTTGTTATGCAGGACGCGGATTATCAGCTTTTTACGGAAAGCGTTGCCCATGAAATGGAATTGGCGGCACGAAAGAATAAGCAAAAAAACGTTCATGCTTCAAAAGAGGAAACAACAAACATTCTTGACAGGTTCGGCTTGGCCGAATATTCCGAAAGACACCCGCTATCCTTGTCCGGCGGACAAAAGCAGCGGGTCACGATTGCTGCTTCCATCGCTGCAAAATCGGATATTCTTGTTTTGGACGAGCCGACGAGTGGGCTTGACGGACGGAATATGCTCCGTCTAAAGAATATTCTGCGTGAACTGAAAAAACAGGGAATGCTGATTTTCATTGTAACCCATGACGCAGAATTTCTTGAAGGATTAACAGATGAATTACTGACTATTTCAAATAAGGAGGAAAACATGGACAAAAGAGAAAAACAGCAATCGCCTTTAAGGGGTATTTTGCAGTTTGCCAGTCAGAGGAAAGGACTTTTGAGGATTTCTGTTATCCTTTCTGTTCTGTCCTCTGCGTTTGGTATGGTTCCATACGCTGCTGTAGCTGTGTTGCTTGGGAAAGCGTTAGACAATGCTTTGACCATAGAATGGGCAGTCGGCTTGACCTTGGTGGCTTTAGCAGGATATTTTCTAAAACACTTTCTATATTCAAAATCAACCCTATGCTCCCACAAGGCAGCGTATGAAATCATACAGAATATCCGCTGCGCAATTATGCGGAAGATGTCAAAAATGTCTATGGGGACAATACAGGAAAAATCTTCCGGCGAATTTAAGCAATTAGTCATTGATGATACGGAACGACTTGAAGGACAGATTGCTCATGCCATTCCCGAAATGACAGCAAGCATTCTCATTCCGATTTTTGTGTTTGCCTATCTGCTTTTTGTGGATTGGCGTATGGCGCTTGCTTCTCTTGCTTCGGCTGTTTTGGGAAATGTTATCTATTATAGCATGATGATAGGGCGCAGCGAGAGGATGAAAGAATATATGTCCGCGAATGGAGATATGAACGCAACCATTGTTGAGTATGTAAATGGTATGGAAGTTATCCGTATGTTCAATCAGACTGCTTCTTCGATGGGACGGTTTAAGGGAGCAGTATTGAAAGTGCGGGACATTACTACCGCATGGTATAAGCACTGCTATCCTTTTATGAGTATCAGTCAGGTTGTTATGCCCTCAACGATTGCATTTGTTTTGCCCGTCGGCGTTGTACTTCTTTCGGGTGGTACTACGACATTAAACGAGGTTATTTTATGTATTCTTCTCTCTATGGGGCTTGTTGGCTCTTTACAGGCAATGATTGAGTTTTGGCATGACATTGCCGCAATTTATGAGATACAGCCCCGTATTATGGCACTTTTAG
>OMFF01000656.1_pt1 | contig 11422 bp, 11 predicted proteins | sample 1645581 | NCBI WGS metagenome assembly OMFF01 (sample SAMEA103958140, study PRJEB25191) | human gut metagenome | biome: human-associated habitat [ENVO:00009003]; feature: intestine environment [ENVO:2100002]; material: feces | place: Germany | collected 2013/2015
CGACCGCATGGACACCGACGTTATCTCCGGACTGGAAAGCGGTATGTCCACGGTGCTGGTGCTCTCCGGTGTGTCCACCCGTCAAACGGTGGAGACGTATGCCTATCAGCCCAACGTCATTCTGGACGGCGTGGGCGACATCGCCCGTCTGGCCCGTAAAAACAAAAAATAGGCGCTACGGCCCGAGGGCCGGGAATGAAAAGAAGTGACCGCGGAAGCGGTCACTTCTTTTCATTCGTTTTCCAGCAGCAGGGTGTATGTCTCGCCAGCCACGGCGAACACGCGCTCCACATCGGTGTCCATCTGCTCCAGCAGCGGCTCCGCTGCCTCGTAGTCCACGCAGGTGCCGCAGGAGGCGCTGAGCTTGCGGGGCACCGGCATCATCCGGGCCCGGACCCCCGCCGCCGTCAGGCGCTGGCAGGTCAGCAGGGCGGACAGATGGGTGTGAAACGTGGCGATGTAGCGGCTCATTTGGACAGGGACAGACGGAAGTCCTGACCCTCCGGCGCCACGGCGACCTTGTAGCCGCTGTTTTCGGCGAAGCGGGTGACATTCTCCACGGAGCACTGGTTGTCCACCAGCACCTCCAGGGTGGCGGGGGAATCGGTCTTTACGGCCTTCTGCACCATCACCACGGGCATGGGGCAGGAATAACCTCTTGCGTCAACAGTCATTGTGATGTTCCTCCTTTACTTGGCGGCCTCAACAGGCGCGCTGACAGCCTTGGGCATATTCCACAGGGACACACCCAGCATGATGAGGATACCCAGGCACACGGCTACCTTGCCGTTGTTGGACAGACCGCCCACCACGATCTCCTTGGCCTCGTTCATGGCGTCGGCGTTGCCGGCCAGACCGAAGTTGTGGGCAAAGGCCGCGCCCACGATCATGCCGAACACGGTCACGGCGCTGTCACCGTTGCCCTCGCCGGCCAGGATCAGCTGACGCAGCGGGCAGCCGCCCAGCAGTACGCTGCCCCAGCCCACCAGGACCATGCCCAGCAGGTTCCACAGCTGGCTGCTGTGGGCGATGGGCTGCAGTTCAAAGCCCAGCTTGAAGCTGCCGGTGATGAGGTTGCCCGCCAGGACGACCACGAAGATGGCCACGAAGCCGTACAGCAGCTTGAAATCCTTGAACAGCATGGCGTCGCGGATGCCGCCCACCATGCACAGGCGGGCGCGCTGGGCCAGAGCGCCCACCACCACGGCAATCAGCAGTGCAGCCAGCATGGGCGCGTGCTTGGAGCCGGGGCCCTCCTCACTGAACTTGAACAGGCTGGGCACGGCGATGAGCAGGATCAGCAGGCCGGTCATCACGATGGGCAGCACGCCGCCCTCGCCCTTCCCAACGGGATAGGCACGCTTCAGGGAGAAGCCGCGCTTGAGGAACTGGATGCCGATGAAGATGCCCAGGGTGAAGCCCACCAGGCCCACCACGGCGTTCAGGTCGCCGCCGCCGATACGCAGGACCATCCGCAGGGGGCAGCCCAGGAAGGCCAGTGCGCCGATCATGACGAAGGCGCCCAGCACGAAGCGTGTGGCGGGGGAGGAGCCGGCCTTGGCCCGGAACTCCTTGGTGGCCACGGACATGATGAACGCGCCCAACACCAGACCGATGATCTCCGGCCGGACATACTGTACTTTGGCTGCGCCGTGCATACCCACCGCGCCGGTGATGTCCCGCAGGAAGCAGGCGATGCAGAAGCCCATGTTGGCGGGGTTGCCCAGATGGGTCAGCACCACAGCGGCCAGACCGACCACCGCGCCGGCGATGACCACGATCCAACTTACTTTTTTCATGTGAAGTGTCTCTCCTTTGCGTTATTTCTTTTAAAGAATAGCGATGCCATTATACGACACTGTACCGGAAAAGTCAAGACCGTGACAAACTTCACTTTCTGTGGTATGATGGATCACGAGCTGTGAGGAGGTGCCTGCATGGAGGCCATTTATCTTGACAACGCCGCCACGTCGTTCCCCAAGCCGGCGGGGGTCAGCGACCGGATGAAATACTATCTGGACTGCGTGGGAGCCAACGTGAACCGTTCCGTGTATACCGCCGCCCAGGAGGCGGGGCTGGTGACGCTGACACTGCGGCAGCGGCTGGCCCGGCTGTTCGATTTCCCGGAGCCGCCTACCCACGTTATTCTGACGCCGGGTGCTACGGCGGGGCTGAATATGATCATCTCCGGCTTTCTGCGTCCCGGCGACCACTGCATCGTCAGCAGCATGGAGCACAACGCGGTCATGCGGCCGCTGCTGCGCCTGCCGGGAGTGGCGGTCAGCCGCGTTCCCTGTGACGCCGAGGGCTTTGCGGACCTGGACGCCCTGCCGGTGCTGTTCCGGGAGGATACGAGGCTGGTCATCATGGCCCACGGCTCCAACGTCTGCGGCGCGGTGCAGGATGCGGCGGCTATCGGCCGCATCTGCGCGGAAAAGGGCGTGCCCTTTGCGCTGGACGCCGCCCAGACGGCGGGACACCTCCCTGTGGACTTTCAGGCTTTCGGCCTCAGTGCCATGGCGGTACCGGGCCACAAGGGGCTGCTGGGCCCCGGCGGCGTGGGCGCGCTGCTGCTGCGGGACGATTTCGCCCAAAAGCTGACGCCTCTGATCGCCGGCGGCACCGGCAGTGCCTCGGACAGCGAGTACCTGCCGCCCTATCTGCCGGACCGGTTTGAGTCCGGTACAGCCAATCTCCCCGGCTGCTACGGCTGGGAGGCGGCCCTGCGCTTTATTGAGGAGACGGGCGTGGACGTTCTGCGGCAGCACGAGAGGGCGCTGTGCGCCCGGTTTCTGGACGGTCTTGCGGATATTTCCGGGGTCCGGCTGGTGGGTCCCCGGAATATGGACCGTCGGGTGGGCGTCATCTCCGTGGACTTCCTGCGCCGTGACAACGCCGAGATGGCCTATGCGCTGGAAGCGCAGTACGGCATCCTGACCCGCTGCGGCCTGCACTGTGCGCCCTCGGCCCACAAAACACTGGGGACGTTTCCCCAGGGCACTGTGCGGTTTTCGCTGGGCTGGGCCAGCGCGGAAGCGGACGTGGACGCGGCACTGGCGGCCATACGGGCCTTGGCATGAATTAAACCGGGCGGCACTGCCGCCCGGTTTTTGGTTATCGCAGAAGAATACGTTTGCCGCCGTGATATTCGCCCACGGTGCCGATACGCTGGGCACTGGGGACCACCGGTGTCAGCTCCGCCAGCAGCGTGTCCGCGTCCGCAGGGTCTACGGCCATCAGCAGGCCGCCGGAGGTCTGGGGGTCGAACAGCAGGTCCTGTACGGCCAGCTCGGTGGTGCCCACGTCCACACCGGCTTCGGCGAAGCTGCGGTTGCGGTACATACCGGCGGGCAGCACGCCCATCCGGGCGAATTCCAACGCCTCCGGGATCAGGTCGATGGCGGACACGTCGATATGCAGTGCCACGTCGCTGCCCTGGGCCATCTCGAAGCCGTGGCCCATCAGACCGAAGCCGGTCACGTCGGTGCAGGCGTGGACCTTGTAGCGGACCATCACGTCCCGGGCGGCCTTGTTCAGGGTGGTCATCATCCGGTTCATGAAGTCCACCGTCTCTTTCGTCAGCAGGTCGGCTTTCCCGGCGCTGGTCAGCACGCCGATGCCGATGGGCTTGGTCAGCACCAGCACGTCGCCGGGCCGCGCGGCGGAATTGGTGAGCATTTTGTCCGGGTGAACAAAGCCGGTCACGGCCAGGCCGTATTTCGGCTCATCGTCCAGGATGCTGTGACCGCCGGTGATCAGGGCCCCGGCCTCATAAACCTTGTCATAGCCGCCCCGAAGGATGTCATGCACGGCCTCCTTCGGCATATCCTCCGGCACGGCCATGATGTTCAGACACAGCTTCGGCTCGCCGCCCATGGCATACACGTCGCTGAGGGCGTTGGTGGCGGCGATCTGCCCGAACAGGTAGGGGTCGTCGGCGATGGGGGGAAAAAAGTCTACCGTCTGCACCAGGGCCAGCTCGTCGCTGATCTTATACACGGAGGCGTCGTCGCTCTTGTCGAAGCCCACCAGCAAATTGGGGTCGTGGTGCACACGGATGCCCTCCAGCAGTTGGGCCAGTACGCCCGCGCCCACCTTGGCGCCGCAGCCGGCGCACTTGGTCAGCTTAGTCAGTTTGATGTTCTGTTCTTCCATGACTTGTCTCCTATCGCAGTGCACCGGTCAGGTGCAGTATGGCCTCCAGTGCGCCGCCACCAACGGCCAGCGCCTTGTCCGAGGCGGTGGTGCAGTATTCAGGTTGGCACCGTGGGTCCACGTCGCCGGATTTCATCCCCCGGTGTACCGGTGTGCCGCTGGGCAGAATACCCCGCACCACGCCGCCGATGGTGCATTTCATGGGCTGGCCGTTCACGGTCCCGGCGATGTCACCGGGCTGTACCTCGTCGCCGATGTCCAGTATCCGGGTGAAGACACCGTCCGCCGGGGCGCGGAGCACGCGCTCGCCGGCGTAGCCGCCGATGAGGCCGGGGATGTTGGTGTTGGGCAGGGCGCTGCCCTGATAGATGGCGCGCCCCAGGGTGTGGCCGCGCATGGTCTCCACTACCGCGTGGCAGTCCTCTCCGGCGGTGAAGCCGGGCCCGATGCCTACCACCACGGGGGCGTCGGTGATGCGGGTGCCCAGATTGCGCTTGGCCAGTATGGCGTCCACCAGGGCATCCGGGTGCAGCTGCTCACGGCACAGGCACTCCGGGTCGGGGAGGACGGGTACCGCACCCTGCGCCAGCAGGGACAGCGCCTGCGCCGGGCTGTCGGCGCGGACGGCCCGCACATCCTCTACCACCGTTTCGCCGTCGGTGATGGCGGGGGAGAAGCACACCGTCCGCCGTATGGCGGTGGGGCGGGGCAGGTCGGTCATAACCACCTGTATCCCGGCGCGGTACAGCCGCAAAGCGATGCCGGTGGCAATGTCGCCTGCACCGCGTATCAAAACAAGCATAGCTAACCATCCTTTCGTTATCCGTACAATAACACAACGAGAGAGGGTTGTCAACAAAGCCCCGTTGACGGGGGGACGCAGGTCTGGTAAAATGGACCCACGAAAGGAAAGAAGGTGCTTCAGTGAACGACAACATCATCGTCCATATCACCGCCCGCCTGTTCGCGGAGGAAAAGTGCTACGGTCCCGGTGTTCACCGGCTGTTGGGCGCGGTGGCGCAGAACCATTCCCTGCGCGCGGCCGCGGCCTCCATGAACATGGCGTATTCCAAGGCGTGGAGCATCGTCCGGGCGGCGGAGCAGGGCTTCGGCTGCAAACTGCTCCGGTCCACCATCGGTGGTTCCGGCGGCGGCGGCGCGCAGCTTACCGACGAGGCCCGACAGATCATGGAGGCCTATGACGCGTACTGCCGAAAGCTGGATGCCTACGGACAGGAGCTGTTTCGGGAATTGTTCGGCTTCTGCACAGAGAAATAAAAAAGGCCGCCCATCCGGGCGGCCTTTTTGCGGGCATCAAATGGTGGGCATTTCCATACCCAGGCGGCGGTACATGGTCTTTTTCACCGCTTTGAGAATGTTCTCATATCCGGTGCAGCGGCACAGGTGACCGGAGAGCAGCTTGCGGAGCTCCGCATCGGAGTAGAGCTTGCCGCTGTCCAGGATCTCCACGGCAGTCATCAGAAAGCCGGGGGTGCAGAAACCGCACTGGATGGCGGACTCCTCCATAAAGGCCTGCTGGATGTCGCTGGGCTCACCGTCGGGGCTGAGCAAGCCCTCCAATGTGCGGATGTGCTTGCCGTCGGCCCACACGGCCAGATAGATGCAGGAGTTGAACGTCTCGCCGTCGATGAGGACGGTGCAGGCACCGCACTCGCCTACCTCGCAGCCCTTTTTCACGGAGGTCAGGTGATAGTCATTGCGGAGCATATCGGTCAGGCTGGCGCGAACGTCCACCATCTTCTCTACGTCCTTGCCGTTGATATTGCAGCGGATCAGCTTATACTGCTTGCTCATGCCAGCTCACCTCCTGCCAGCTCAATGGATTTTACGAGACAGCGCTTGGCGATCTCCACGGCGATGTGCTGCCGGAAGGCCTTGCTGGCGCGCCAGCTGTCACGGGGGTTGATATCGTCCAGGATGGCGTGGGCAAAAGTCTCCACCGTCTCCTCGGTCAGGGGCTTGCCCTGGGCTGCCGCTTCAGCGCTGGCACACCGCAGGGGCACGGGGCCGGCTACGCCGTAGGCGATGCGGGCACGCTCAATGGTCTTCTTGTCCTCGCTGAGCCGGACGTTGACGCTGCACCCCAGGGTGGCGATGTCCATGGCGTTCCGCATGGCGTACTTGATGTAGTGGCCATAGCAGCGGTCATAGCTCTCCTTGGGGATAAGGATGGCGGTCTGAATTTCGCCGTCCTCTGCGCGGATGTCCACCTTGCCGGCCTTGATATAGAACTCATGGATGGGCAGGCGGCGGACGCCGTTTTTACCGGTCAGCTCCACGATGGCATCCCATGCGTGGAGGGTGGAGGAGGAGTCGGCGGAGGTCACGCCGTTGCAGGTGTTGCCGCCGATGGTGCCGATGTTGCGGATCTGGGGGCCGCCCACCATATCCACGGCCTCACCCAGCACGTTGATATACTGCTGGATGATGGGGTCGCGGGTAATGTGGGAGAAGCTGGTCAGACTGCCGATGCGGATGTTCTCGTCGGCGTCAATGGTGATGCCGCGCAGCTCGTCCAGCCCGTAGATGGAGATCAGCTCCGCACCGGCGCGCTTGCCCTCGCGCATCTGCACCAGTACGTCGCTGCCGCCGGCGATGATCTGGGCTTCCGGATGCTCCAGACGGAGGGCCACCGCGTTTTCCACGCTGGAGGCCTCGTATAAGGCTTTCATATCATACATGGCTTAGTTGCCCTCCTTTTCATTCCAGCTGTCGTGGATCAGGCCCGCCTTGCTGAACTCGGCGAACAGCACGTGGGGCGTGATGGGTGTGCAGTCGATGGCCACGCCGGTGGCGTTGAGAATGGCGTTGCGGATGGCCGGCGCGCCGGAGCAGGCCGGCGGCTCACCCAGCGCCTTGGTACCGAAGGGGGAGGTGGGCTCGGGATTCTCCACGAACTGCGCCTCCAGATGGGGGTGATCCATAAAGGTGGACAGCTTGTAGTCCAGCAGATTGTTGTTCAGGGGCTTGCCGGTCTTTTCATCGAACAGCAGCTGCTCGCTCATACCGTAGCCGATGGCCATGGACATACCGCCGTGGACCTGGGCCTCCGCCAGGGCGGGATTGATAAGACTGCCGCAGTCGTGAACGTTGATGATCTTGTTCAGCTTGACCTTGCACAGGGCGATGTCCACCTCCACATCGGCGAAGGTGCAGCCGAAGGAGTAGGCATTGTTGCGGATGGTGTAGGTGGATTCGGCGGTGATATGCTCGCTGTCCGCCGCGTTGTACTGGGCGGTCATGGCCAGCTCACTCAGGCTCATGAGCACCGCGCCGTCCTGCTTGCGGACGATATTGCCGTCCACGATGTCCATATTATCCACGGCCTGGCGGGTCAGCTTGGTGGCGTAGGTCAGGATCTTCTGCCGCAGCAGGGTCGCCGTCTGGCGGATGGAGAAGCCGGCCACATAGGTCTGGCGGCTGGCGTAGGCGCCCAGGCCGGTGGGCGTGATGTCCGTATCCTGGCAGGAAACCACGCGGACGTCCCTGTAGCTCTTCAGGCCTACGGCCTCGGCGGTCATCTGGGCGTAAGCGGTATCAGCGCCCTGGCCGATCTCCGTCTCACCGCACTGCATGGTGACGGTGCCGTCCAAATTCAGCAGCATACGGTTGCTGGAGGTCTCCAGCGAGATGGGATAGACGGCGGTGTTGTACCAGAACGCCGCCACGCCGATACCCCGGCGGATGTTGCCGGTGTCCTTGGCGTACTCGGCCTTCTTTTTGTCGTACTCTATGTATTCCTTGCCCTTTTCCAGGCACTCACGGAAGGAGTCGTAGTAGTTGGTGTTGCCGGAGAAGCCGTCGTGGAAGCCCTTGGGCATGATGTACTTCATGCGGTACTCCAGCGGATCCATGCCAACAGCCTTGGCGCACTCGTCAATGTTGGCATCGTCGGCAAAGGAGGCCTGAGGCATGCCGTAACCGCGCATGGCGCCGGCCGCGGGGCGGTTGGTGTACACCGTCCAGGCGTCGCCCTCGAAGTTGTCGCAGGGGTAGATCTGGGGGAAGGAGCCCATGGCCTTGGCCACGATGGAGTGACCGTGGGAGGCGTAAGCGCCCTGGTTGGAGAAGCACTCCACTTTCCGTGCGGCAATGGAGCCGTCCTTGTGCAGCCAGGTGACGATGTGGAAGCGGATGGCGTGGCGCACGCGGTTAGAGACGAACGTCTCCTCCCGGGTGCAGTCGATACGAACGCAGCGGCCGCCCACCTGCGTGGTGCACCAGGCGCACAGGGGCTCATACAGGGCGTCCTGCTTGTTGCCGAAGCCGCCGCCGATGTAGGGCTTGATGATCTGAATGTCCGCCCAGGGACGGCCCAGGGCCTGGCCCACGATGCGGCGGATAATATGGGGGATCTGGGTGGACGCCACCACGACGATACGGCCGTTTTCCTCATAGGCGAAGCAGCCGTGGTTCTCGATGTGGCTGTGCTGCACGGTAGGCGTGTCGTACCAGCCCTCCACCTTGATGAGCCCCGGCTCCTGAATGGCAGCCTGATAGTCGCCCTTGCGGATATCGGAGTGCTTGAGGATGTTGTTGGAATATCCCTCATGGAGCTGGGGCGCGCCGGGCTCCATGGCCTTCTGCACGTCCAGCACGAAGGGAAGCTCATCATACTCCACCTTCAGGGCGCGGACACCCTGCATGGCGGACACCTCATCCTCGGCGATGACCACGGCGATATCATCGCCGTAGTAGCGCACATGACGGTTCAGCAGGTTGCGGTCGGCCACGTCCTGATGGCCGGGATCCATGGACCAGGGATGACCCGCCGTGGGGAAGCAGTGCTCCGGCACGTCGAAGCAGGTCAGCACCTTCACCACGCCCTCGATGGCCTCAGCCGCGGACGTGTCAATGGACTTGACGTAGCCGTGGGCGATAGTGGCGTGCTTGATGCAGGCATACAGCGCGCCCGCAGGCATACGGTCCTCGTAGTATTTTGTCCGCCCGGTGGCCTTGTCAAAGGCGTCCACACGGATCTCGCTCTTTCCCACCTTACTCATAGTAGGCAGCCTCCTGTTGCAAAACTTGGAAATGTCGTCTATATTTTTTGCTAATGATACATATTCACGAAAATTATAGCACGGGACAGGGGAAATGTACAGCGAAAGCGTGATTTTATTTTCAGAATAACGATACGGCGAAGCTTGACGGGGCATACTGAAGCTGATACACTGGAACACACGAAAGAGGGTGGTTTGCATGGCGGACCTGCGGATCGGCTGCCTGGTCATGGCGGCGGGCAGCGGCAGCCGCTTCGGGCGCAATAAGCTGGAGGCTGTGGTGGACGGAAAAAGTCTGCTGCGCCGTTCGCTGGAGGCGGTGCCGGCGGAGGAATTCGCGCAGGTGACGGTGGTGACGCAGTACGATGCCGCCGCGGCGCTGGCAGAGGAATTCGGCTTCACGGTGGTGCGGAACGACCGACCGGAGGACGGCCTGAGCCGCACGGTGCGTCTGGGCACCGAGGCCATGGTCGGCTGCGGCGCTATTTTGTATCAGGTGGCGGATCAGCCGCTTCTGGAGCAGGATACCGTGCGGCGGGAGATCGAATATTTCCGGACGCATCCGGACCATATCGTGGGCCTGGCCCATAACGGCGTGCGGGGCAACCCGTGCATCTTTCCCCGGAAGTTTTTCCCGGAGCTGATGGCGCTGGAGGGCGATGTGGGCGGCAACGTGGTCATCCGCGCACACCCGGACGCGCTGCTGCTGTATGAGACGTCCGCGGCGGAGCTGCGGGACGTGGATACGGTGGAGGCGCTGGCCGCGGTACAGGAGGATAGACAGATATGAAAGAGCACCCCTTTGGGGTGCTCTTTTACGTTTATTTCTTGGGTGCGTAGGGGGTGTTCTTCAGCGGCAGACTGAATTCCCGTTCGCCGGTGAGGCGGTAGTAGGCGTCGGCAATGGCAGGGGCGGTGGGGATGGAGGTGATCTCACCGATGCCGATGGCACCGCCGGCCACATTCAGGCCGGGCTTCTCCACCACGATGGCCTGGATCTCCGGCGGGATCTGGTTGGCACGGAACAGGCCCAGCATACCGTATTTGGCGGTAGGCTTGCAGTTCTCGTCGATGGGGTATTTCTCTGTCAGCGCGTAGCCCATGGACATGACCACGCCGCCCTCGATCTGACCCTCCACGCTCAGGGGATTCACGGCCTTGCCCACGTCATGGGCGGCCACCATCTTCTTGATGCGGCCCGTCTCCTTATCCAGAATACACATCTGGGTGGCGTAGCCGTAGGCCACATGGCTGACGGGGTTGGGTACGTCGGCGCCCAGGGGGTCGGTCTTGGCCAGATACTCGCCGTAGAACTCCGTGCCCTTCAGGTCGGCAAGGGATTTGCCGGCGTCCAGCTCCGCCTTCAGCTTTTCGCAGGCGCGGCGGGTGGCCTCGCCGGTGACAAGGGTCTGGCGGGAGCCGGAGGTGTCGCCGGAATCCGGGGCGATCCAGGTGTTGCTGCGCTCATAGACGATGTCGTCCCGGTGGAGGCCGGTGTTGGTGACCACCACCTGCACCAGCACGGTGCCCAGGCCCTGACCGATGCAGCTGGCGCCGGAGTAGATGTGCACCTTGCCATCGTTCTCCACGATGAGCTTGCAGCGGCCCCAGTCGGGAATGCCTACGCCTACGCCGGCGTTCTTCATGGCGCAGGCGATACCCACCGGATCGCCGTTTTTCACCGCCTCGTCATAGGCGGGCTTGATGGCCTCCAGTGTCTCTACCAGACCGGTGGAGTCATCCACGATCTGGCCGTTGGGCAGCACGCCGCCGGGGCGGATGGCGTTGCGGTAGCGGATCTCCCACGGGGAGATGCCGACAAGGTCGGCCATCTCGTTGAGTAGCGTTTCAGTCGCAAAGCAGGTCTGCGTCACGCCGAAGCCGCGGAACGCGCCCGCGGGCGGATTGTTCGTATAGTAGGCGTGGCCCTCGATTTCAAAATTCTCATAGTGATACGGGCCCGCGGCGTGCGTGCACGCGCGCTCGAGCACGGGGCCGCCGAGTGAGGCGAAGCCGCCCGTGTCGGACACGACGCTCGCCTTTACGCCCTGAATAATGCCGTTTTCGTCGCAGCCCATCGTGAAGTCCATCCACATCGGATGGCGCTTGGGATGGACGAGCAGCGATTCCTGCCGTGTGAGCTTCACCTTGACCGGCACGCGCGCGATGTATGCGATGAGCGCCGCGTGGTGCTGCACGGACATGTCCTCTTTCCCGCCGAAGCCGCCGCCGACAAGCATGTT
>OMFF01000664.1_pt1:0-5000 | contig 11347 bp, 11 predicted proteins | sample 1645581 | NCBI WGS metagenome assembly OMFF01 (sample SAMEA103958140, study PRJEB25191) | human gut metagenome | biome: human-associated habitat [ENVO:00009003]; feature: intestine environment [ENVO:2100002]; material: feces | place: Germany | collected 2013/2015
AAATGGGTGGGATACTTGGGGTGTCTAGAATGATGAGACAATCATTTTGAGATGGCTTCTTGTTTTGGCTTGGGTGTCGCTGAGAGGACTTATACTGTGAGACAACACAGTGAGTGTGGGCTAGAACAAGGATTTGAAGTGACCGATGACACCGAATGGGTGGGATGATTGGGGCGACATAACTTGGTGAAACATTCATTTTGAGATGGGTTTGTACTTTTAGGTGGAGAGTCGCTGAGAGGAGATGGGCTGTGTGCTGCGAGGACGAAGCAAAGCCTTGGGTGTGGAAGGCCATCTGAGGCAAGTAGGGATCCAAGGGTATGGAAGGCTACCCTATGGATACCCTATGGGATACCATGTGGATACCCTATGGGGTACATTGTGGAGACCTAGGAACCCTAGGGGGTACCCTCAGAACCCCTGGATCCTCGAGAGAGACTCAAGAGAGACTCAAGAGAGACTCAAGACAGTCTCAAGACAGTCTCAAGACAGTCTCCACAACTCCCAAAGCATGGATCCCAAAGAGCGAGAAGAGTGAGATGAGATCGGAACCATCTCACAGGAATAACAGCAGCAGCAACAACACGGAGTGAAAGAGGAAGGCCTTTCTCTCCGACTCAGGAGTGTGAACAGGGTGAACCCTTCGATGTGGAAGGCCATCGGAGGGAAGGATGGGATATCCAAAGACATGTCATACCACATGTCACGTGACATGCCAAGCATGGCAATCTTCATGGAATCAAGTGAGTAACCATGAAGTCATGATCCCATCACACCATCACACCTCTCAGAGCGGCCCTGCGGGGCCTGCGGGGCCTGCAGAACCATCCACCCTTACTATTCTAATTATTACAACCCTCTCTGAACAGCTCTGACGAGCTGTCAGCAGCTCTAACACAGCTGTCAGCAGCTCAAACAAAGCTGTCAGCAGCTCTCAGGAACTGTCAGAAAGGGTCCAGACCGCCCCTGACGGGGCAGTCTGCACAGAGGAATGACGACTCCCCTGTCATTCCCCTTTCTTTCCCTGCTGAGTCCATGGAAGGCTGGACTCACTCCTTCTCTTCTCCCTTCATGCTTCATGGAAGGAGACTGCCTAGTCGAAGCGTGCGTTCTTGCGTCAACACGCGAACAATGGAGTGTGGCGGGGGTTGCGATGGTGTTCGGGTGGAAGGCTGATGGCATGCTCACCCTGACGGGTGGGACATACCCTCACTGAAGTGAGGGTGGTGGGTGAAAGGGTCACCTTCACGCATGCGTCTGTCTTCTATCGGATCTGTCTTCTCCGTTTTCTGGAGCGTCCTGACGGACGCGTAGAAGGAGAAGAAAGAGAAAACAAACACCTCTCAATCCTCTAAACACTGTATTGTACTAGGCTATCTCCTCCTACTATAGGCCTAAGGCCATGAGGCATGGGAAGGGGGGAGAAAGAGAAGAGAGAAGGGAAAGAAAGGAGAGAGGAGGAGAAGAGGGGGAGAAAAAGGGACTTGAAAACCCCATTGGGGTTACGGGGGTACTATAAGAGCGTGCGCAGGGCGCGCATGCGCGACCAAGCACGCCCCGCGATTTGGCGCCGCCTTAGCGAGGCGAAGCCGAGGCGAAGCCGAGGCGCCGCCTCGCTTAGAGCGGCAGTGGCAAATCGCCTGTTCAGGCCGCGACCCAAAATGAAAGAGCGCACGGTCCTCTCTCTCCTGTCCAAATTTGAAGCCTCTAGCTCGCTTCCTCATCGAGATATTCGCGTTTGAAATTAACTGATCCACTTGAGGAGAGGCTCATTTTTGACTTGAGGGAGATGGAATTATGGGTGACTAGGAGTGGTCAGTTGAGTTGGGTTGGATGCCTAATGGTGAATAATGGATGTTGGGATGATGGCATGACATGTCATGAGATGATGCACATGCAGGCATCATGCATGCATCATGCAACATGCATGTCCATGACATGTCCATGACATGTCCATGACACTTGCAACATGATGAGAGATCACTGAAGAATGGTATGACTCCGAATCGAGGCAAAATGCACATAACTGAGAAAGATACGCTCAAGATACGCCTCGATTTCTGACACAACCAACCATGCAACATTGTGTTGCACATGTGCGTTCAAGAGTACTCCTTTAGGAGAGTTAGTGGGGGAAAGGGCGAAGCAGAAACACAAAGGAACACAAGGAACACAATTGGAAACACATCCTTTTTCACCTCCTCAGCCCTCCTTATGAGTCCCAAACAGGTCCGTTGGAAGTGAAATGATGTCAGCTAACATCACCCTCCATATGGCTTCATGGCCACTCGAGATTGCCGAAATCGTGATCTGCGATTACCCCCATCTCTCAAAACGAAGTAGAGAATTGAACAGATCTCAAAAGGCCGCATCTGAAAATGGTGCATATGTCGGGGTTTCGCCAAACACGAAGCCAAACCCAGTTCGCAAAGTAGCAAATTGATCAAAGTGACGAACTGTAGGAGTCTAGGTAGTTACCAACGAACCTTCAACTTGTCAAATAGGTTGGACACTTCCCATGACTTGGCAATATGAGGGTGTAGAGTTGTAGCACTAGGTAGGGGGAGGTTGGGGCTGAAAGGGGGTGAGGATCGAAAATGAAAGTCGAGACATGCTGTGCATCATGCAATCGCGACTTCCACCGATCCCTTAGAAGTGATGTTGGTTGGAAAGGGCTCAAAGAGGAGAATTGAATGGTATGTGTTTGGGGCGAATGGGAGGAGTTTCGTGAATGGAAAAGGAGCAAAGAATGTTTTGAAGTGGGAGCGAGAAGGCGTACAATTCGCCTTGCTGAAAGGGTTAGGGTTGAAGGCTGTGCACTGCACTGCACTGCACTGTGAACTTGTCAAAGTAGTCAAGGGTAACTTGTCAAAGTGAATGACAACCCCCCAAACCTTATGGGACACAGGGTCAGAACGAGAGATGGAATCATTGGGGCATCCCTCAGGAGAGTAGCCATAGGAGGCTCCAATGTCCACAAACCTTGCTTCCCTCCTCGAGTACTGAGTGGGTAGTATGGAAAGATTGCGAATTTTTGAAAAATGAAAAGTGTGAAAAGGGTGAAAGGGAAAGGAAGAGGGAGTTGTCCTCAGTTGGAATTTGAAAGGGTTTTGAATTTGGACGAGGTCGAAATTGTACACAAGTCCTATAGTACCCTCCTGTGGACCGAGTGACTCAGTAGGTTGGTGGTCCATAGGGAGTGGGTTAAGTTTGGTATGGGAGTGGACTTTGCGAAATTTTGAAAAATGTCAAAGTTGGGAAGAATGCAAAATAAGAAAGAGGGAAGTGTCCTCAGTATGGATTTGAAAGGGTTTTGAATTTTGAAGAGGTCGAGTTTTGGGGTGAGGTCTAATGGTAGAGTCCAATGTCCATCAACCTTGCTTCCCTCCTCAGTCCCTAGAGACTAGGGTGGACTTACTATGGAAATGGAGTTTGTGAAAAATTTGAAAAACACAAAGTCCGAAAAGGGTGAAAGGGAAAGGAAGAGGGAGTTGTCCTCAGTATGAATTTGAAAGGGTTTTGAATTTGGAAGAGGTCGACCCAAAGTCATTTTGTATGGGAGGGTCCAATGTCCATCAACCTTGCTTCCCATCACGATCCTTGGACCACTGAGGAAGTGTACTGTGGGAGGTGGGAAATGTGAAAAATGCAAAGTCCGAAAAGGGTGAAAGGGAAAGGAAGAGGGAGTTGTCCTCAGTTGGAATTTGAAAGGGTTTTGAATTTGGAGAGGGTCGAGTTTTGGGGTGAGGTCTAATGGGAGGGTCCAATGTCCATCAACCTTGCTTCCCTCCTCAGGTACTGAGTGGTTACTATGGAAAGGGAGTTTGTGAAAAATTTGAAAAACACAAAGTCCCAAAAGAACTAGTTAGTAAGTAAGAGGAACATAAGTGTAGCACGGATTTAAGAGGACATTCAATTCTGAGAGGGTCGACCCAAAGTCAATTTGTATGGTAAGGTCCAATGGACCACCAACCTTGCTTCCCTCCTCATGTACTGACTGGGTCCATACAAAATAATGGTGCACAAAATATTAACCCCTATCAAAACCTAGTTAATAAGAAAGAGGAACATAAGCCTAACTTACATTCCAACGCTCAGTCCATTCTGACTACATCACCCCAAAGTCACTTACCATAGGACCCTCTAATGACCCTCAACCTTGCTTCCCACCCTAGTCCCTACACACTGACTCGACCTACCCTAAAATGTCGAAAGTGTAAAATTTTCAACCCCCCTCAAAACTCAAATAAATAGAAAGAGGAACTCTAGCCTAATGTACATTCCAAGCCTCATTCCATTCTGACAACCTCGACCCAAAGTGACTTACCGTAGGACCCATCAGTACCCTCCAACCTTGCTTCCCTCCTCAGTCCCTAGACTTCCCACCAGTTGTACCATGGGAAGTGTAAAAATTTCAAAAACTAAACCCCCCAAAATATTCTATGGGAAGAAAGACCAACATAAGGGTAGCACGAATTCGGAATATGAAAAGATTTGGAGAGGGTCGAGGTCTGGCGAAAAATTCTCGGGATGAAAATTTTGGCTGGGAGGTCAAGGGACCCTCGATCAAGTGTCAGAAATGGTTGGGGAACATAAGGGAGTCCATAGTAAAGAAATTGAAGAAAAAGTAAAAATGCCACAAAAGTAGGCCCACCCCCCAAATTATACTATGAGGAGGACATGTCTGGCGACGGTTAGTATGGGGTGGTCCAGTGACCGAGGAGGGAAGCAAGGTTGACCGTTTGACAGAGAGTCCAATGCAAAATGACTTGTTGTGAAATTGAATGGAAAGTGGTTATTTGAGGTCGGTAATACGATTTAAAGGCTATTTTCCTTCTCGGAATTCGATTTCATGAAATAGTCGAAGCGAGTGTGTGGGTAACATGTGTGTGGGTAGTGGGTGTGAGTAGGCTATGGGTTGGTGGTGAGTAGTGGTTGGAGTGGTAGGGTGAGTCGGGTGGACCATTCTAAGTACTATGAACTAGTAATTTGTAGTTTGC
>OMFF01000667.1_pt1 | contig 11303 bp, 6 predicted proteins | sample 1645581 | NCBI WGS metagenome assembly OMFF01 (sample SAMEA103958140, study PRJEB25191) | human gut metagenome | biome: human-associated habitat [ENVO:00009003]; feature: intestine environment [ENVO:2100002]; material: feces | place: Germany | collected 2013/2015
GAGCCATACATGGTATAGGACTTGCACTCGCAGCACGTATTGTCAGGCGATTCAAGAAGGATACCTTCCGCATCATAGAGGAAGAGCCGGAGAGGCTTGCTGAGGTAAAGGGCATCAGCCAGAGAAAGGCTATGGAGATTGCGGACCAGGTCAATGCAAAAAGAGACTTAAGGGAAGCCATGATTTTTTTGCAGCAGTACGGCATCAATATGAATCTGGCTGTGAAGATATATAATAAGTATGGCGGAGAGATATACAGCGTGCTCAAGGAAAATCCGTACCGCATGGCGGATGATATCGACGGAGTTGGTTTTAAAACTGCAGATGAGATAGCGGCGCGGGTTGGCATCAAGACTGATTCTGATTTTAGAATAAAAAGCGGTATACAGTATGTTTTGCAGCAGGCTGCCATGGACGGACACACATATCTGCCGATGGAGGAACTTACGAGGCGTGCTGTATATCTGCTCGGAGTGGAAAGCTCGCAGGTTGAGGCACATTACATGAATCTGGCCATGGACAGGAAGATTGTCATGCAGCTAAAGGATGATATAACCCAGATTTATGCTAACACCTTTTATTATATGGAGGCAAACACGGCAGCCATGCTAAAGCAGCTTGATGTGACGTATGATGTGCCGGATATCGAGATAGAGGCTGCAATCAGAAATATAGAGAAAAAGACAGAGATGGAGCTCGATGAGCACCAGGTAGAGGCGGTGAAGGAAGCAGTCAGAAATGGCCTTTTAGTCATTACCGGAGGACCCGGAACAGGAAAAACCACCACCATCAATACTATTATCAAGTATTTTGAGCTGGAGGGCATGGATATTTTTCTGGCTGCACCGACAGGCCGTGCGGCAAAACGCATGAGTGAGACAACAGGCTACGAGGCACGCACAATCCACCGTATGCTTGAGTTAAACGGCGGCATGGACACAGGAAGCGCAGCTGGCTTTGAGAGAAATGAAAGGAATCCGCTCGAGACGGATGTAATCATCATAGATGAGATGTCGATGGTTGATATATCACTCATGTACTCATTGCTAAAGGCGGTTGTGGCAGGTACGAGACTCATACTTGTAGGAGATGTGAACCAGCTTCCGAGCGTGGGACCGGGCAGCGTGCTAAAGGATATTATTGATTCAGGTGCATTCCACACGGTAAAGCTTACAAAGATTTTTCGTCAGGCGAGCACGAGCGATATTATAGTAAACGCCCACAAGATAAATAATGGAGAAGAGGTATCGTTAGATAATAAGAGCATGGATTTCTTTTTTCTAAAGAGATATGATGCCGACAAGATAATAAATGTTACATTACAGCTAATAAAGCAGAAGCTTCCTAAGTTTGTAAATGCTACAGAGTATGATATACAGGTGCTTACGCCTATGAGAAAGGGGCTTCTCGGAGTGGAACGTCTAAACGGTATATTGCAGGCGTATATGAATCCGGCAGACAAGAGCAAGCGCGAAAAAGAATACAGGGGCACGATTTTCCGCGAGGGCGACAAGGTGATGCAGATAAAGAACAACTATCAGATAGAGTGGGAAATCAGGACAAAATTCGGACTTTGTGTGGATAAGGGCATGGGAATCTTCAATGGAGATACAGGTATCATTGAGGAAATCAATGATTTTGCCGAGACCATGACCATATCCTTTGACGAGGGCAGAAAGGTGGAGTATCCGTTTAAGCTTTTGGAGGAGCTTGAACTTGCATACGCGGTCACTATACACAAGTCGCAGGGAAGTGAGTATCCGGCTGTCGTTATACCTCTTTTGAGCGGCCCGAGAATGCTTATGAACAGAAATTTGCTCTATACGGCGGTTACAAGAGCAAAGAAATGTGTTACCATAGTGGGTGACGAACAGACATTTTACGAGATGATACAAAACAACTCACAGCAGAGACGCTATAGCGGGCTTAGAGACAGAATAGTGGAGGAGACTATCTGATGAAAATAAGAAAACTTACAAATGAAGAGATAAAAGGGGCATGTGCCTTTGCGGTAAGTATATACAATATCGCAATCAGAGGCTGCTTTCGGACACTGGACTGTCATCGATATTTTGATGAATATATGGATGCAGACAGGCTGACGGACGAGGAAAGGATCGGTGTTCTTGTAGTATTTGGTGCGTTTGATAGCAATGTGCTGTGCGGAGTGTGCGGCATGACAAACGAGGGGCATATCACCATGCTGTATGTGCATCCGCAGTATTTAAGACGTGGAATTGGCAAAAAGCTTCTGGAGCGAGTCAGGATATATGCACGCATGCAGCTTAAGCTCATGCAGGTGTCTGTAAATGCAATGCCGGCATACACGGCAGACTACTTCAGTCGTGTGGGCTTTAAGAGTGCATATCAGGGCGGCTTTTGCAATGGACAAGGCGATATGTACGTTCCTATGACAGCAAAAAGCATATATCAGGTGGAGTATACACCGCGACATATAGCTGATAAGACTTTTATTGCAATTTCAGTTGGCTTCACATGTCTTGTATTTTTCTCAGGCGTGATATATGCGGTATGCGCTGGGCTTACTCCGTAACGCTCAGATGCAGTTTTAATGGGCTGCAATAGTTGCCGGTCATACTTTGGTGTGAACAGTAACTAATATTGTATACATAAATATGCATATTTATGTAACAAAAAACAGTTGAAAAATCGGCTGTATTATGATACACTTTTTACAATTTAAGCAGATATACTATGCAACTACACTTTATAAGAAAAAAGAGACGCCCTCTTTTTTTTTGCGCAGACGTAAGGTTAGTTGCAGCTAAGAAGCTTATGGTTACAAAGTATAACACGAAAGGGCAGGGTAAAGATGAAAGCATTTTTAATTCTTGAAGATGGTAATGTATTTACCGGAACCAGCATTGGTTCAACAAGGGAAGTCATTAGTGAGATAGTATTTAACACATCAATGACAGGATATCTGGAGGTACTTACAGATCCTTCCTATGCAGGACAGGCTGTTGTAATGACTTATCCACTTATCGGAAATTATGGAATCACACCGGATATGGAGTCGGAAAGACCATGGCCGGATGGATATATAGTAAGAGAGCTGTCACGTATGCCAAGTAATTTCCGCTGCGAGGGTACTATACAGGATTTCCTTGAGAAAAACGATATTCCGGGAGTGGCCGGCATTGATACACGTGCGCTTACAAAGATTCTCAGGGAAAAGGGTACTATGAACGGAATGATTACCACAAATGAGAATTACAATCTCGATGAGATTATTCCAAAGCTCAAGGCATATACTACAGGCAATGTGGTTGACAAGGTCACATGCACTGAGAAAAAGGTTTTAAAGGGACAAGGAAAGAGGGTTGCCCTCATGGATTTCGGTGCCAAAAACAACATCGCCAAATCACTCAATGAAAGAGGCTGTGAAGTTACAATTTACCCTGCACACACAACCGCTGAAGAGATACTTGGTGACAATCCTGACGGAATCATGCTCTCAAACGGACCTGGAGATCCAAAGGAGTGTGTAGATATTATAAAGGAAATAAAGAAGCTTTATGACAGCAATGTGCCGATTTTTGCAATCTGCCTCGGACATCAGCTCATGGCACTTGCAACAGGCGCAGATACACACAAGATGAAGTACGGACACAGAGGTGGAAACCATCCGGTTAAGGATCTTGCAACAGGCCGTGTTTATATTTCTTCCCAGAACCATGGATATGTGGTGGACACAGATAAACTTGACCCTAATGTGGCTGAGCCTGTATTTATAAATGTCAACGACGGCACTAATGAGGGACTTAAGTATGTGAACAAGAATATCTTCACAGTTCAGTTCCATCCGGAGGCATGCCCTGGACCACAGGATTCAGCATATCTTTTTGACCGCTTTATTAACATGATGGGAGGTAACCAGTAATGCCAAGAAATAATGATATTAAAAAAGTATTAGTTATCGGTTCCGGTCCAATCGTAATCGGACAGGCCGCAGAGTTTGACTATGCAGGAACACAGGCCTGCCGTTCCTTAAAAGAGGAGGGCATTGAGGTATGTCTGGTAAACTCAAACCCGGCAACTATCATGACTGATAAGCAGATTGCGGATCAGGTATATATAGAGCCACTTACTCTTGAGTCATTAAAAGAGATTATCATAAAAGAAAAGCCTGACAGCATCCTTCCTACACTCGGTGGACAGGCAGGACTCAATCTTGGCATGGAGCTCGCTGAGTGCGGCTTCCTTGATGAGCAGGGAGTAAAGCTTATCGGAACAACAGCAGAGACCATCTTTAAGGCTGAGGACCGTCAGGCCTTCAAGGATACCATGGAGAAAATCGGTGAACCAATCGCGGCTTCACAGGTTGTAAAGAATATCGAGGATGGTATCGCATTTACCAACAAGATTGGTTACCCTGTAGTTCTTCGTCCTGCATTTACACTCGGCGGTTCCGGCGGTGGAATTGCTCACGATGAGCAGGAGCTTATCGACATACTTTCAAATGGACTTCGCCTGTCACGTGTCGGAGAGGTTCTTGTAGAGAGATGTATCGCAGGCTGGAAGGAAATCGAGTACGAGGTAATGCGTGATGCCAACGGCAACTGCATCACAGTATGTAACATGGAAAATATCGACCCGGTCGGTGTGCATACAGGAGATTCAATCGTAGTAGCACCTTCGCAGACACTTGGAGATAAAGAGTATCAGATGCTTCGTACATCAGCACTCAATATCATCAACGAGCTTCAGATTACAGGAGGCTGTAACGTACAGTATGCCCTCAATCCTGACTCATTCGAGTACTGTGTTATCGAGGTAAACCCACGAGTTTCACGTTCATCAGCACTCGCATCAAAGGCTACAGGATATCCTATCGCCAAGGTTACAGCCAAGATTGCACTCGGCTATCACCTCGATGAGATCAAGAACGCTATCACACAGAAGACATACGCAAGCTTTGAGCCAATGCTTGATTACTGTGTAGTCAAGATTCCAAGACTTCCGTTCGACAAGTTCCTCACAGCAAAGCGTACACTTACCACTCAGATGAAGGCTACCGGAGAGGTAATGAGTATCTGCAACAACTTCGAGGGTGCCCTTATGAAGGCTATCAGATCTCTCGAGCAGCATGTTGATTCACTTATGTCTTATGACTTTACTGGTCTTACAGATGATGAGCTTGAGAAACAGCTTGCAGTTGTTGACGACAGACGTATCTGGGTTATCGCAGAGGCGCTCCGCCGTGGAGTTAAATACGAGCATATTCACGAGATTACTAAGATAGATCTTTGGTTTATCGATAAAATCGCAATACTTGTTGAGATGGAGAACCGTTTAAAGACAGAGGAGCTTACAGTTGACCTGTTAAAAGAGGCAAAGCGTATCGAGTTCCCTGACAATGTTATCTCACAGCTTACAGATATTGATGAGGCTGATATCAAGAAGATGCGTTACGACAACGGCATTGTGGCAGCCTACAAGATGGTTGATACCTGTGCCGCAGAGTTTGAAGCAGAGACCCCATACTACTACTCAGTATTCGGCAGCGAGAATGAGGCGGCAGAGACAAATCCACAGAAAAAGGTGCTTGTACTTGGTTCAGGACCTATCCGTATCGGACAGGGTGTTGAGTTTGATTACTGTTCAGTCCACTGTACATGGTCGTTTGCCAAGGAAGGATGGGAGACAATCATCGTAAACAACAACCCTGAGACCGTTTCAACTGACTTTGATATTGCTGACAAGCTCTATTTTGAGCCACTCACAGCTGAGGATGTTGAGAGCATCGTTAATATTGAAAAGCCTGACGGAGCTGTTGTACAGTTCGGTGGACAGACCGCCATCAAGCTTACAGAGGCACTTATGAAGATGGGTGTCAAGATACTTGGAACAAAGGCTGAGGATGTAGACGCAGCCGAGGACAGAGAGCTCTTCGACGAGATTCTTCAGAAGACAGGTATCCCAAGAGCAGCAGGTGGTACAGTATTTACAGCTGAGGAGGCAAAGAAGGTAGCAAACGAGATCGGTTACCCTGTACTTGTCCGTCCTTCATACGTGCTTGGCGGACAGGGTATGAAGATTGCATGGAATGATGATGAAATCGAAGAGTTTATCGGCATCATCAACACAATCACACAGGATCATCCAATCCTTGTAGATAAGTACCTTATGGGTAAGGAAATTGAGGTTGATGCAATCTGTGACGGTACAGATATCCTGATTCCGGGTATCATGGAGCACATCGAGCGTACAGGAGTACACTCAGGAGACTCTATCTCAGTTTATCCTGCACATACTATCTCAGAAAAAGCAAAAGAGACTCTGGTTGAGTATACAAAGAGACTTGCACAGGCACTCCATGTTGTTGGTATGATTAATATCCAGTTTATCGATATGGACGACAACATCTATGTTATCGAGGTAAACCCACGTTCTTCAAGAACAGTACCATACATCAGCAAGGTTACAGGTATTCCAATCGTAGACCTCGCAGCAAGAATCATCATGGGTGAGACAATAAAGGGCATGGGCTACACACCTGGACTTGCTCCGACAGCCGATTACATTGCAATCAAGATGCCGGTATTCTCATTCGAGAAGCTGCGTGGCGCTGAGATTTCACTCGGACCTGAGATGAAATCAACAGGAGAGTGTCTTGGAATAGACAAGACCTTCAATGGTGCGCTTTACAAGGCATTTGAGGGTGCGGGAGTCGAGCTTCCTAAGTACAAGCAGATGATTATGACTGTAAAGGATGCCGATAAGCCTGAGGCAGTGGGTGTTGCAAAGCGTTTTGAGAAGCTTGGCTACAAGATTTACGCTACAAGAAGTACTGCAAAGTACTTACAGGAGCACGGAGTAAATGCTCTTCGCGTAAACAAGATATCACAGGAGTCTCCAAACGTCATGGATCTTATCCTTGGACACAAGATAGACCTTGTAATCGATACACCTACACAGGGTAACGGAGACAAGACAAGAGACGGCTTCCTTATCAGAAGAAATGCAATCGAGACAGGTGTTTACTGTATCACGGCAATGGATACAGCGAATGCACTTGCACATGCATTAGAGACTGCTTCTGACAAGAAGACACCGGTTGATATTGCAACAGTTAAGAATCTTTAAAAGTATATAGAATATATTTTATCCCCGGACAGTATAGCGGATATGCTGCCCGGGGATTTTTTATAAAATGAAAAATATGATGTGTTATGCCTGTATGCATGCTGCAGGTTATAATAGCATCGGTTTTTGTTAATCTGACGGAATAGTATAAGTAATACGTGTGAAAAATATGCAAAGTTTAATAGAATTTTGACAAATTATTAACAAAACCAATTGATTTTTACATAAATTTGTAGTATAATAACTTTGTTAAAAAATTAACAGCACGGATGTGCAATACAATTTAAAGGAGATAATATAATGGCAAAGAAAGTTGTAATCGCAAGTGCTTGCCGTACAGCAATCGGCAAAATGGGCGGAGCATTAAGCAATACTCCAGCCGCAGATTTAGGTGCAATCGTAATTAAGGAGGCTTTAAACCGTGCAGGTGTTGCTCCTGAGATGGTTGACGAGGTTAAGATGGGTTGTGTTATCCAGGCAGCTCAGGGACAGAACGTAGCTCGTCAGGCTTCTATCAAGGCAGGACTTCCAATCGAGGTTCCGGCTATCACAATCAATGTTGTTTGTGGATCAGGTCTTAAGTGCGTAAACGACGCTGCTACAATGATCAAAGCCGGTGAGGCTGATATCGTTGTTGCCGGTGGTATGGAGAACATGTCAATGGCTCCTTACGCTATGACAAAGGCACGTTTCGGATACAGAATGAACAATGCAACAATCATCGATACAATGGTTAACGATGCTCTTACAGATGCATTCAACCACTATCATATGATGATCACAGCTGAGAATGTATGTGATAAATACGGCATCACTCGTGAAGAGCTTGATGCGTTCTCAGCAAACTCACAGCAGAAGTGTGAGGCAGCTATCGCAGCAGGCAAGTTCGATGATGAGATCGTTCCTGTACCTGTTAAGGTTAAGAAAGAAATCGTTGAGTTCACAAAGGACGAGGGACCTCGTGCCGGAACAACAGCAGAGTCTCTTTCTAAGCTTCGTTGCTGCTCAGGTAAAGAGGGCGGACTTGTTACAGCCGGTAATGCATCAGGAATCAATGATGGTGCTGCAGCAGTAGTTGTAATGAGCGAAGAGAAAGCTAAGGAGCTCGGTGTTAAGCCATTAGCTACATGGGTAGCAGGAGCACTTGGCGGAGTTGAGCCTGAGATCATGGGTGTTGGACCGGTAGCTTCTACAAAGAAGGTTCTTGCAAAGACAGGTCTTTCAATTGATGATTTCGATCTTATCGAGGCAAACGAGGCATTTGCTGCACAGTCAATCGCTGTAGCAAGAGATCTTGGTTTCGATATGAGCAAGGTAAATGTAAACGGTGGTGCTATCGCACTCGGACATCCTGTAGGAGCTTCAGGCTGTCGTATCCTTGTTACATTATTACATGAGATGCAGAAGAGAGGATCTAACAGAGGTCTTGCAACACTTTGTATCGGTGGTGGAATGGGATGTTCTACTATCGTTGAGAAGTACTAATTTTCTTTGCCAATAGATATATGAGGGGATGCAGGGGCATCCCCTTGTAGTGTGAATTAGTTTATTCACATCAGTTTATATATATATGATTAAGTTATGCTGCAGAGGCTTAGCACTTAAAGCTTTTTGCACCATAATATATTTTAGGAGGAATTAAAATGAAGGTTGGAGTTATCGGTGCTGGTACAATGGGCCAGGGAATCGCAAAAGCATTCGCACAGGTAGATGGATACGAGGTAGCACTCTGCGATATTAAGCAGGAGTGGGCTGAAGGCGGAAAAGACAAGATTGCAAAAGGATATGCAAGACTTGTAGCAAAAGAGAAAATGACACAGGAGAAGGTTGACGGCATTCTTGCAAGCATCACTCCTGGTTTAAAAGAAGATCTCTGCAAGGATTGTGACCTCATCGTTGAGGCTGCTTTCGAGGATATGCAGGTTAAGAAAACTACATTCGCTGAGTTAGACAAGATTGCTAAGCCAGAGTGTATTTTCGCTTCAAATACATCATCACTTTCAATCACAGAGATTGGAAACGGACTTACACGTCCATTAATCGGTATGCACTTCTTCAACCCTGCTGACCGTATGAAGTTAGTAGAGGTTATCGCAGGTGTTAACACACCTGTTGAGACAGTTGATGCAATCAAGAAGATTGCAGAGGAGATCGGCAAGACACCTGTACAGGTTAACGAGGCTGCCGGTTTCGTAGTAAACCGTATCCTTATCCCAATGATCAACGAGGCTGCTTTCATCAAGATGGAGGGCGTTTCAGATATCGCCGGAATCGATGCAGCTATGAAGCTTGGTGCTAACCATCCAATGGGACCATTAGAGCTTGGAGATTTCATCGGACTTGATATCTGCCTTGCAATCATGGACGTTCTTTACAATGAGACAGGTGACAGCAAGTATCGTGCATGCCCACTCCTTCGCAAGATGGTAAGAGGCGGAAACCTTGGATGCAAGAGCGGCAAGGGATTCTACGTTTACAACGCAGACCGCACAAAGACACCTGTAGACGCACAGTAGGAGCAATAAAGCCTGGTCTCAAAGCGTATAAATGATGCAAGCTTGCTTGCAAAAATTTGTACGCTTTAGAGACGCTAATGGACATGAGCAAGAAGCACGGTAGTGCGGATTGCGAATGTACATAGGATTGCGGGAGCGAAAGCGTAGCAATCCGTAGGCTTTATATAACATATATACGTTATAAAATATAGGTCTTATGTAGCTTATATATAAACTATAAAGTTATATAAGAATTCAATAACAAAACAAAAATCAAGGAGAATAAATCATGGATTTCACTTTAGATCAGAAACATGAGATGGCTCGCGACCTTTTCAAACAGTTCGCAGAGACAGAAGTTAAACCTCTTGCACAGGAGACTGACGAGACAGAGGTATTCCCAGCAGAGACAGTTGCTAAGATGGGAAAATATGGATTCATGGGCATTCCTGTACCAAAGGAGTACGGCGGACAGGGCTGTGATCCACTTACATACGTTATGTGTGTAGAAGAATTATCAAAGGTTTGTGGTACAACAGGCGTTATTGTATCTGCTCATACATCACTTTGTATCGATCCTATTATGACATTCGGTACAGAGGAGCAGAAGAAAAAATATGTTCCTGACCTTGCTTCAGGCAAGAAGATCGCACTCTTCGGTTCATACGGCTGGGGAGACGGCGAATGGATGCGCAGCTGGGAGGAACGCGTTAAAGGCAGCGGAGCAAATCTTGTCGGCGGTGAAGGACTGATTGTCAACGAAGCTCCCGATGAAGCGGCGCTCGGTCAATGCGGCGAGCTTGGAAAAAACGCTGCAGCCTTATAACAGCTTATACCTGCCCCAAGATTGATCGCCGAACAAATGGCTGTTCAACCTATTTTGGTTGAACAGCCATTTTTAGCATCGCTATAAAAGCTTTAAACCGGGATAGTCTTTGAGATACTTTTTTGATTCCTTGCTGTTGCATACCATATAATCGACATCGTCAAGGCTGCATTGATAGTACGGGGAATCCGTTCCGAGCTTTGAGCTGTCACAAAGGAACAGGCTCTTTGCGGCATTTTCAAGCATAACCTTGCGGAGTGCAGTTTCGCTGTAATGAACATCATAAAGCTTCCCGCCGCTTGTAAGTGAACGGACGGAAAAAACAGCCCAATCGGCATGAATGTTCCGAAATGTGCTTTCTGCAATCGGTCCGGTCAGGGCATATCTGTTCGGCTCGGTCTGCAAGCCGCCGCTGCATATCACGTTAATGCTGCTCTGAGTCATAATATTTATTACTTCCACATTATTTGTTATAACGGTGATACCCTTCATGTGCAAAATCTCACGCGCGAAGAACGAGCAGCTTGAGGATGGATCGATAAACAGCGTGTCTCCCTCCTTAATAAGGCTTGCCGCCTTGCTTGCGATGATTCTTTTTTGCTCTGCATTTTTGTTTATTCTTATGGGGTACGACACTAAAAGAGGATTGCGCCCGGCAAGCTCCACTCTTCCGTAGGAGCGCCGTATAAGCCCCATATTTTCCAATTCCTCAAGATCACGGCGAATGCTTGAATAGCTTGCAAAAAGCTGCTCACAGAGCGCTGCTGCCGTTGTGTGCCTGCAATTTTGAAGTGTTTCAAGAATCATTTCCTGACGTTCGGTTTTCAGCATTTTATATCCGCCTTTCTTGTGGTTATTTGTGAACATTATTC
>OMFF01000668.1_pt1 | contig 11298 bp, 10 predicted proteins | sample 1645581 | NCBI WGS metagenome assembly OMFF01 (sample SAMEA103958140, study PRJEB25191) | human gut metagenome | biome: human-associated habitat [ENVO:00009003]; feature: intestine environment [ENVO:2100002]; material: feces | place: Germany | collected 2013/2015
CATACATGCCGAACGGTGCGCAGATATACAACATGGGCTCGATGTCGTCGTTCCAGCCGGTTCCGTATATTAACGTTTACGGCGCGTCGAAAGCATATGTTCTGAGCTTTTCCAAGGCGCTGCGCGTTGAGCTTGCCGAGCGCAACATCCGCGTTATGGCAGTCTGCCCCGGCTGGATAAAGACCGAGTTTTTCAGCCATGCAATACACGACAACACCGTCAGCTATTTTAACCGCTACTACGGCCCGAAGGAAGTCATAGAAAAGGCCGTGAAGGACATGCACCGCAACAAGCCTGTCTCTATCCTTGGTCTGCCGGAGAGATTGCAGGTTCTCGGCGTTAAGCTCCTGCCGACGCGCTTTGTTCTGAAAACCTGGTGCAAGCAGCAGAAAAAGCCGTTTAAATACTAAATCAGTTATAGAGATGAAAAAAAACCGCCCGATGGGCGGTTTTTTTAGCGTTATCAGTCGCCGAAGGATATGCCGATATCACGTGCAACCTGAATAAGAGGATGGTCGATGGGCAGGAATTTCGTCTTGCTCGCGGCCTCCTCAAGCGGAATGGACACAATGTGTCCGTTCTGGATGGCGACCATTCGTCCGTACTGCTTGTTGACGATGAGGTCTGCGGCAGCGGTGCCGAACTGGGTTGCCAGAACGCGGTCATAAGGGCACGGAGGGCCGCCGCGCTGATAGTGTCCGGGAACGGTGACGCGCGCCTCCTGGCCGAGCTCGGCTTCGATCTGAGCCGCGATCTCGTAGGATATGGTCGAGTGCTTGGACTGCTCGCGGCGTCTGCGGCTTTCCTCTTCGGTGAGTATCTGATCGTGGATGCTCTTTGCACCCTCGGCAACGGCGAGGATGGAAAAGCTTCTGCCGTGGCGGCGGCGGTGATCGACTGCCTTCAAAATTGCATTTATATCATACGGTATCTCAGGGATGAGGATAATATCCGCACCCGAGCCGATGCCTGCATGCAGCGTAAGCCAGCCTGCGTCGCGTCCCATAAGCTCGACGAGGAACACTCGGCTGTGCGATGAAGCAGTGGAATGGATATAGTCAATTACATTCGTCGCAACATCGACGGCGCTCTGGAAACCGAACGTTGTATCCGTACCCCAGATATCGTTATCGATGGTCTTGGGCAGGGTCACGACGTTCATGCCAGCGTCCATAAGGAGCTTTGCGCTTTTCTGCGTGCCGTTGCCGCCCATGATAACAAGGCAGTCGAGATTGAGCCTGTTATAAGTATCCTTCATAGCCGGGATGAGGCTGTTTCCGTTTTCGTCAACGATGTCCTTTCCCGGGATATAGCGCTGGCGCGAGGTGCCGAGAATGGTTCCGCCCTGAGTAAGTATGCCTGCGAAATCCTTCGGCTCCATAAATTTATAGTCGCCGTCAACAAGTCCGCGGTAGCCGTCATACATGCCGAATATCTCAAGATTTTCGACTTTATTGTGCAGAGCCTTGCCGATGCCGCGCATGGCCGCGTTGAGTCCCTGACAGTCGCCGCCGGAGGTTATAAGGGCAACTCTGGTTATCTTCTTCAAATCTGATCCCTCTTTTAGTCATAAGTTCTTACATTAGTATTTTAAAGCAATCTCAATAAAAGTCAATCGTGAATAATACCGAAATCAAGACGGGAGCCCATGCTTTGAGCTCCCGCCTTTGTCTATTTTGCACTTTTTAGCAAGTCGATATACTGAGGTATGAGATCGCCCAAGTATCTGTCCGTGCTCTCGCAGCTGACTTCAATATATATGCTTTTATATCGTATAATAATATACTGCCTGTGGAAGTCCATGCCTCTGTGGTCGGCTCTTAAATAGAACACATGTGCGCCGTCGGCATCGTATTCATATAGCATGCGCTCTTCGGGCGCGTCATTTATCTCGTATCCGTCGCGCTCAAGCTCATATCTGCGCTGCATTGCCGTGTTATACGAAGCCTCATCGTATTGTTTAAGCCGCTCGATCTTATCTTCACTCAGCAGCTTGGCTGCATGCTCGCTGTTCATATCGACATACTCGGTTCGGAAGTTGACATCTCCGTTTTGGCTGAGAAAGTATCTTTTGTTTACTATCGTCGAATCTACACTATCGCTGCCATAAGCCGACGAGCGCTGTTCATCGCATTTCCAGCCGAGATCCTCGCATGTCGGAAACGGCAGAGCCGAGAAGTCCGTGATCTCCGCATCCGAATCGGCCGCATTGTCAGGCAGCAGCACAAATGCCGCCCATGCTACGGTGATCGGTATTGCCAGAGGAATGAGTACCTTGCCTACAGCGCGGCTAAAACCGCCTTTCTCTCCGTTTGGTATATCCGCGCCGTTTTTAATGCGTCTTGCCATTGCTTTCAGCTTAATAAGCCGTGCCGCGCGGAAAATTATCTCGCCAATAAGCAGAGCCAGAAGAATGAGCACAGCAGCAAAAAAGGGCTTTGGGATGTAGCCGAGAAAGCGTATCACGCGCACGGCATTCGGCAGGCCGCAGTGCGCAAGCGCCGTCAGCAGCATAACGCACAACGCCGCAAGGTATATCCTGTACTTTGATATTATGCTCTTTAAAGGCTTAGCCAGCAGCTCGCAGTCTGTGTATATCTCCGGCGCGTCGGGGTCATCGGTGCAGATGACAACGCAGTCGTTTTTGAAGTCACCTACAACGTTCCAGCCCGACCGTTCATACAGCTCCTTTTTCTCTTCCGGGATATCGCATGCAACGACATCGCAGAAGTCGAGGCGATATCGCATTTTCTTCGGCTCGCCTTTTTCAAACTTCGCAAAAAACACACCGCATTCCTTGAAAAACAGTCCTTTTTCGGCCATATCCTCAAACGGTATTACACGTTTTACAAATTTACTCATCATTCTCCGCCTCCTTCGCGTCGGCAAGGCACTGCCTCAGCCGCATAAGCTCATCATTATATGCCTTCTCCCCTGTCGGCGTCAGCTCATAGAGCTTGCGCTTTCCGTCAACGCCGACATATTTTATAAGTCCCTCCTGCTCAAACTCCGAAAGCAGCGCATACAGCGTGCCGGGTCCGAGCTTAACACGCTCCGAGCTGCGGCGGGAGATATATTCGCTTATGTCGATGCCGCACTTTTTGCCGCTGTGCAGCGACATTAAAAGATAGAACATCGGCTCTGTCAGCGTTGAAAATTTCTTTCTCGCCATCGGCTCACCTCCAAATATCGATTATCGATGTTTGCTATATTATATATCGATATTCGATATTTGTCAACTCCGCATTTCGCTTGACTAAACACTGTATCTATATTAAAATAAAGTATCTAAATGTAGGGAGGAATTACATATGGATGCCATTAAAAACGCATATTACCGCTCGTTCCAGGCCGTTTTCAACGTTGCCGCCCGCTGCCTCTACTGGCGCAAGCCCATCACCGTTGAGGGCGAGGGCGCGCTGAGCAAGGCTCCCGAGCTTTTCAAGAAAAACCACGTCAAGAAGGTCATGATCGTCACCGGCCGCACCGTCGGCAAGACGATAGCCCCCATTGCGAAGGCCGCTCTGGACAAGGCCGGCATCGCCTACGAGCATTACTCCGAGGTTTCCGCAAACCCTACGGTAACCGTCGTGAACGAAATTCAGAAAAAATACCTTGAGACCGGATGCAAGGGCTTCCTTGCCATCGGCGGCGGTTCTCCGATGGACGCTGCCAAGGGCGCAGCGGCAAGAGTCGTACACCCGAACACCCCCGTGAACAAAATGGCCGGACTGCTCAAGGTTCGCCACAAGATCCCGACCTTCGTAGCAGTTCCCACGACGGCCGGTACGGGATCCGAGACCACGATAGCAGCCGTCATAACCGACCCGGAAACGCATCACAAGTATGCGATAATGGATCTGTGCCTTGTTCCCAAGTACGCGATACTCGACCCCGAGCTAACGCGCGATCTTCCGCAGAAAACGACCTCCACAACGGGTATGGACGCTTTGACCCACGCAGTTGAGGCCTATGTCTGCTGGACATACAACACAAAAGAATCCATCCGTCTGGCCGAGGAAGCAACGGTTGCAATATTCAAGTATCTCGAGCGCGCTTACAATGACGGAAACGACATGGAAGCACGTCAGCAGATGCTCACGGCCGCGTTCAAGGCCGGCTTTGCCTTCACGCGTGCCGGCGTCGGCAACGTCCACGCAATTGCGCACACGCTCGGCGGCCTGTACAATACTCCGCACGGCCTTGCAAACGCCGTTATTCTCCCCATCGTCCTTGAGGACTACGGCGAAGCGGTTTACGCAAAGCTTGCGCATCTTGCAGAACTGACCGGCGTTAAAACAACCGGCAGCGACGAGGAAAAGGCCAAGGCATTCATCGCCGAGATACGCGCAATGAACAAGCGCATGAACATCCCCTCCGGCTTTGACTTTATAAAGGAAGAGGATATTCATCAGATGTGCCAGTGGGCAATGGAAGAGGCTAACCCCGTCTACCCCGTTCCCGTTATCTACAACGAGAAGCGCTTCACTAAGGTCATCCACCGCATAAAGGCCGAAGCCTGATACGCCGAAAAATCCGCCGCCTCACGGCGGCGGATTTATATTTATACTTCTGAGGTGACACATGGAACTACTCTACGCACTTGAAAGCATACGCACTCCGTTTTTTGACAAGCTCATGGGGCTTGTGACAAATCTCGGCGGCGAGTCGGTGTTTATCGCGGCCGCCATCATCGTTTTTTGGTGTCTAAACAAAAGCTGCGGCTATTACATGATGACCGTGGGCTTTGCCGGAACGATCATCAACCAGTTTCTGAAGCTGTGGTTTCGCATTCCGCGCCCCTGGGTCAAGGATCCGAACTTCACGATAGTCGAAAGCGCACGCGCCGAGGCAACCGGCTACTCCTTCCCCAGCGGCCACACGCAGAATGCCTTTGCCGTTTTCGGCGCACCGGCGAGGTTTTTTAAAAACACCGCGCTGAGGATCATTTTTATTCTTCTCATTGCGCTCACGGCATTTTCCCGTATGTACGTCGGAGTTCATACTCCGCTGGATGTCGGCGTCTCGATCATCGTCGGAACTATCCTGGTTTTCGTCATATATCCGTTCTTCCGCGATATGGACAAGAGTCCGAAAAAGGTTTACATAATATTCAGCATTTTCATAGTTCTCGCGGCGGCATTTGTTGCTTTCGTCGAGCTGTACGACTTCCCTGCCGATATAGACGCGGAAAACTACGCCTCGGGCCTTAAAAACGCTTACATGATCCTGTTTTGCGCGATCGGACTTATGCTGACGTTCTTCATCGACACAAAGTATGTCCACTTCCCCACGCAGGCCGTGTGGTGGGCGCAGATAATCAAGGTCGTTGTCGGTCTGGCTATACTGCTTGCACTAAAGTCGGTGCTCAAAGCGCCGCTGCTTGCCCTGTTCGGAGGACACAGTATAGCGCACGGCGTGAGGTACTTCATTGTTATCCTCTTTGCCGGGATCGTATGGCCGATGACCTTCAAATTCTTCGCAAAGCTCGGCAAAAAATAAGCAGATAAGTCAAAAAATCTCTCCCTGTCGGGAGAGATTTTTTATCTGTTTAGTGTTTATCGCCGTCGTCAGGCTCGTCGGCCATACCGGCTGAGGCGTCCTCAGTGGGAGGATCGTCAAAACGGGCGATCTTGCGCGCCGGGCGTTCGATCGTATCATCCTGCATGGCAGGTGCCGGCTTAGGCTCGGGGAACGTGCCGTGCTCGCAGTAGTAATCGAAGGTCTCGCGATCCATCGACTCGTTTTCAAGCAGATACTCTGCAACGCCGATGAGCGTATCGCGGTGCTCGGTGAGTATCTTTTCGCACAGGGCGGAAGCCTCGTCAAAAATGTGCTTGACTTCCTCGTCGATAAGTGCGGCGGTCTCCTCGGAATAGCTCTTGGTCTGGCCGAAGTCACGTCCGATGAAGATGCTGTGGTCGGAGCTGTCGTACTGGATGGGGCCAAGCTTTTCGCTCATACCGTAGCGCGTCACCATATTGCGCGCAATGCTCGTCGCCTGCTGGATATCGCCGGACGCGCCGGTGGAGATATCGTCAAGGAAGAGCTTTTCGGCTATTCTGCCGCCGAGGCAGGATACGATGCGCTCGAACATCTGTGCCTTGGAGGTAAAGAGCGTAAAGCCGCCGGCCATTCCGCGTGGAATGATGGTGATATAGTGCACGGGGTCGGTGTGCTGCAGGAACTTCGAAGTTATGGCATGACCTGACTCGTGGTAAGCTGTAAGGCGCTTTGCCTTGTCCGACATCTTGCGGCTCTTCTTTTCGGGGCCCATCTCGACCTTGAGTATTGCCTCGTCGCAATCCTCCATCGTGATAAAGCGATGCTTGCGTCGCACTGCCAGCAGAGCGGCCTCGTTCATCAGGTTTTCAAGGTCTGCACCGGAGAAGCCGGGAGTACCCTTTGCAATGGACTTGAGGTCAACATCGTCCGCCAGCGGCTTACCGCGTGCATGGATCTTGAGTATGGCCTCTCTGCCCTTTATATCGGGCATGCCGACATAGACCTGACGGTCAAAGCGGCCGGGACGCAGCAGAGCGTTATCGAGGATATCGGCGCGGTTTGTTGCCGCCATAACGATGACGCCCTCGTTGTTGCCGAAGCCGTCCATCTCGACGAGCAGCTGGTTGAGCGTCTGCTCGCGCTCGTCGTGTCCGCCGCCGAGACCGGAGCCGCGCTGACGGCCGACAGCGTCGATCTCGTCGATGAATATGATAGCCGGGGCGACCTTCTTTGCCTGATCGAACAGATCGCGCACACGAGATGCGCCGACGCCGACATAAAGCTCAACAAAGTCCGAGCCGGAAATGGACAGGAACTGCACGCCCGCTTCTCCGGCAACCGCCTTTGCAAGCAGCGTCTTACCTGTTCCCGGAGGGCCTACAAGCAGAACGCCCTTAGGTATTCTTGCGCCCATTTTGGTAAACGATTTGGGATCCTTGAGGAACTCAACAAGTTCTTGAAGCTCTGCCTTTTCCTCATCGGCGCCTGCGACGTCGTTGAACGTCTTGCGGTTTTTCTCCTCGCTGCCGAGGCGCGTTCTGGCCTTGCCGAATTTCATCGCACCGCCTGCGCCTCCGCCGCCCTGTGCTCGCTGCATCATGACGATCCAGAACACCATGAAGCCGATGAACAGGACATACGGTATAAGCTGCAGCCACCATGTTGACTGAACGGGCTCAATCTGATAATCCTTGATTATGCCCTTGTCGTACTGCTGGTCTATAAGCTCGCCGAATTCTTCATAGAACAGCGAGAAACTGTACATCTTATAGTATACGGTCTTATAGCCGTCCTTTGCGCTCGAGTCCTTAACCTTCATCTCAAGAAGATTCTTCGAGCCGTTATAAGTGAATTCCTGAACCTTTTCCTCCTTGAAAAGATCCTTTACCTGAGCATAGCTTAGCTCATTCTCAGGTTCCTGGTTGAGCAGAGTGAACAGAGTGCATGCAAGCAGCACCAGTATCAGAACATAAAAGCCTATATCTCTCGCTCTGTTGCGCTGAGGTTTCAATTAATCACGTCCTTTTAGACAGGAAGCATTTCATCCGTGCCTGAATTATTTCGTATATATCTCGGGCTTGAGCACGCCGATAAAGGGCAGGTTACGGTAAAGCTCGTCATAATCGAGACCGTAGCCGACGACGAATTCATCGGGCACTTCAAAACAAGAATATTTTGCATAAACGGGGGCTGTTCTGCGCGAGGGCTTATCCATAAGCGTTGCGATGGTTATGGATGCAGGCTTTCTCGTCATCAGATAGCTTTGCAGATAATTGAGTGTGTTGCCGCTGTCGAGGATATCCTCGATAATTATAATGTGGCGGCCTTCGATATTCTGGCCGAGATCTTTTTGGATCTCGACAGCGCCCGTGGAGCTTGTTCCGCCCTTATATGACGAAACGGCCATGAAATCCATAGAGCACGGAATGCTTACATGGCGCATAAGGTCGGCCATGAAAACAAAGCAGCCCTTCAGGACGCCGACAAACAAGGGGTTCTTGCCCTCGAAATCCTTGGATATCTGCTCGCCGAGAGCAGCGACCTTTGCTTCGATCTCGTCTGCCGTGAAGAACACTCTCTCTATATCGTTTCTCATCTTTCAATTGTCCCCCGTAAGCTTGGTTTTATTTATTGTTACCCGGATGACCTTGTCTCCGGGTCGTGCAATACATCTTTCGGCAACGCCAAAGCCGTAAACTGCTATGACGCCCTTTTCGTCTCTCAGCACCGGAGTTGTTTCACGCTCCATGCGGCTGAGCTTTGCCTCGGAAAACAGATCCTTGAGGCTTTTTGTGCACCCTCTGCCGCAAAGCTTTATCTTATCGCCGGGCTTTCGCGACGTAAGGGATATGCTACCACAAATACTGTCGTAATTAAAGTATAAAATATTAAATGATTCGTTTTTTTTGCCGTAATTAGCAATTATCTCGCTTTTTACCGCAAATTCGCTGCCCGGAATGAGCTGCTGTGTGCCGAGCTTTAGCTCAACAGACTCCGGAACGGAATATTCCCTGCCGAAATAGAGCACTCCCACGTCGCATTCAACGCGCATGCCGCTTACATCTGCGGATCTATACTCGCTCGACGATGCTATGGCGTAGACAGCCTGCGCATGGGTAAAGCTCAGCGACCTTCCGCATATCATGCGCAGAACGCGCATAGCAACAGGCTTTGGAAGCTCAAGGAGCTTATCTGCCGGGAAAGCGCCGGACCTGTAGTGCTCGTTATACGCTTTAAGCGCCATATCGTCGAGGCAGGCTTCATCCTCGCGCAGAAGCTGCACCGTTCGCGTGCAGGCCTCGAAAAACGCAGGATTTATGCCCTCAAGCACTGGCGTGACATGGTGGCGCAGCACATTGCGCGTGTAGTCGTCGCTCGCGTTTGTCTTATCGCTTACATATTCGATCGCGTTTGCGGCGTTATACGCCTCTATCTCCTGCCGGGTCGTTCCCAAAAGTGGGCGCACGATATTGCCGCGTTTCGGCGGTATTCCGCAAAGCCCCTTTAATCCGCCGCCGCGAGTGAGATTAAACAGCATCGTTTCGGCGTTATCGTTTGCGTTATGCGCCGTTGCTATGACACTGCAGCCGAGCTTTTCGGCCGCGTTTTCGAGAAACTCATAGCGGCTTGCGCGCGCGGCTTCCTCCTCGCTCATGCCCTCAAGCTCTGCTCTGCGGCGGACATCACCGCTGCCGGTCAGGCATTCGATGCCGTGCTTCGAGCACCAATCGGCAACGAAGCGGCAGTCGGATGCCGACTCCTCGCCTCTTAGCATATGGTCAAAGCTTGCAGCACACACGCTTATTCCAAGCCTATGCGCATTTTCGCTCAAATAATGCAGCAGGCACATCGAGTCCGCTCCGCCGGAGACCGCGCACAGCACGCGCTGCCCCGGAGATATGAGCTTGTTCTCCTTAATAAAATCAATAATCGTCATCGGTTTTTGCCGAGCGGTTGCCAAAGCTGGTGAACTCGGGCAGCCATTGCAGATACACTGTGCCTGTCTGGCCCTTGCGGTTTTTGAGAACTATCGCTTCCGCCAGATACGGATCCGAGCTTTCCTGATCGTAATAGCCCTCGCGGTGCAGGCCGATGACAACGTCGGCGTCCTGCTCGATAGCGCCGGAATCGCGCAGGTCGTTGAGCATCGGGCGCTTATCGCTTCTGCCGACGGCCGCACGGTTGAGCTGGCTGAGGCAAATGACCGGAACATTAAGCTCCTTTGCCATGATCTTTAGCATACGGCTTATATCGCTGACCGCCTGCTGACGGTTTTCGTTATAGCTGCTCTTTCCGCCGGCCGACTGCATGAGCTGCAAATAGTCGATGACCACAAGGCCGAGGTTTGAAAGTCTGCGGCACTGGGCGTTCATATCCGCAACGGTCAGCATGGAGTTATCATCAATGCGCATATCCGTTGCGCTTACCATCTGCGCGGCAGACGCAAGGCGGCGCCACTCGTCGGGGCTGAGCTGCCCCGTCAGCATATTCTGCGACGGAACGGATGCCTCGCGCGCAAGAAGCCTGCTTACAAGCTGCTCGCGGCTCATCTCCAGCGAGAACACGGCGACGGTCTTGTCCGAATTTTTCGCAACGTCCATTGCTATGTTCAGCGCGATACTCGTCTTGCCCATTGCGGGGCGCGCGGCTATGAGTATAAGCTCGCCCTTGTTCAGGCCGAGGATGAATTTGTCCAGATCCTTGAGTCCCGTGGAAAGTCCGGGGATGGTTTTGCCGCTGGATGCGGCCTCGGATATGCTCTCGTAAACGTTCTGAACAACGGTCGATATCGGAAGCAGACCGCCGATATTGCGGCCCTGACGGAGAGCGTATATCTTACTCTCTGCCGCTTCGAGGATGTTTTCCGCCTCGCCCGAGCCTTCGTAAACGAGGTTGTTTATCTCATCGGCCGCCGTTGCAAGGTTTCGCAGCAGTGCCCTGTCGCGCACGATGGCGGCATACTCAAGCACGTTTGCCGCCGTCGGCGTTATACGCATAAGCTCGGCGATATACTCGGTGCTTGCATCCGTGTAAACGCCGCGCACCTTCATCTGGTCAAGAACCGTGACGGGGTCGATGGTCTGCCCGTAGGAGAACATGGCATAGATCGTTTCAAATATATCTCTGTTCTGCTTGACATAGAACTCCGCGCCGCGCAGCCGCTCGATAACATCGGGTATGCACCGCGTGTCTATAAGCATCGAGCCTATGACCGCCTGCTCGGCCGTTGCCGAATGAGGCGCTTGTCTGCCCAATAATTCTTCCATGCTTTATCTCCTGCCGTTTACTGTTTCTTATGCCTCGATAACAAGCACGTTTATCGTGCCGGAAATTTCGTAGCCAAGCTTTGCCTTGACCTGGAACGAGCCGAAGGTCTTGATAGGCTCGGGCTGAACGATCTTGTTTTTCTCTATCTCAATGCCGTGCTGAGCCTTGAGAGCGTCGCTGATCTCCTGAGAAGTGACAGAGCCGAAGAGCTTGCCCTTATCGCCGGCCTTTGCACGCACGGTGACGGTTATCTCGCCGAGCTTCTTGGCGTTTGCCTCGGCCTCGGCCTTTTCGCGTGCCATCTGTGCCGCTCTTGCCTTTTCCTTGAGCTTGAGTGCATTTATATTGTCGGTCGTTGCCTCGCTTGCGAGCTTGCGCGGCAGAAGGTAGTTGCGTGCGTAGCCGTCGGAAACTTCTTTCAGCTCACCCTTCTTGCCCTGACCTCTGACATCAACATTGAATATGACTTTCATAACTTATTCCTTTCCCGTGAATGATCACGAATCAATATACTCATCTATGGCG
>OMFF01000670.1_pt1 | contig 11292 bp, 10 predicted proteins | sample 1645581 | NCBI WGS metagenome assembly OMFF01 (sample SAMEA103958140, study PRJEB25191) | human gut metagenome | biome: human-associated habitat [ENVO:00009003]; feature: intestine environment [ENVO:2100002]; material: feces | place: Germany | collected 2013/2015
TGCCAGTCATGCTCCGTGTCGATGCGGGAGAGGTACTCCGGATGCAGATGGTCTGTGACCACCAGACCGGAAAAGCCGCGCTTCACATAGCGCTCCACAACGTCGGCGGCAGGCAGATGGCCGCATTTGCTGGTTTCCGCAGTATGGGTATGAGGATCGTAAAGATAACCTTGCATGGTTGTATGTTCCTTTCTACCAGGGGCGGCAGGCCGTCCCGAATTTACAGTGAGATCACTTGGAGGGATCCAGCTTCCGGCAGGTGCCCCGCTGGATCAGCGTCGGCAGCAGGATCTGGTGGACATAGCCCTGAGTGCCGTTTTCAATTTTGTCCCGGAGCATATCCACCGCCTGCACCGCCATGTCCCGCTTGGGCTGGTCAACGGTGGTCAGGTCGATGCGGGAGAGGGCCGTGGCGCTGATGTTATCGAAGCCGATGAGGCTCAGATGCCCCGGAATATCAATGCCCATTTCATCTGCCGCCGTCAGAATACCCAAGGCATTGGAGTCCGTGGCGGCAAAGACTGCGGTGCAGTCCAGAGGCTTCCGGAACAGCTCCTTGGCCAGCTGATATCCACCCTGAATGGAAGAGCGGGAATATTCGCTGTTGAAAAAGTGAGGCGTGAGGTTAAATTCATGACAGGCCTTCATATATCCGTCCGCTCGGAGCTGATGGGTCGTGGAACCGGGACGCTGACCGAAATAGAGAATGTCCCGGTGGCCCAGCTCATAGAGGTATTGGGTGCCCAGATAGGTGCCCCGGCTGTTGTCAACGGCCACATAGCTCTGGGGCTGGCTCCGCAGGTTTTCACTGAGGAACACCGTGGGGACCTGATCCAGATAGGATTTGAGGTTATCGTAGGATTTGGAACTCTGAGGGACGATGAGGATCCCATCCACCTGTCGGCCCAGCAGCAGCTTGAACACGGTCTTTTCCTGCTTCAGGTCCGGACCGGAATCACAGAGCATGATATTATAACCGTGGGCACGGGCGCTGACTTCCGCGTGGTAGGCAAGCTCCGACATGAACTGGTTGTCCACAGAGGGGACCACAAGTCCGATGAGGTTGGTGCGCTTGGTCACCATGGACCTGGCCACAAAGTTGGTGGTGTAGCCCATCTCATCGCACAGCTTCAGAACCCGTTCCCGGGTCTCGCTGCCGATCTGGGAGCTGCCGGAAAGGGCACGGGATACGGTAGCATAGGAGACGCCTGCTGCTTTGGCGACATCCTTTAATGTTACATTTTTCATAAAGTTGACTCCCTTGCGAAGGTTGTGTTTATGCAAACGTTTCCGACTTTTTAAGAAAATTGGCAGAAAAAACTGCCAAGGTACTTCAGACGAATCAAGAATAGCTGATTTTTGCTCTTCTGTCAATATCAACCTAAATTTTTAAGGCATTTTGGGCAATCCAGCAAAAAAAGTGTCTGAGCTTTGACATTTGGGATATTGACAAAAAGGGGCGAACTCCTATAAAATAAAAACAGAAATCGCAAACGTTTGCGATTCTCGGGGGCGTCACACCTCCGAGGATCGCCGTGCTTTCCCGCAGTTGGGCCGCGACCCTGAATTTCAAAGGAGGAACTGCCATGACCGCCAATATCCAAACCATTTTCTTCGATGTAGGAAACACCCTGCGCATTGTCCTGCCGGACCAGGAGTTTATTGACCGGGCGGAAGCCGGTCTCATGGAACTGATCGGCACCACGGAGAGCCACGACGCCCTGTTTGCCAAGCTGGAGGAGCGCTGGAAGGCATACCGCAAGCAGTCCAAGACCACCCTGCTGGATGCTTCCGAGGGAGAACTGTGGACCCAGTACATGCTGCCGGAATATGATCCGAATATGATTTTTGCCAACGCCCCCAAGCTGACCCGCCTGTGGCGCGACCATGACGGCCGCCGGGTGGCCCGACCGGACGCCGTAGCCACCATCAAGGAGCTGCACCGCCGGGGCTATACCCTTGGCATCATCGCCAACACCGTGACGGAGACGGAGATCCCCGATTGGATGGCCGCTGACGGCGTGGCACAGTGTTTCAAGACCACGATCCTCTCCTCCAAGGTGCGGCTGCGGAAGCCGGATCCTGAGATCTACCATCTGGCCTGCCGCTGCATCGGCACGCCGGAAGCCAACTGCGCCTATGTGGGCGATAACCCGGTGCGGGACGTGGAGGGCACTCAGGCTGCCGGCTTCGGTATGATGATCCGGATCGATGAGCCGGATACGCTGAACAAGGAAAAGGCCACCGGCAAGGAGTTTACCCCGGATCATGTCATCACCAGCCTTTCTGAATTGCTGGACATCTTCCCTGAGCGGGCTTAAAGGAGGACCTATGGAAAAACAGTATAAAGCCGTCTTTTTCGACTTGGGCGGCACTCTGCGCATTGCTTTCCTGGAGGAGGCCTATATGCGCCACGCCCGTCGGAAAATGGCGGAGATCGCAGGCACGGATATGCCTTATGAGGAATTCTATCAGATGATCGAGGAGCGCTACGAGCCGTACCGCAAGTGGGCTTTGGGCGAGTTCAAGGAATCCGGAGATGAAGAGCTGTGGTGCAAATGGCTGCTGCCGGACTATGACCCGGCCCGGATCCGTCAGGTGTGCCATGAGCTGAGCTTCCAGTACCGGCAGTGCAAGGGACGCCGCGAGGTGGTAGACGGCGGCGTGGAGGTCATCAAGGGCCTGCATGAGCGCGGCTACAAGCTGGGGATCATCTCCAACCTCATCGGTGAGAACGAGGTGCCCGACTGGCTGGAGGAGGACGGTCTGGATTCGTATTTTGATACGGTGATCCTCTCCTCCGTGTGCCACATGCGCAAGCCCTGCTCTGAGATCTACGATCTGGCCTGCCGGCAGATCGGCGTGAAGCCGGAGGAGTGCGTGTCCGTTGCGGACAACATCAAGCGCGACATTGCCGGGGCCAAGAAGGCCGGTATCGGCTGCAATATTATTTTCCGGTCTCCGGAGAAGAAGCATCCCGTGGAATTTACGGAGGAAAACCGCCCGGACTATGTCATTGAAGATTTCCGGGAGATCCTGAACATTCTGCCCTGATGCGTTCCGGGCCAGCGGCCCGGTGAAAAGGAGGAAGCAAGCCATGAATACGGACATCCGTTATATTTTTCTGGATCTGGGCGGTACCTTCCGGGTCATTGACAAGGACCCGGCTTATCTGGCTGCCGCCCGGACGAAGATCGCGGAGCTGTGCGGCGTGAAGACGGAAGATCCTACCCAGTGGTTCGAGGATGTGATCGACAAGCGGTACGATGTATACCGGGAATGGGCGCTGAAATATATGTGCGAGGCCCCGGAAGAGGTGCTGTGGCGGCGCTGGCTGGCCTATGACTGCGACCCGGAGCTGATCCGGCGCAATGCCTCGGAGCTTTGCTACCAGTACCGGCAGACCAAGGGCCGCCGCACGGTGGTAGAGGGCGGCGCAGATACAGTGAAGGAGCTGTGCCGCCGGGGCTACACTCTGGGCATCATCTCGGATCTGGTGGGCAGACGGGAAGTGGACGAGTGGCTGGATCAGGATGGCCTGCGCCCCTATTTCCAGACAGTCCAGCAGTCCTCGGTCACCTATATCCGCAAGCCCGGCCCCGCGATCTACTATTACGCCATGGAGGAAGTGGGCGCCGAACCGGAAAACTGCTGCTATGTGGGCGACAATCTGAACCGGGACATCATCGGCGCCAAGGCCGTCGATTTCGGTATGACCGTCACGGTGCAGTACCAGAAGGATAAGCCCCTGAAGCTGACGGCGGAAAACCGCCCGGATGCCAAGGTCTATCGGTTCCCGGACCTGCTGGATATTTTCCCCAAGCGGGGGCAGGTGGCCGTGGAAAAGCTGATCCCGCCGGAGGATGGACAATAAGTTCGCCCCGGTCGGATAAAAAAATGCGCAGTGGCGCGGGAAAGAACCGTTTCACGCACCGCTCGACTCATAAGGAGGTACTTTTTATGTCTGAATCCAAGCGCGGCGGCGCACAACTGGCGCGGGCCGTGGAAAAAGCGTATCAGGCGGGGCAGGATGACTACCATCTGGAACCCATGGTCCTGGTGGAGAATGGCAAGCCTGTGGGCAAGATCGGAGACGGCGATGCCGCCGTGTTCTGCTGCCGCCGCGGTGAGCGGGAGATCGAGCTGACGGAGCTGTTCACCGATCCGGACTTCAACAAGGTGCAGCGGAACCAGCTGAAGGATCTGGATTTCGTCATCATGACCATGTATCATGACAAATTCAAGGATCTGCCCATCGCCTTTGCGCCGTCTCATGTGGTGAAGCCTCTGGCTCAGGTCCTCAGCGAGGCGGGGAAGAATCAGTTCCACTGCGCGGAGAGCGAGAAGTATGCCCATGTGACCTTTTTCTTCAACGGCGGCGAGAACGCGCCCTTCCCCGGCGAGGATGACGTGTGCGTGCCGTCTCCCAAGGGCATTGACTTTGACCAGCAGCCGGAGCTGAGCCTGCCTGCCGTGGCGGATCAGGTCATGGGCGCTTTGGGCAAATACGATTTCGTGGTGACCAACTTCGCCAACGGCGACGTGATCGGCCACACCCTGAATACCGCCGCCAAGCTGGAAGCCTGCAAGCATGTCAGTCACTATCTGGATGTGGTGGTCCATGACGCGCTGGCCAAGGGCTATGTGGTGGCCGTCACCGCGGACCACGGCAACATTGAAAAGCTGTACACCGCCGCAGGCAAGCCTGACGGCGCCCACACCACCAATCTGGTGCCTTTCATTCTGATGGACCCCGCCCACAGCGGCCCCATTGCCCTGCGGGACGGCTGTCTGGGTGACGTGGCGCCTACGGTGCTGAACGTCATGGGCATCCCCCAGCCTGCGGAGATGACCGGCAAATCTCTGGCGGAGGGACACGATTTCGGCAAGGACCGGAAGATGCTGCTCATCATCTGCGACGGTTGGGGTCTCGGCTCCGGCGATGACGGCGACGCGATCCATCTGGCGGATACCCCCTACTGGGATTCCCTGCTGGCGGAGCAGTCCTGGAGCAAGCTCCACGCCTCCGGCGAGCATGTGGGCCTGGGAAGCGGAAAGGCCGGCAACTCCGAGGCAGGCCACTCCAATCTGGGCGCAGGCCGCTGCGTCATGCAGGATGACGTCCGTCTGGACGCCGCTGCATCTGTTGGCGTATCTCACCTATAAATCCTCTCACGGCTGCATCGACTACCCGTTGGCCATCTGCGAAATGGCCCGGGACGCCGGACTGGATCAGGTATTCTTCCACATCATCTTTGACGGCCGCTCCACGGAGCCTGGCTCCGCGCCCAAGCTGCTGGCAGAGCTGGACGAAAAGCTGGACGCCATCGGCGTAGGCCGCATTGTGGACGGCGTGGGCCGCGGCGTGGCGCTGGACCGGGACAAGAACTACGATAAGGTAAAGCGGGCCTATGACGCCATGGTGGACGGCGCAGGTACCCGGTATGAGTAAGCCTCCGGCATAAACCGCCCCCCAAAAAAAGAAAACCAAGAGAATGTTAAAAATCCCGCAGAGAGTATTTGCTCTCTGCGGGATTTTTGCGCGGGAAAAGTGCGAAAAAGCAGCAAATCACGGAACAGACATCGAAAACGGGAATATTTGCGTTGGCGGAATGCTGATCTGCGCCCCGACTGAAAGCCGCAAAAAGTGCCCGGACCGCCACAGCGGTCCGGGCCTTCTTGTCATACATCAAAACAGGGATCAGCGGGCGTCCTTCAGGATCGTGTAGACCTCATAAATGTCCTTCACGCTGTAAGTGGGCTTCACATCTGCGGGAACGTTGGTGTCCTTCAGCTTGGTGAGGTAGGAGTCGATGTGGAAGGTGGCGCCGAAGCCCATGCGGATGGGGCCGATGACGTCCCGGGAGAGGGTATCGCCCACATAGGCACAGCTGGCGGGGTCAGACTGGACCTGATGGAGGGAGACCAGAAAAATGTTGGGGTCTGGCTTGCGATATCCGGTGACGGAAGAAAGCGTCACATCCTGGAAGTAGTCCCGGATGCCGTAGTCTTTCAGAACGTCAAACACCTGATAGAGACTGGCTGTGTTGCTGATGACGCCCAGCTTCATACCCAGCCCCTTCAGCCCTTCCAGCATTTCCTTCACGTGGGGGCGGAGAGTACGGTGATAGTGGGTGATCTCCCACATGTGGGCCAGCTCCTCGGCGTAAGGACGCACAGAATCTTCATTCAGGCCGAAATCCGTCAAAACGAAGCTGCCCCAGATCTCCTCCGGCTTCAGCTCACGCTGCCGGGGGTCCCGGTAAGCGCCGTAACGTTCCCAGCCGGCATTGATGCTCTGAGCCGTAGTTTCAAAGTCCATGTTCAAATCGATGCCGTGAGCGTGCAGAATATCCAGCACACCCTGAATGGAAGAATGGCGGCTTTCGTCATCGACCCAGATGTCCTCCAGAGTGCCGCCCATATCGAACAATACAGTATCTATCATAGTCTCACAGCCTTTTTTTAAGTTGCATACATGGGAAAAAAGGTATTCAGAGGGAGTTTCTGCGGCGAAGCAGCCACCAGGAGCTTCCGAAACCCATCAGCAGCGGCACAGGAACCATCATACCGAAGAGCTGGAGAAACAGGACCGACGCGCCGCTGTCACCCCGCAGCAGGAGCAGCATGGTCACCAGACTGGCGAGGGCCAGCAGCAAGAGCCAGCCGTATGCGGCCAGAACGGTCTGAGGATGGCAGATCAGGTGGGTCAGCGCGCAGATTGCTGTCCCGATCAGGGCGGGGAGCAGTGCACTGACCAGATTTTCTACCGCCCGGGGCGCAAGGGCAAGCCATGCGTGAATGGGATCGGTCAGCAGAAAGAAGGCCGCGCCGTAAACTGCCAGAAAGAGGATGGACAGGCAGAAGGAATTCAGCAGCAGCGTGCTTTTTACATGGCCGTTTTCCGTCAGCCGGAAGGCATCCCAAAAGGATTCCACCCGTCTGGCCTGTTCTTTTTCCCGTTCTGCCCGACGCAGTTCTTTTTCAAAATCCTGGTTCATGTTATCTCCTATCTGAATGATTCAAAAGGCCCGGGCAGCGGCGGTTGCCGCCGCCCGGGAAAATCGCGGTGCTTGAATTTACTTCATCTTGGGGTTCTTGGACAGCCAGTAAGTCCACATATCCTGCACGTCGGGATAGATGTAATAGATGGCGCTGAGGTCGTTGGCCCGGGCGCCCAGTTCGCTGAGCTTTGCGGGGTTCTTCTTGTCCTCCACGTCGTCGCGGACGGGCCAGTTGCCTTCCTTCTTGAAGGGCTTCATACCTTCGCTCTGGCCGTCGGCACCGCCGGTGATGTAGCGGACGAACAGACGGGCGCCGGCGGGGCTGTTGGTGCCCTTGGCGATGAACAGGGACTCCAGATTCAGCAGGGCGGTGTAAGGCTCCAGATTCAGGCACCAGGCGATGTTGTAGCCGGATTCGTCACGGTTGCCGATCTTGCCGGCGGAGGCCAGGCACAGGGCGGGTTCGTCGGCGGTGGAGTTATGGACGGCCAGCACCAGCTCATCACCGTCACCGATGAAGGTCATCTCGGCCTGAGAGAAGCGCCACAGGTACTCCACGCCGGCGTTCTTCTCGGGAACTTCAAAGTTGAAATCGGAGGCATCGTAGGTGTATTCCAGATCCTTGCCGTAGGTGTCCTTATAGGACTGCGCCATCTCGTCGGCGTTGTTGATGAAGCTGGCAAACAGGGACAGGTACGCGGACTCCTGACCGATCTCCTTGGTGAACAGGTGGTACTTCTGGGTGCCGTCGTCCTTCTTCTCAATGATCTCCCACCAGTTGTGGATGGGCTGCCCATCGGGGAAGGCGGCGGTGTTGTAGAACCACATGGACTGGGAGGCGTACAGAGGATAGCCATATTTCAGGTTTTCCTCGTCGATGTGAGAGCAGATGTCCTTGGGGAAGTAAGGCTCCAGAATGTCCTGATTGTACCACTCGTGGAACACGTTGCCGTTGACATCCTTGGTCTGGAGCACGTCGGCGGTGATGTTGCCGGTGTCGTGCTCGATTTTGGCCTTGGAGAGCACCTCGTCGTTGTCCAGATCGAATACCACCAGATCAAGGCCGGGGTAGGTTTCCTCAAAGCTCTCCTCCACCTTCATCATCTTGGAGGAGGTGGCGTAGACGTTGATGGTGGTGTCCTCCGTCAGGGCTTCTTCATAAAGCTCGTCGTCGGTCTTTTCGCTCCAGTCGTCATAGTAGGGGCCGTAATAATTTTCACCGGTGTTAAGGTCATAGCCAAGGTGCAGGTCGCTGGCGGCAGCTTCGCTGCCGGACTGGGAATCGTCGGAGGGCTGGTCGGTGCTCTTGCCGCCGCAGGCGGCCAGACTCAGCACCATGGAAAGCGCGAGAAGCAGTGCAGAAAACTTCTTCATATTCATCGGGACTCCTTTCATATTTTGACCGCGCCGCAGACACGGCCGAGTGGGGGACCTATCAAAACACGGCTTATACCGCACGTTTGATCAACCGGGTGGTTTCCTTGTTGTAGATGTTGATCTTATCCTGATCGATAATGGCCCAGACCTTCTGATCCAGATCGTAGCGGATCTGGCCGATGTCCTTGGCCAGGAACTCGTCGGTGCCGGCCTTCAGGGTGGTGATGGTTTCAGAGCCGGCGGGCTGGTTGGCGTAAATGGTAACGGGAATGGCGCCCTCCACCGGCTGGGTGGAGATGGCAATCTGCTCGGGACGGATGGCCAGCACGCAGTCGAACTCGCCGCTCTTGGGGAATTCCTCACTGGTAAGGTGCTCGGCGGGGAAGGTGTGGCCGCCCAGATCGCTCTTAACCACCAGCTGGCCGTTGATAACCTCGGCCTTGCCGTCCAGCAGGTTGATGCGGGGATTGCCGATGAAGTCCGCCGCTTCCAGATCAATGGGGTTGTTGTACAGTTCCGTGGGGGTGGCCACCTGATTCAGCTCGCCGGCCTTGAACAGGGCGATCTTGGTGGACATGGTCAATGCCTCGGTCTGGTCGTGGGTCACATAGATGATGGTGGTGCCCAGTTCCTTATGGAGGCGCTGCAGCTCCGCACGCATATCAATGCGCAGCTTGGCGCCCAGGCCGCCGGAAAGCTCCGTGGGGTAGCGATCCTTATACATATCGATGCGCATCATCCGCAGGGAGTCCATCACCCGGCGGTCGATCTCTGCCTTGCTCATCTTCTGGATCTTCAGGCCGAAGGCGATGTTGTCGTAGACTGTCATGTGGGGCCACAGGGCGTAGGACTGGAACACCAGATTCAGCCCCCGCTTGCTGGGCTCGGCGTAATAGGCGTCGTCTGCGTTGATCATCTCCACGCCGTCGATGGTCATGGTGCCGTTCTGGGGCTTTTCCAGTCCGGAAACCACACGCAGCGTGGTGGTCTTGCCGCAGCCGGAGGGCCCCAGCAGGGTCATGAAGTCGCCGTCCTCAATGGTGAGGTTGATGTCCCGCAGGACGTGGTTGCTGCCGTAAAATTTATCAATGTGCTTCAATTCAATGCGGCTCATATCATTTTTCCTTTCTGTTCTGTCACAATTCCGGGACTTACATACTCTTGTTGAGGTCTGCGCCGAAGCGGTTGGCCACGGTGTAGCACACCAGAATGAAGACCAGCACGCAAACGGATACCGCGTCGGACATCTGGTTGTAGCCCTCCTGCGAGTAGGTAAAGGCCAGATAGGACATGGTCTGGGTGGAGGGAGTCATCATGATGATGACCAGATCCAACTCCTTGGCAATGGAGATGAAGGTCAGCATGAAGCCGGAGATGAAGCCGTTTTTCGCCAGCGGCACGATGATGGAACTCATCCGCTTCCAGAAGCTGGCGCCGGCGATATCTGCCGCCTCCTCCAGCTCCACGCTGATGGAGAGCATATTGGCGGTACCGGACTTGCTGGCGAAGGGGAAGTGCTTGACCACCGAGGTCAGCACGATCAGGGTAAAGGTGCCGTACAGGGAGGGCATCAGTCCGCCGAAATGCGGCCGGGAGAACATGGAGAAATACATGGTGGAGAAAGCAATGCCGCTCATCAGGTAGGGCACGAACACCATCTGCTCCGTCAGGTCGCCGTACCACTTGCCACGGCCCCGGGAACTGATATAGCCCAGGAACTGGCCGCAGATGGCGGTGATGATGGAGCCGATGAGGGTCAGGCGGATGGTGTTCCAGAAGGCACTGAAGAACTTGGGATTCCGGAAGATGCCTTCGTAGTTGGTGTACTTGGCAATCTGGCCGGACTTGCCGATCCAGTTGTAGAGGGTCAGGTTATCCAGCCCGTAGCCGGCGCCGGTGGTGATCTGGAAGGTTTCCATAATCAGCACGAAGAAGGGCACCACCATGGCCAGGAAGAGGAATACCATCAAAAATGCCATCAGAGGCTTCTTGGCCTTGCCCAGAGGCATCAGCGTGGCGCGGCCGCCCTTGCCGCTGACGGTGGCATAGGACTTGCGGACGCCCACGATCCGCTGGTTGGAGAAGATGATGACGGCAGCCAGCAGCACCAGCACGATGGACATGGCGTAGCCCACGGCCTGGGGGCCCTGGTCGATGAAGTTGCGCATCTTGGTGGCCAGCGTATAGTAGCCGATGCGGTTGCCCAGGTTGGCGGGCACGCCGTAAGTACCGATGGATTTGCTGATGGTCATGACGGTGGCGGACAGCACGGAGGGTAGGATCAGGGGCAGGGTGATGTGCCGCAAGATCTGCGCCTTGCTGGCTCCCTGGATCTCCCCCATCTCCTCCAGCTCGGAGTTGATGGAGCGGAGCGCGCCGGAGACCATGATGTAGGAGAAGGCGTAATAGTGCATGGACATGCACAGCACGATGGCGATGGGGCCGTATGCCAGCCAGTCGGGGATGGGAATGCCCATGCCGGCCAGGAAGCCGTTGGCGCCGGAGGTGGAGTTGCGGAACATGGCCAGCCAAGCCAGCGCCTTCGTCCAGGAGGGGATCATGTAGGGCACTGTTACCAGCAGGCCCAGGACCTTCTTGCCGGGGATGTCCGTGCGGATCATCAGCCAGGCCAGCACGGAGCCCAGAGGCACCGACACCAGCACCGTGAAGAAGCCGCAGACAAAGGAGTTTTTCAGCGGGCCCCACAGCACGGCATTTGCCATGGTGCCGGTGAGGATGTACTTCCAGTAATACAGGGTAAAGTCTCCCACGTGCCCCTGTACCCGGCGCAGTTCGCCTTGAGCCAGCGTAAAGGTGCTGGAGATCATGGTCAGCAGAGGGATGATGATGAGGCAGAACAGGATGATGAGACTGACCAGCACCACCATGTTGAAGGGGTTTTTCAGCACAT
>OMFF01000676.1_pt1 | contig 11227 bp, 10 predicted proteins | sample 1645581 | NCBI WGS metagenome assembly OMFF01 (sample SAMEA103958140, study PRJEB25191) | human gut metagenome | biome: human-associated habitat [ENVO:00009003]; feature: intestine environment [ENVO:2100002]; material: feces | place: Germany | collected 2013/2015
GGGGATCTCGGTGTCGTTGACCGGGTTGATGCCCATGACGCCTTCCAGCTTGACGCCGGTCTTTTCCTTGTTCAGCTCGCTGCGCTCAAAGTCGCTCTTGCGGGCAGCTTCGGCCTGATATGCCTTGACGGCCTCTGCATTCTGAATGGTGCCGTTGTCCAGCCACTGCTTGACCATGGCATGCTCCGGGGAGACGACCATGTAGGTGGCACCGAACAGGGTGTCGCAGCGGGTGGTGTACACGGTCAGGGTGTCCCCGGCAGTGGTGCCGAAATTGACCTCTGCGCCGTGGCTGCGGCCGATCCAGTTCTTCTGCTGGGTGGCAACGCGCTCGATGTAATCCAGACCGTCCAGACCGTCGATGAGCTTGTCGGCATAGGCCGTGATCTTCAGCATCCACTGGCTCTTGACGCGGTGGACGACCTCGCTGCCGCAGCGCTCGCACACGCCGTTGACCACTTCTTCGTTGGCCAGGACGCACTTGCAGCCGGTGCACCAGTTGACGTTCATTTCCTTCTTATATGCCAGGCCGTGCTTGTACAACTGCAAGAAGATCCACTGGGTCCACTTGTAGTATTCGGGGTCGGTGGTGTTGATCTCGCGGTCCCAGTCGAAGGAGAAGCCCAGAGCCTTGAGCTGCTCACGGAAGTGATCCACGTTCTTCTTGGTGACGATGGCCGGGTGGATGTGGTTCTTCATGGCGAAGTTCTCGGTGGGCAGGCCGAAGGCATCCCAGCCCATCGGATAGAGCACGTTGTAGCCGTTCTGGCGGCGCTTCCGGCTCACCACGTCCAGTGCCGTATAGCTGCGTGGGTGGCCCACATGCAGGCCCGCACCCGAAGGATACGGGAACTCGACGAGGGCGTAGAACTTGGGCTTGCTGTGGTCGATCTCGACGTGGAAGGTCTTTTCGTCCTCCCACACCTTTTGCCACTTGGCCTCAACGGCCTTGTAATCATACTTCATTGTTGTAATCAGCTCCAGACTTTTCTTCACTACCAAAGATTCTTTTATGACAATCCCGGTCATTGTCCGGTGTTTCTCGATACAACCTCTCCGTCGTTGCTTCGCAATGCCACCTCTCCTTGTAGGAGAGGCCTTGGCATTCCTTGCAACGGTTCCGTTTTCGTCAGAGGTTCCCCTGCCGGGGGGCTGGTGAGCGGATGCGAGACGGAGAGGGCGTCCGAAAAAACATCGGGCCGGGATATGTTCCCTTACAGGCTGTGATCCGGCGTCAGATACTCCGAGATGTCGATGGGCTCGCCGTCGGCCCACAGGTGCTCCAGATCGTAATAGGTGCGGGTGTTGGGCACAAACACATGCACGATGACGTTCGAGTAGTCCAGCAGGACCCAGTTCTTGGAGTCGAAGCCCTCGGTGCTGATGGGTTCAATGCCCTTCTGGGAGAGCGCGAACTCCACCTCGTCGGCCAGCGACCCCACCTGCGTGGTGGAGGTGCCGGAGGCGATGACGAAATAGTCGGTGAGGACGGTCAGGCTCTCGACCTTGAGCACCCGGACGTCCTGTGCCTTTTTCTGATCCAGGATCTTTGCGATCTCAATGGCAAGAGACTTGCTGTCGATGTTGTTCTCCATCTGATTTCTCCTATCTGTTGTTTGCGTTACTGCCCGGCCGCCTGGCCGTCGGTCGTGGTGGCACCCGCCACGTCGGTATCGCCACTGAGGATGGCGTCATCCGACTCCTTGTCGAGCTGGCCCACGAACTGGACGTTGGCGCTGGTGGAAGCCGTGCCGTGGGGCCAGTCGTTGGTCACAAGGTTGAGCTCCTCGGCGCTGACGGGGCCGGTATAATTGCGGAAGTAGGTGTTGAGCAGCTCTGCGATGGAACCGGCATCCGGCACCACGCAGGAGTAGCCGTCAAAGCTGTCGGTCTTGCCGACATTGGGCACGCCCATGAACACCGGCGTCTGGGCCAGCATGATGTTGGCGCTGTCGATCCGGGTAAAGGAGACCAGCATCTTGGCGATGGTGGTCAGATCCATGTCGGTGTGGATATAATTGTTGAAGATCAGGGGCAGCTGGTTGATGACGTCGGTCACGCCCATGCTGCGCACCCGCTTGAACAGGCCGGCATAGAAATAGCGCTGCATGTTCAGGCGGTCGATATCGGAGTTGGAGTAGCCCTCGCCGTGGCGGCAGCGGACGAAGAACTCGGCCGATGCGCCGTCCAGATTGCGGTAGCCCTGTTTCAGGGCACTGCCTGCAAAGGACATGTCGTGGGGGATATAGACCTCGATGCCGCCGAAGTTATCCACCATTTCCACCAGCGCCTGCATGTCGATGGTGACATAGTAGTCGATGGGGAGCTTGTACTGGTCGTAGATGACCTCTGCCAGAGCCGCCACATTGCCGCCGTTGGAGAGAGCCACCGAGTTGACCTGGTAGTTCGAGACGGAATAGGTCTTGCCGTTGGAGAGGGTGATCTTCCGGTTTTTGGTCGCCACCAGACTGTTGCGGGGGATCTGCAGCATCCGCAGCGCACCGCCCTTGATGTCGAACTGGCAGTACAGGATCATATCCGTCATGCCGTCGTTGGTGCCATCGGAAGAATAGCCGCGGCCGTCCTCGTAGTCGATGCCGCAGACGAGGATGTTGACCACATCGCCCTTGTACTCTTCCAGCGTCTGGATCTCCTCCACCAGCGAAGCAGCGTTCTCCTCCGGCTTCAGGTTCTCCTCCACCCGGTTCACCATGCTGGCCGCATAGACCACGACGCCCGAAATGACGGCCAGCACCGCCAGCGTCACGGCCAGCGGGAGCCACATGGGGGCTCTTTTTTTCTTCTTTCTGGGCTTGGCGCTGCGGCGGCGGGGCGGCTCACTGGGGGCCGCATGGGCACCGCCCCGGCGGGGCGGCGGGGTGCTGCCGCCGTTTCCACCGGTGCCTGCTGCCGGGGCCGAATGCGCCGGGGCAGCCGGACGGGGCCTCTGCTCCGGATGCGGCACAGACGGCTCTTCGAAGAAATCCGGCTGGCCCTGCAGCGGAGTCGGGCGGGAGGCAGGAGCCTCCGTCGGCCGCTGTTCCGTCGGGCGGTTCAGCGAGCGTTGGGTGTTGATGCGGCGCGGAGCTTGACTCATTCCTAGATTTCCTCCAGCTTTTTCATTCGGGGTCGGTTCACATTCATGATACCCTTTAGTATAGCATCCTTCCCCACAATCTGCAATCGGTTTTCGTTTCCGGTCAGTCGGACGAACCGCAAGCCGTTCCGGCGCGGGCCTCCACCTGCGCCTGAATGTCCTCGTACGCTGCCTTGGACATGGGGTCGAGCGGCTTGCTCTGAGACAGCACGAAGTCGTTCGTCTGCTTGAGGGCCACCAGCATGGCCGCATCCAGATCGTTTCGTTCCAGCCTGCGCAGCTTGTTCACGCCCGACCAGTCCCGCTCGGCGCTGGTCATATCGGCCAGATAGAGGATCTTATCCAGCCTGCTCATGCCCGGCTTGCCCGCCGTGTGGCAGGCAATGGCCGAGAGGACGGCCTCATCCTCCACGCCCCACTCGGTGCGGGCCAGGATGGCGGCACAGATGCCGTGCCACACCGGGGTCGGGCGCTCTTCGCCGCCCTCAGCGTATTCGGGGTACGCCCGCATGATGGCCCGCATCTCGTCCTTGGAGATCTCCTTGGCCGCGTCGTGCAGCAGCGCCGCCAGCGCGGCCTGCTCTTCGTCGGCCCCATAGCGCTTCGCCAGCTTGACGGCCATTTTCTTCACGTTCAGAGTGTGCTCATAGCGCTGATCGCTCAGGCGGCTGCGCACAAGCTCTTTTGCCTGTTTCAGAGTCATTCTGATCTTCGTCTCCTTTTGTTTCCCGGTACAGCCCCTCGCGCTGGATGACACGGCGCACCAGGGGCGGGAGTTCGTTTTCACAGCGTTCCCCGGCGGCAAGGCGAGCGCGCAGGGCGCTGCTCGCCATGGGGAGCGCTTCCACCGGCGCAAACAGGATGCGGGCCCCGGTGGCGTCCAGCTGCTTTGCCTTTTCGTGGAGGAGCGGGTCGTCGCCGATGTTCCGGCTCGTGACCACGAGGCGGGCCAGTCTGAGGATGTCCTGCCAGCGGTACCAGCCGTCAAAGCTCAGCAGCATATCGCTGCCGATGGCGAGGTAAAGCTCTGCGCCGGGGGATCCTGCCGCCAGCATCTCCAGCGTGAGGACGGTGTAGTTCCGCTTCCCCAGCGCAGCCTGCTGCACCTCCCAGCCGCTCACGGTCAGGGCCGGGAAGCCGCCCTCCTCCGCCAGCGCGGAAAAACAGCCGCACATCTCCAGCCGCAGCGCACCGGAAGCATTCGTTCCCCGCTTGAACGGGGACGTTCCGGCGGGCATGACCACGATCCGGTCCGGCTGGACACGCGCCGCCGCCGCCCGCAGATTGTTCAGGTGGCCGTTGTGGGGCGGGTCGAAGCTGCCGCCGTACAGCAGGACTTTCATTTCAGCAGGTCAGCGTAGGCGCTGTCCTTCTTCTTTTGCAGATAGAGCACGAACTTGGAGCCGATGACCTGCACGCAGTCTGCGCCGGTGGCCTCGGCCAGCTTGACGGAAGCCTCGCGGGCATTGTACATGCTGCTTTCCAGCACCTTCAGCTTAATGAGTTCGCGGGCGTCGAGGCAGTCCTTCACGCCCTGGATCATGGTCTCGTCGATCTCGCCCTTGCCCACAATGAAAACGGGGTCCATGGTGTTTGCCTTGCCGCGCAGGATGGCGCGCTGTTTGCTCGTCAGCATAGTTAGTTTCTCCTTCGATTTTGATGTTGATACGGTCTTCTCCGTACAGAATCATTGGTTCATCGTTCTGCCAGAAATCCCGGCAGTTTCTGTTCCATCTCGGCCAGCGCGTTGCCGCGGTGGCTGATGGCGTCCTTTTCGTCGGGGGTCAACTGCGCATAGCTGCGGCCCTCGGTGTTGGGGCGTCTGCCCGTTTTGCCCACGCCGCATTCGGTGGGGATGAACAGCGGGTCGTAGCCAAAGCCGTAGTCCCCTGCCAGCCGCGCAAATGCCACGCTGCCGGGGCACTCGCCCACGCAGGTCAGATGCCGGCCATCGGGCAGGATGAAGCAGACCGCCGCCACAAACTTTGCGCCGCGCTGCTCTGCCGGGATGTCTTTCATCGCTTCCAGCAGTTTATCGTTGTTGGCCTCGTCGTCGCCGTGGCGGCCGCAGTAGCGGGCGCTGTAGACGCCGGGGGCACCGTTCAGTGCCTCCACGCACAGGCCGGAGTCATCGGCGATGGTGGGCAGGCCGCTGGCCTTGCAGATGGTCTCGGCCTTGATGAGGGCATTTTCTGCAAAGGTGGTACCGGTCTCGTCCGGCTCGATGGTGATGCCCAGCTCTTTCTGGCTGACCACTTCGTGGCCCTGGGCTTCGAGGATGCGCCGCAGTTCGCGGAGCTTTCCGGCGTTGCCGGTCGCTGCACAAATTTTCATGGGTACACCTCCTCAGTGTTTCCAGCCGGTGCGGGGGATGAGTTCCTCCACAAAACCTTCCGGGGTGAAGGGAATGAGGTCGTCGATGCCCTCGCCCACGCCGATGAACCGCACCGGCAGACCGAGCCGCTGCTTGACCGCTACGACGCAGCCGCCCTTGGCGGTGCCGTCGAGCTTGGTCAGGATGATGCCGGTGGCGCTGGCCGCCTTGCAGAACTCTTTGGCCTGGCTGATGGCGTTCTGGCCCGTGATGGCATCCAGCACCAGCAGGGTCTCCAGGCTGGCATCGGGGGCCGCTTTTTTGACGCTGCGGCTGATCTTGGACAGCTCAGCCATCAGGTTGGACTTGTTGTGCAGGCGGCCTGCGGTGTCGGCAATGACCATGTCATAGCCGCGGGCGGTGGCAGACTTCACCGTGTCAAAAATGACGGCGGCGGGGTCGGCCCCCTCACCGGCCTTGACCAACGGGACTCCGGCGCGGTCGGCCCAGATCTCCAGCTGCTCGCTGGCGGCGGCACGGAAGGTATCGCCTGCGGCCAGCATGACCCTGCGGCCCTGACGGGTGTAATAGTCGGCCAGCTTTGCGATGCTCGTGGTCTTGCCCACGCCGTTGACGCCGATGACCAGAATGACGGCGGGGTGGCCGTCCAGCTGCATCTCCGCTTCGGGGCGCATCTCGTCCGCGATGAGCTCGCGCAGCTCGTCCGCCGCCTGCTCACCGGTCTTCAGGCCCTTTTCGTTCACGCGGTCGCGGAGCTTGTCCACCAGTTTGATGGCCACTTCGCCGCCGACATCGGCCAGGATGAGCTGTTCTTCCAGCTCATCGTAAAGGTCATCGTCGATCTTGCTGCCGGTGAGTGTGTTCAGGATATTGCCCCAAAAGCCCGTGCGGGTCTTTTCGAGGCCGTCTTTCATCTTGTCTTTTTCTTTTTTACCAAATCCAAAAAGTCCCATATCGGCTTTTCTCCTACGTTTTACTCCGTGCGGCCTCTTCCGAGGGCAGGGGTTCCTCTTTTTATTATACCTACGAAACCAGTGTCGCGTCAACCTGTTCGAGGTCGAGTTTGAGCAGCTTTGACACGCCGTCCTCCTGCATGGTGACGCCATAGAGGACATTGGCGGCCTCCATGGTGCCCCGGCGGTGGGTGATGACGATGAACTGCGTCCGGTCGCTCACGCGGCGGAGGTACTGTGCAAAGCGGCTGACGTTGGCGTCGTCCAGCGCGGCTTCGATCTCATCGAGGATGCAGAAGGGCGCGGGGTTGACGGCCAGAATCGCAAAATAGATGCTGATGGCCACCAGCGCCTGCTCGCCGCCCGAAAGAGCTTCCAGATTCTTGATGACCTTGCCCGGCGGTGCGACCCGGATGCCAATGCCGCAGCCCAGCACGTCCGATTCATCTTCCAGCACCAGGCTGGCTTCGCCGCCGCCGAACAGCTCGGCAAAGATGCGCCCGAAGTTTTCGTTGATGGCGCGGAAGCTGTCGGTAAAGATCTCCCGCATCTGGCTCGACAGTTGCGAGATCATCCGGCTCAACTCGTTCCGGCTGCCCTCCACATCCGCCACCTGCACCCGCAGGGTGTCGTACCGGGCCTTGACTTCCCGGTACTCCTCAATGGCGCGGACATTCACGCTGCCCAGCGCACGGATCTTGTTTCGCACCTCGGCCGCCTGCGCCCGCAGGGCAGACAGGCTGTCGAAGTCCACACAGAGCGCTTCGGCCTGCGAGACGGTCAGCTGGTATTCATCCCAGAGCTTGGCGGCGGTGGCATCGTACTCGCTCTCCGCTGCCGCTTTCCGCTCGGCCAGACGGGCCATCTCCCGGCTCATCTCCTCCCGCTCATCGGCGGCGGTGCGGGCCCTGGCCAGCGCTTCGGTCTCAGCCTTCTGGCGGGTCAGGCGCTCCTCGGTGGCCCGGCGGATCTCTGCTTCCTTCGCAGCGATCTGCTCTGCGCTCTCGCTCTTGGCCTTCCGGATGGCTTCGATCTCCGCCCGGCAGACCGCACTGCGATCAGCCAGCGCAGTCAGGCTCTCTTCCAGCGATGCTTTGCGGGCAGCAGCGTCTCTGGTGCGCTGTTCCAGCGCGGCGATCTGCGCCTGCGCCAGCTCGGCGTCCTTCTGGCGGGTGATCTGTTCCAGCCGCTTGGCGCTGAGCTGATCGGCCAGCTCCCGCTGGCGGGTCAGGAAGGCATCGTCGCCCTCGGCGATGCGCTGGAGTTCCGCCGACTTTTCCGCAAGGGCCGCAGCGCACTCCGCCTCCTGCCCCTCGGCCTCGGCCGCTCTGGTGCGGCTTTCGGTCCGCTGGGCGTTGAGGGTGTCGATCTCCTTCCGGCGGGCGGCGAGGGCCGTTTCGGCCTGCTCCACGGCGGCTTCCAGCCGCTTCTGCTCCGCTTCGGCTCGGACCCGGTCGTTCGCAGCCGTGATCTGTTCGCTGTTCGCGGCGGTCAGCTCGGCGGAAACGGCATCCATCTGCGCCTTGCACTGGTCGGTCTTCTCCTGCGCGGCAAGGCAGTCCTTTTGCAGCTTTGCCGCCTTCACCCGCAGCTCTTCCAGCTCCTGTTTGCGGGTGAACAGACCCGCACTGCGCTGGACGCTGCCGCCCGTAAAGCTGCCGCCCGCGTTGACGACCTGACCGTCCAGCGTGACGACCTTATTGTGGTAGCCCAGGTCCCGCGCCACGCGGGAAGCCTCGTTGATGTCGTCCACCACCACGATCCGGCCCAGCAGATTGGAAACGATGTTGGCATACCGCGCATCGGCCTGCACCAGGCTGGAAGCCAGCCGGGCCGAACCGGTCAGCCGCCCCCGGAACACGCCGGGCTGGACGGTATCCAGCGGCAGGAAGGTGGCGCGGCCCGCGTTCTCGCTGCGCAGCAGAGCGATGCCCGCCTTGGCAGCGGCTTCGTCCTCCACCACGATGTTCTGCAAGGCACCGCCCAGTGCGGTCTCGATGGCAACCTCCCGGCCCGGTTCCACACGCAGAATGGAGGACACCGGCCCGATGATGCCCCGCAGCCGCCGGGCCGACGCGGCCCGCATGACGGTCTTGACGGAGTTCTGGTAGCCGTCCATGTTCTTTTCCAGCTCCCGCAGCAGCGAGAGCCGCTGGCGGGCCGCATCCAGTGCGCGGCTGAGTTTTTGCTCGTCGTCGTCGGCGGCATCCAGCGCGGCGCGGCGGGCCTTGTGCTTCAGTTCCAGGCCCGCGCGGACATTGGCCAGCTGTGTTTCGTTCTCCGCCAGCATCGCACGGTACTTCACAGTATCCGCAAGGTCCTGCTTGGCGTCGTCCCGCTGGGCCGTCAGCGCCCCGGCGGCTTCTTCCAGCGCAGGCAGGCGGCTCTTCGCCGTTTCGGCAGCGGCCTCGGCGGCGGCTCTGGCCACCTGTGCCTCGGTGCGCCGGGCCGTCAGCGCCGTGATCTCCGTCCGCAGGCTGTCTTTCCGTGCTCCGCTGCGGTCGTTGTCATGGGTCAGGCGGTCCAGTGCTTCGTTCAGTGCCGCCAGTTCTGCGGCCAGCTGCTGCCCGGCGGCTTCCATGGAGGCGGCCACTGCGCGGTGGCGCTCCAATGCGGCGGCTGCTTCGGTGCTGTCCTGCTGACCGGCGGCAAGCTCGGCCCGCAGTTCTTCGGCGCTCTCCTCGTTGCGGGCGATGTCGTTTTCCAGCACGGCGATCCGGCTCTCGCTGCCGCTGATCTGCTCGGTGATGCTGCGGATATCCCCATTCAGGCGCTCGACCGCAATGGTCAGCTGTTGTGCCTGCATCCGGATCTCCTCAGCCTCGCTCTCAGCGGCTTTGACCTGCCGGTCGAAGCGTTCATAGTCGGCCTGGGCCGTCTCGTGATCCCGCACCTGGCGGCGGACGGCCTCTCTGGCGCGGTGGACGCCGTCGGTCCAGAGCGTGACTTCCAGCGTCTTGCGCTGCGCGCTCAGGGCAAGAAAGGTCTCGGCCCTAGCGCTCTCTTTTTCCAGCGGGCCGACGCGGGCTTCCAGCTCGCCCAGGATGTCCCGCAGGCGCTCCAGATTTTCTGCGGCTGCCGCCAGACGGCGCTCGGCCTCGTTTTTGCGGTAGCGGTACTTGGCGATGCCGCAGGCTTCCTCAAAGATCTCCCGGCGCTCGGTGCTCTTGGCAGCCACGATCTCGGCGATGCGGCCCTGCCCGATGACAGAATAGCCGTCCCGCCCGATGCCAGTGTCCAGCAGCAGCTCATAGACATCCTTCAACCGGCAGACCTGGCCGTTGATGCTGTACTCGCTCTCGCCGGAGCGGTAATACCTGCGGCCGATGACAGCTTCGTCGGCGTCCAGATCCAGCGTGTGGGCGCTGTTGTCCAGCGTCAGGCGCACCTGAGCAAAGCCCATGGCCCCCCGGCGGCGGGTGCCGCCGAAGATGACGTCCTCCATCTTGCCCGCCGCGCGCAGCTGGCGGGCGCTGGTCTCACCCAGCACCCACCGCACCGCGTCCGACAGATTCGACTTGCCGGAGCCGTTTGGCCCGACGACGCCGGTGACGCCCTCGCCAAAGGTGATCTTGACTTTATCGGGAAAGCTCTTGAAGCCCTGGATCTCCAGTTCCTTAAATACCATCCGCTTACTTTTCCTTTATGACTCCCAGCAGCTTGAGCGCCTCACGGGCGGCATGCTGCTCTGCCACTTTTTTGCTGCGGCCCTCACCGCGGGCCACCTTATCGGAGTTGAAGCGCACGGCCACCACGAAATGTTTGTCGTGGTCGGGGCCGGACTCCTGCTCGACCACGTAGCTGAGCTTTTCCTCCGGGTTCTGCTGGACGATTTCCTGCAAACGGGTCTTGTAGTCGGCCTCGGCATGTTTGCCCTCGGTGATGAAGGGCAGGATGAAATTGCGGGCCACCTCCATGCCGCCGTCCAGATACAGTGCGGCAATGACCGCCTCAAAGGCGTCCGACACCACGCTGGGGCGGGTGCGTCCGCCGCAGCGCTCCTCGCCGCGGCCCAGGCGCAGATAGTCGCCCAGGTTGATCTCCTGCGCGAACTGGAACAGCGCCCCCTCGCTGACGAGGCTGGAGCGGATGCGGGTCAAATCGCCCTCCGGGCGGTCGGCGTAGGCGTGGAACAGGTAGTCCGCGGATACGATCTGCAATACGCTGTCGCCCAGAAACTCCAGCCGCTCGTTGCTGCTGATGCCCGCGCCCCTGTGCTCGTTGGCGTAGGAGCTGTGGTACAGCGCGTTTTCCAGCAGTTCAGGGCGGCGGAAGGCATAACCCAGCTTCGTCTCCAAGGCGTGCATTTCACACCATCTCCTTTCCCAAAAAGACGACCCCGCGCAGGCGGGGCCGTGTCTCGTTTCCTCTATGTCAGATCAACCGAGCTTGCTGCTGAGATAGCGGACGCAGTCGCCGACGGTCTTCAGTGCCGCCAGATCCTCCTCGTCGATCTCGCCGATGTCGAACTCCTCTTCCATAGCCATGACCAACTCGACCAGATCCACGGAATCGGCACCCAGATCATCCACGAAAGAACTCTCCATGCTGATCTCATCGGTGTCGATAGCAAACTGCTCGGCGATAAGATCCTGCATCGTTTTGAAGATCTCCTCCATTGTCACGGGGTATTCCTCCTTCTTTTTTTCTTATCATACCACAAAATCCAGTGTTTGCAAGGGAAACCGTGGGAACCGCCGGTATGGCCGGGAGCTCATTTAAGAGAAGCAGCAGCCAGGCGCGTCCGGCTTGGGTGCGTGCGGTTTTTGCTGCCAGTTGCTTCTGAACCAGACCGCTGCGGAGTCACAGCGGCAGGAAGGAGAACGCCCATGTGAGTACCGG
>OMFF01000679.1_pt1 | contig 11185 bp, 13 predicted proteins | sample 1645581 | NCBI WGS metagenome assembly OMFF01 (sample SAMEA103958140, study PRJEB25191) | human gut metagenome | biome: human-associated habitat [ENVO:00009003]; feature: intestine environment [ENVO:2100002]; material: feces | place: Germany | collected 2013/2015
CCGCCACCGCCGCCGACAGCGTGGGCAGCAGCGCCTTGGCAAACACGTCCAGCTCCTCCATGGTCTCCACCCCCAGGCCCATCATCCGTTTAAAGTCCCCGGCGGCCACCAGCGTGATGGCCAGCGCCCCCGCCACTGATACGAACTGCGGCACGGCAGGCTGCTCCGCCGCTGCAAAAAAGCTCTCCGCCACGCTGCACAGCAGCACCACGCCCAGCAGCAGCGCCGCGCCGGAGGCCTTCTCCCGCAGGGCTTCGCCCAGATACTGCCGGACCTCCTGCCACAGACGGGACAGTCCCTCCGACCATGCGGTGTGGTCAGTGCCCTCGTCCAGCCCCTCCAGCCGGGCGGCAGCCTCCGGCGTCAGGGCATCCGTCACGCTGGCCGGTACAGACGCCGCCTGTACCGGCGTCACCAGCAGCCACAGCAGCATCACCGCGGCCAGAAACACCCGCGCCCTCCTCATAGCAGCGACCGCAGCATGTCCCACGCCGCCTGAAACAGCGGCAGCGAAACGAGGATAGCGGTGACGGCTCCCGCTGTCTCCACCAGCGACGCCATGGCCCCCTCCCCCGCGTCCTTGCAGAGGTCGGAGCCTGTCCGACTGACGAGCGCGATGCCCACGGTCTTTACCAGCGGCGCAAACAGCTCCGTGGGCAGGCCGCCCCAGTCCGACAGCTGCGTGAAGAAGTCCCGTATCTCTCCCAGCGGCTCCGCCAGCAAAAACAGCACCGCGCCGCAGACCGCCAGCGCCAGCAGCAGCGCCATGTCCGGGTTTGTCCGCTTCAGCAGCACCGCCAGCAGCGCCCCGGTAAGGCACAGGGCGCTCAGTCGCATCACCGTCTCCATGGGCTACAGGGAGAACAGCGTCTTGACCAGGTCGAACAGGTCGCTGATCTGCTGCACCAGCATCATCAGCACTACCACCAGGCCGGCCAGCGTGGTCATCAGGGCCTGCTCCTCCCGGCCGCTGCGCACCAGCAGCAGGTTCAGCACCGCCACCAGAATGCCGATGGCCGCAATTTTGAAAATCAGATCAACGTCCATGTCGTACCTCAAATCAGTAGGATCATCAGCAGCCCGGCGGCGGAGAACAGCGCCGCGCCGGTGAGCCTGCGATCCCGTGTATCCTCCCGTTCCCGGCGTTCCGTCAGCTGGTGCAGCCGGCGCTGGGCGTATTGCAGTCCTGCCAGCAGGTGCGTCTCGTCGCCGGTCAGTTCCAAGCCTCGCAGGATATCCGCCGTCTCCGCATCCGTCAGGCTGGAAAACGCGTCATCCCATGCAACTTGTAAAGGTATATTCCTTCCCACTTCCTCAAGCACCTCAGCGAAGTATGTACCGCAGCAGGGCCGCTGTGCCAGCTCCGTCAGCAGCGGCGTCATGGACTGCCGCTGCCAGCGGATGGCCGTCTCCATGTGCGCCAGCGCCTGTGTCAGTGCCCGCACCAGCTCCCGCCGCTGCCGCAGCTGCCGGTACCGTGCGATACAGCCCCAGACGGCGCCGCAGGCGATGCAAGCCGCGCCCAGCAGCTTACCGGTCACAGTGTTTCCGTTCGATATGCCCGGTGCCCGTTCTCGGCGGTGATGGTCACCAGACGCCGGAACACCTGCATCTCCAGCAGCCGGGCAAACAAAGGCTTGCGCGCCAGCTCTTCCCGGTCGGCGGCATGGATGGTGGCCAGCAGCCGCACGCCGCAGTTTGCCGCCCGGAGAAGCGCCCGGGCGTCCGCCTCCGCCGTGATCTCGTCCACGGCGATGCAGTCCGGCCCCATGGTTCTGAGCACCATGTCGATTCCCGGGGACTTGGGGCAGCCGGTGAGGACGTCCGTCTTCTTCCCCCGTTCCAGTCCCTCCGGGAACAGCTCGCCCCGCTCGTCCACCACGCTGACGCACTGCTTTTCTCCGATCTGCCGGATCAGATCCCGCAAAAGGGTGGTTTTTCCCCACCCGGGCGCGCCCAGAATCAGAATGGAGCCGGGAGCGTCCGCCGCCCGTCTGGCGATTCCCGGAAAATCTCTCGCGACACGGATGCACAGGGAGCTGTTTTCCCGGATGCCAGTCACAATGCCATCCCTGCAGGCCACCTCTCCGCACAGACCAATGCGGTGTCCCCCGGGGGCGGTAAGATACCCCTGCGCTGTTGTCGCCGCCGCCCATGGAGAATACCGGCTGGCGGCGTTGATGCAGTAATTCAGGTCTTCCCTGCTGACACAGCACCCCAGCCAGCGGCTTTCCCCGCTCAAAACCAGCTCCGGCGGCATCCCCAGCCGAAGCCGCAGCTCCTGCAAAGCGTTTTTCCCCAACCTGTCCACCTCCGGCCGAAGTCTTGGCGGCAAGACGGACAGCAGCTGTTTCCATGCGCACATCATTTGCATCACTCCTGCCAAAGACTATGCGGCGGGGCGCAATAATAGCACCCCGCCGCAGAAAGGATTTTCGGATGCAAAAGCCGACAGCGCAGGGCTGCCGGCTTTCCGTTACCGCTTATTTTTCTTGTAAATGACGTTCAGGCCCTTCAAAAGCAGGTCTTTCTCCAGAATGATCTCCCGTTTGCACAGCGGTGTGATAAACTGGGCAAGGCCGCCGGTGGCAATGAGTGTGGACTTGTGTCCCAGCTCTGCTTCGATTCGCTCCACCAGTCCGTCCAGCATGGCGGCGGTGCCGTACATCATGCCGCTGCGCATACAGTCCACTGTGTTCTTTCCGATGACATGCTTCGGCTTGTCCAGACTGATGCCGGGAAGCTGAGCGGTGCGGCTGGTCAGCGCGTCCAGCGAGACCCGGACGCCCGGGAAAATAATGCCGCCCAAGTACATGTTATTCGGCTCCACCACCTCAATGGTGGTTGCCGTCCCCAAGTCCATCAGAATCATGGGCGCTTCGTACTCGGCGAGGGCGGCCACGGCAATGACGATGCGGTCGCTGCCTACCTGACTGGGAACGTCCATGTGGATGTTCAGCCCGGTTTTCAGCCCGGGGCCGACCACCATGGGCTGCTTCCGAATCACCTTGATGACGCCGGTTTTGACCGAATTGAACACCGGCGGCACGACGGAGGAAATGATGCAGTCGTCGATATCCTTCACCTGCACGCCGAAGGCTTCCATCATGTTTTTGATCTCCACGCCATACTGGTCGGAGGTGCGGATGGCGTCGGTGGCAATGCGGGCTTTGAACAGAATTTTATCATTTTCAATACAGCCGATGACCAGATTGGTATTACCGATGTCAATGGCAAGCAGCATAACGATCTCTCCTTAACGTTTTTTCATCCGCTCCGAAAGGTGCAGCAGCGCCTTTCCGATGACGGTCACCAGAATGGCAGCAATAATAGCCTCAGGGATTCCGGACGCCGTGACCGTCCCCATCACAAGTCCAAAAACGGCAGTAATGGCCACGTTTTTCGCCTGTGCGTACTGCTGGGCAAGCAGCACATAAATGCTGCCCATGACGAGAATTGTGTGGCACAACGTGGAAATTGCCGCAGTCAGGGGCAGCGCCGCAAAGTCCTGCTTCGTAAGCTTCTTAAACAGCTTCCACAGCCATCCCGCAATCGCGCCGAACAGAATCCGGCACCCCAGTGCAATCCACAGGCTTTTCAGCACACCGGGCAGCCCCTCCGTGGTCATAAAGGGCGAAAACGCAAATGCCAGCAGTCCGGGACTGGCGGTATTTGCCCAGATGGAGCACAGCCCGAACACGCCCCCAAGGACAGCGCCCGCGCCGGGGCCGAGCAAAACCGCGCCCAGAATGACCGGGATGTGCATGGTTGTGGCCTTGATCACCGGAAGTGGAATGAAACCGATTCCGGTAACGCCCATGACCAGCAGAACACCGCAGAACATAGCGAGGGTCGCCATGTACCGGGTGTTCATTTTCCTTTTTTCCATATGAAATTACCTCCTGCTGCCGTTCTTCTTATGAAGATACAGCGCAAATTTGGGAGCTTTCACTCCGGGAGTATTATAGCAGGGTGCGGCGGAAAATACAAGAAAAAAATCATCTTTACAGCGATTCAAAATCGGGATATAATGAGCGTAAGCAATTTTCTATTCTGGAGGGTTCCCTATGCTGAAAGGAAAAACCGTCCTTCTGGGCGTTACCGGCGGAATCGCCGCCTATAAAGCCGCCGCGCTGGCCTCCGCCCTTGTCAAGCAGCACGCCGCAGTGGAGGTCGTCATGACCGAAAACGCCACCCAATTCGTCACACCCCTGACCTTCGAGCAGCTCACCGGCCGCCGGACGATGGTGAACACCTTCGACCGGAATTTCTCCCATCATGTGGAGCATATCGCTCTGGCGGAGCGGACTGATCTTGTGATCGTCGCCCCGGCCACGGCCAATGTTTGCGCGAAACTGGCCCACGGGCTGGCGGACGATATGCTCACCACCACCATTCTCGCCTGCCGCTGCCCCAAGCTCATTGCCCCCGCCATGAATACCAACATGTACGAAAATCCCGTGACACAGGACAATCTGGCGCTTCTGCGCCGTTATGGCTGGGAAGTCATCGAACCTGCCAGCGGACGTCTTGCCTGCGGCGCCGTGGGCAAGGGCAAGCTGCCGGAGCCGGAGGAAATTCTGCAATATATCCTGCGTCAGCTGGCCTTCCCTCACGATCTTGCCGGGAAAAAGGTACTCGTCACCGCCGGGCCGACGCAGGAGGCCATCGACCCCGTCCGGTATCTGACCAACCATTCCACCGGGAAAATGGGCTATGCCATTGCCAGAATGGCCATGCTCCGGGGCGCGGATGTGACTCTGGTTTCCGGCCCCACGGCCATCGCCCCCCCGCCCTTTGTGACCGTAGTTCCCGTCGTTTCCGCTCAGGATATGTTTGAAGCCGTGGCCGCCAACGCCCCAAAATCCGACTTTATTTTCAAAGCGGCGGCGGTGGCGGACTACACCCCGGCAAATTACAGCGACAACAAGGTCAAAAAGTCCGAGGGCGACATGTCCATCCCCCTGAAACGCACCCGGGACATCCTGAAATATCTTGGCGAGAACCGCGTCCCGGGACAAGTCATCTGCGGTTTTTCCATGGAGACCCAGAACATGGTGGAAAACAGCCGGGAAAAGCTTGTAAAGAAAAACGTGGACATGATCTGCGCCAACAATCTCAAGCAGTCCGGCGCGGGCTTTGGGGTTGACACAAACGTGATCACGATCATCACCCGGAATGAAACCACCGAACTCCCGCTGCAATCCAAGGAAAGCGCCGCAAACGCCATTCTGGGCGCGGCAGTCCGGCTGGCTCCGTAAAAGCGCCCATACCTGCAAATCGGAATCGGAGAAGATTAAATGGGACAGATCAGCCTACAGATCATGACAAGGGAGTTATGTCACGACCTTTATAAAGGGTGGACAAATGACGCATCCATTTATATGGATATGAAGCTGTTCAAGCCATACACCTATAACGAAGATGCTGTAAACCGGTATTTTGAATCGAAGCAGGATGTGTCGAGGGTTGTATTCGCAATTATGCTTGATGCCGAGGTGATTGGGGAGTTGCAGCTAAAGCAAATAGACCGCGACAGGAAAGAGTGTACGCTGAGTATTCACATGCAAAATGATTCCGTGAAGGGCAAAGGTTATGGGACGCAAGCGGAAAAGCTGGCGATCAAATACGCTTTTGAGAAGCTGGGGATGCTTGCGGTCAACGCCGATGCTGTTCTTAAGAACACACGCAGTCAGCACGTTCTTGAAAAGGTGGGATTTCGCTTCGTCAAAGAAGAAGGAATATTTCGGTACTATCGGGTGGAACAGGCGGACTTCCATGCTGATTAAATCTTGTATGTGCTGTAATAGTCAAACGCCCGGACGTTTTCGTCCGGGCGTTTTAAATCATTACATCAGTTCATCCGGCACGGAGTCCAGATCGTCAAAGCCCATCTGTTCCGTCTGGCCGCCCTTCATGGACGCCCACTGTTCCTTCGTGATCAGGATGGCTCTCGGCTTGGAACCCTGGAAGGGGCCTACAATGCCCTTTTCTTCCATCTCGTCCACGATTCGCGCCGCGCGGGCATAGCCCAGCTTCAGACGGCGCTGGAGCATGGAGACGGAAGCCTGTCCGGTCTCCAGAATCACATCGACGGCGGCGGGCAGCATTTCGTCGCCCTCCAGCTCCTCGTCGGTGGGGTCGGGGTCGGAGACGCTCGCCGGCTTTTTGCCGGTCTGCTGGGCTTTTTTCTCGATCTCGTCCAGCACCTGCTGGCTGTAATCCGCCGTGTAGTTGTCCTTGACATACCCGGCCACGGCCTCGACCTCGGTGTCAGTGACAAAACAGCCCTGCACACGCAGCGGCTTGCCGCAGCCGATGGGGGCGTACAGCATATCGCCCTTGCCCACCAGCTTTTCCGCGCCCATGGTGTCCAGAATGATGCGGGATTCCATTGCGGACGCCACGGAGAACGCGATTCGGGACGGGATATTCGCCTTCATCAAACCGGTGATAACGTTGGCGGAGGGACGCTGGGTGGCGATAATCAGGTGCATACCGGCGGCGCGGCCCATTTGCGCGATACGGCAGATGGAATCCTCCACCTCCTTGGCGGCGACCATCATCAGATCCGCCAGCTCGTCGATGATAATGACCACCTGAGGGAGCTTCTGGCCGTCCTCCTCGGCGGTAACGATACTGTTGTAGGATTCCAGATCCCGGACGCCCATGTCGGACATCATTCTGTAGCGGCGAAGCATTTCTGTCACCGCCCATTGCAGACTGCCCGCAGCCTTCTTGGGGTCGGTGACCACGGGAATCAGCAGATGGGGAATGCCGTTGTAAATTCCCAGCTCCACCATCTTGGGGTCAACCATGATGAGCTTCACATCGTCGGGACCTGCCTTGTACAGCAGACTGATGATGATGGAATTCATGCACACGGATTTACCGGAACCGGTGGTACCGGCGATCAGCAGGTGGGGCATTTTGGCAATGTTACCCACGATGCAGCTTCCGTCAATGCTCTTGCCCAGCGCGATGGAGGTCTTGGATTTTGCCTTGGCAAACTCGGTGGAATCGATAACCTCCCGCAGGGAGACCGTCGTGACCGCGCGGTTCGGCACCTCGATGCCAACCACGGAGATCTTTCCGGGAACGGCGGCGATGCGGACGCCGGACGCGCCCAGACTCAGGGCAATATCATCGGCGCAGCCGGTGATTTTATTCAGCCGGACGCCCTTGTCAAGCTCCACCTCGTAGCGGGTAACGCTGGGGCCGCGGGTGACGTTGATGATGTGGGCGTCGATATTGAAGCTGGCAAGGGTCTCGTTGAGGCGGCGGGAATTTTCCCGCATTTCCTCCGTGCCGTCCGTCCCGGCACGCACCGGGCGTTTCAGCAGATCCAGCGGCGGGAAGCAGTAATCCGGCTGCTGCACCCCCTGGGTCTGGGCGATCTCCGCGGCGACCTGCCGGGCGGATTGGGCGGCTTCCTTGGTGGTGACCCTCCCGGACTTTGCCTCCGGAGTGGGCTTTATCTTGCCTTCGTCCAGCTTGGGCGCGGGCGGGATGGGCGCGTTGGGGACAAATTCCGGCATTTTGCTGGGCAGCTTCTCCCCGATGTCCTCCCCTTCCACCCGGACGGGCTTCGCTGGAGCGGGACGCGCGGGGAGCGGTTCGGGAACCGGCGGCGTTTCATCCTTCACGTATTCGGCCGTGCCGGACAGCGGCGCGTTGATGTCTCCGTCGATACGCTCCATGAACGCCGCACCCTTGCCGGGAACCTGCTTGACTTCATCCTGCGGTGCGGAAGCATGGGGTTTTTCCTGCTTTGGGGCAGGACGCGGCTGCTTTTCCGGCGGAAGCTGCTGGGGCGTCTCCGGCGGTGTTTCTTCCGGGGCGTTCTCCCTCGCCCGCTGCTGTTCCCGGCGCTGACGCTTGCGGGCGATCTGCTTGCTCGCAATATTGTTGACTACAGCCGTCGCCGGGTCTATGTAGTCCTCTTCCTCCGCATAATCGTCCTTGGGGCGGTTGGCAATGGCTCTGATAATGCTGGGAATGGTGATATTCATTGCCCCCAGCAGCGTCAGAATTGCGAAAAACACGCAGAGCACAAAGGCCAGCGTTTTGCCGCAGAGCCAGCGCAGCAGCATGGCCGCGCCGCCGCAGAGAACGCCGCCGGTGCTTCCCGCTACGCCGCCGGTATACAGGTCTGCGATCAGGGCAAAGCCCTTCGACATCTCCTGCTCCTGCATGGCAAGGTGGTAAATGCACCCGCACAGAAAAACGAAAAGCAATGTGCAGACGCTCCGCATGGTCGGGGCATTTTTCCGGCCAAAGGTGTGGATGACGAACAGGTATAACAGTCCCGGAATGGCAAAATAAAATCCGGCCTGTCCAACCAGACCCAGCACCACAGACTGAATGATTTCCAGCAACTTACCATCCGGGTTCACGCTGATGACAACAAACAGCGCAAACAGCAGAATGCTGACCGCCGCAATGAGAAAATGCGGCGGAACGGCACGCTCATATTCCGTCTTGTACTTGGTGTTCTTGGCAGACGTACTCTTTTTTCCGGAAGGTTTGGAAGCGGAACCGGATGACGTTTTCTTCTTTGCGCCCGAAACCGCCTGCTCGGCCCGACTGGCCGTTTTCTTCTCAGCCATAATTTCCTCCCATTAAGCCATCAGATTCAGAATAAAGGTAAACAGCGCCACACCCCAGCAGTAGACCGCCAGCAGCGCATAGCCGTTATTGGCGGCCAGCAGACGCATGAGCTTCACGCCCAGCAACGCGGCGCCAAAAGACACAGCGGCAGTCACCAGATATCGGACGAGAATCAGGAACGACAGCGTTCCCGCCCCTACCGATATCAGCGCCAGCACATCCAGCACGATCAAACCGACCTGAATAAACATGTTCATCAGCAGCGCCATGTTCAGACCGTAGCTCCGCTCCACGCCGCAGATGCTGGCAACGGACAGCGCGGAACCCACTGCGGAAACGCCCGGCAAAATTCCCAGCGCGCCGCCCAACCCTACGAGGAGTCCCTCGACCCGGGATAGCATCCGGCTGTCCCGGTTGCTGGTGGGGAAAAACTGGGGTAAGTACAGGATAATGCCGTTCAAGAACAGCAATACGGCGATCCAGATCAGCTTTTCTTTCAGCGGCTCCACGTACCGGTTCAGGAGAAATCCGAGAATCACGGGAATCAGCATCGTCCTGAGCAGGCTGAAATCCATCAGGCTCCGGGTATCCAGCGGCCGACGGCGGCGGCGTTTGGGCACCCGCGCCAGACGCCGCGCCCGATGAATGCGGACGATCTGCTTGCGGCAGCTGAAATACATCGCGCCAAACACGCCAAGATGCGCGAACAGCTTCATCAGCTCCGTGCTGCTCTGAATGCCGAAGCATTTCAGCACCAGAATGCGGTGGGCTTCGGCGGAAACGGGCAGAGTATCCGCGAGCCCGGAAAACAGACCGTATAAGAAACTCTCAAGCCAGTTTAAGTCCAAGTCTGCCCCTCCTACAACACAATAATTCACTTTATTATAGCATAGGTCAGAGAGAATTTCCAGTCTTATTTTTTGTCCGCGCAGACACAGCCAAAATCGGCTGCGCCTGCGCGGTGAAAGCTATTTTTTCTGTTTCTCGATCATCCTGTGCAGCGTGGACAGCGCGTCATTCAGCCCGCCCAGCTTGTCGATCAGGCCGGAAGCCACCGCTTCCTTGCCGTAGAGAATCGTTCCCACGTCCGTGGCGATCTCCCCCGTCGCCATCATATAATGCTCGAAGTCCTCCCGGCTGATGCGGGAGTTCGATGTGACAAAATCCGCAATCTGCTCCTGAATCCGCTGAAAGTACCGGAAGGTCTGGGGTGCGCCCACCACCAGACCTGTCATGCGCACGGGATGCACCGTCATGCTGGCTGTCGGGGTAATGAAGCTCTTTTTCGTGCATACTGCCAGAGGGATACCGATGGAATGTCCGCCGCCCAGCACCAGAGACACCGTTGGCTTTTTCATCCCAGCGATCATCTCCGCAATGGCAAGCCCCGCCTCGATGTCGCCGCCCACCGTGTTCAGAAGCAGCAGCAGACCGTCCACGTCGTCGCTTTCCTCGATTCCGGCCAGCAGCGGCAGAACATGCTCATATTTGGTGGTCTTCACCGTTTCCGGGGCGATCATGTGCCCCTCCACCTGACCGATGATGGTGAGGGTGTAGATGCTTCCCTTGCTGGATTTCGTAATGTCCGAGCCAAGCTCCACGATCTGCTCCCGCTCCTGTTTTTTCATTTCCGCGTCTTTGTTTTCGCTCATATCGTAACCTCCTCCCCCATAGGATAACCGGTTTTTCGCAATTCACACTTGAAAGCGGCTGCGTTTTGTCGTATAATAAGGTACGGTGATGATATGGCTACAAAAACGAACGCAGTCCGTCTGGTTCAGCAGGCGGGAATCCCCTGCCGCGAAGCATTTTATGAATTCGACGAGCAGGATTTAAGCGGCGTCCATGCCGCACAGGCCATCGGAATGCCGGAGGAGCAGGTTTTCAAGACGCTGGTCGCCCGGGGTGAAAAGACGGGCATCAACGTGTTCTGCATTCCCGTCTGCTGTGAGCTGGATCTGAAAAAAGCCGCCAAGGCCGCCGGGGACAAAAATATGGAGCTGGTGGCCGTCAAGGAGCTTCTCGGCTTGACCGGCTATATCCGTGGCGGATGCAGTCCCGTGGGCATGAAAAAACACTACCCCACCTTTATTGACGAGACCTGCACGCTGTGGGATGAGATTGCCGTCTCCGCCGGCGCCAGAGGACATCAGATGATCGTTCCGCCCCAGCCCCTCGCGGATCTGGTTGGCGCAGAACTGACAGATATTATTGTATAGAAAGGAAATCGGCATGTACGAATACAAGACAAAAGGCACCTGTTCCCAGAAGATTTTCTTCGACATTGAGGACAACAAGGTCAAGAATGTTCAGTTTGTAGGCGGCTGCAACGGCAACCTGAAGGGCATCGGCAAGCTGGTGGAAGGGATGGACGTTGACGACGTCATCGCCCGTATCGAGGGCGTCAAGTGCGGCATGAAGTCCACCTCCTGCCCCGATCAGCTGGCGCAGGCGCTGAAGGCCGCCAAGGCTAACCAGTAATTGACAAACGGCACGGGCTGAAAAACCAGCCCGTGCCCTTTTTTACCTAAGGCAACACCGCACAATTGCGTCTGCGAGTCTCAGCCGTCTTTTT
>OMFF01000683.1_pt1 | contig 11152 bp, 2 predicted proteins | sample 1645581 | NCBI WGS metagenome assembly OMFF01 (sample SAMEA103958140, study PRJEB25191) | human gut metagenome | biome: human-associated habitat [ENVO:00009003]; feature: intestine environment [ENVO:2100002]; material: feces | place: Germany | collected 2013/2015
ACGGCGTGTGGCGGACGGTAAAGACACTGCAGACGGAAGTGAAGCGCAGCTACTACCTCCCCATCATCCCGCGCAGGTGCGACCATTTCCGCATCCGGATGACCGGCACCGGCGGATGCAGGCTCTATTCTCTGGTGCGCGAAGTTTACAACGGCAGCGAGCTGTAAGAAAGGAGACAACATGGCATCGAGATACACCTACGACGATTTTCAGAAGGCCGTACAGAGCAGCGGCCTCGGCGGGCAGTTCTCTGACGCGGACATGAAGCTGGCGCAGAAGAACCCGGACGCAGGCATGAGCATCCTGAAGTACAAACAGGACTACCACAACGCCACGACGGACGAGGCACGGGCGCTGGCCAACCTCGGCGCGGAGGGCATCCGCTCCAGCTACGGCGGGTACACCGGCGGGCAGAGGGGCGCAAACTTCTACCTTGACCCGCTATCCCCCAATGACTTCCAGAGCAGCGCAGCGCCGACCTACAAAAACAACTATGCCGACACCATCAGCGGCCTTTTGGACAAGCAGCTGGGCTACGGCAGCTATTCCTACGGCGAGGCGCAGCCGGAATACAACAACCGCTACGACGCGACCATTCAGGACTTGCTTGACCAGATCGTGAACCGGAAGGACTTCAGCTATGACCCGGAGAACGACCAGCTTTACAGCCAGTACCGCAAGCAGTACACGCGGGAAGGTCAGAGAGCCACGCAGGACGCACTGGGCGCGGCTGCTGCAGCCAGCGGCGGCATCCCTTCCAGTTATGCGGTGAGCGCAGCGTCGCAGGCGGGAGACTACTACGCCAGCCAAATGACGGACAAAATCCCGGAGCTTTACCAGATGGCCTACAACAAGTACATGAACGACTACAACATGAAGCTCAGCGACCTCGGCGCGGTGCAGGGCGCGGAGCAGAGCGACTACGACAAGTTCCTCAACGAGATGCAGCAGTACAACACCAACCGCGCCTTCGACTATCAGGCGTGGATGGATGAATACAACCGCATCAACAACGACCTGCAGACGGCCAGCAAGCTGGAGCAGCTGGACTACACCAAGTACCTGAATGATCTGAACCAGTTCAACACAGACCGCAGCTTCAACTATGGGCAGCTGCTGGACGAGGTGAACAGCCAGACGGCCAGACGCAGCGAGGCCATGAACAAGGCACTGACGGCGGCGGAGCTGGGCGACAATTCGTTCCTGAACAATTTGGGCATCAATACCGACAACAACCCGACGGACTATGAGCGGCGCTACCAGCTGGCGCAGCTGGCTGCACAGTACGGCGACTACTCCGGACTGCGGGAACTGGGCATCAACCCGGATGCAGCAGCGCTGAACCGATTCAACACCACGGCGGCGGGCAAGCCCTCTTCCAGAGGGAGCCGAAGCAGTGGAGGCGGCGGAAACACAACGCCGCAGGAGACCGAGACGACCGGGCTGAGCGCGCAGGACATCGCAGCACTGAAGGCGGCCTACGGAACGAGCATCGACGCTGACACATGGAACGGCATCCTGCAGAGCAATCCCGGCATTACAGAGGCAATGCTGACACAGGCGGGATTCACCAAGAGCGGCGGCGATTCCGGCGGCGGGAATGTCTCCGGCGTGACAGACTACGACAGCGCCATTGCCTACATGAAGGCGGCGGGTGTGGATGGCAGCGTGCGCTCTGGTCTGATGACCAAGAGCGAGTGGAGCCGCAGGAAGACATCACTACAGCAGTACGGCACCGGAGGCACTGAGGTAAAGAACTACAACAGCTACGCGGACTATATCAAAGACTACTGCGAATACGCCGCCAGCAAGTAAGGAGGACACGGTATGGCATCCTTTTCTGAGTGGAGCAACAACAAGATAAGGCGGGCGACCGGCGCAGCGAAGACGACCGGCACGCCGCAAAAGGTACAGAGCTTTTCTGCGTGGAGCGATCAGAAGCTGGGCAAGGTAGACACGCAGAAGAATCCTGCCAGCGGCAACACAGGCTTCGACCGGAGCGGGAAAACCAGAGACGAGTATGACAGCAGCGTGCGGCAGAACTATGCCGCACGCGCAGCTGCATCTGATAAGCTGACAGAGAGCGAGTATAACCGCTCCACTGCCATGCAGCAGAAGTACGGCAGCTATCAGAACTACCTTGTGGGCGCGACGGCGGATGGGAAATACTATTCGCAGCCGAAGCTGGGCGCGGATATGGAGCGGAAATACAACACCGTGACCACCTATGAGGCGAACGCCAAAAAGAAGGCGGAGGAGCTGCAGAGCGCCAATGAGACGGCGGGCAATCTCTATACGAAGCTGAACGAGCTGAGCGGAAAGCTGCCGGAGCTGCAGCAGTACGCGGGCAGCAGCGCTATTGCGTCCGGGATTGTGCAGCAGATGCAGCAGGAATATGCCAGCACGCTGAAACAGTATGAAGACGCGACAAAGGCGGTAGACGCCGCTTATGCCGCCTATGAGCCTGCGTGGAACCGGTACAAGCAGGCGGCGGAGGATTATGAAGCCTACCGCACAGAGCAGCAGAACCTGTTCGACAACTGGAAGAAGACCATCCGAACGGACGAGAACGCCATCAACGCTGACCTGACGGCGGCACAGAGCAATGTGAAGCAACTGCAAGAGCAGCAAAAGACGCTGCAGAAGCAGGCACAGCAGCTGATGAACAAGGTATCTTCCCGGCGCGGCGGGACAAATGAGCTGATGCAATGGAGCCAGCAGGCACAGGCGCTGCAGGCGCAGGCCAAGGCCATGGACGGCAAGATTGCTGAGGCGCAGGGCGCGGCGGATTTGCTGCAGGAGGAGCTGGACTGGAAGAAATATTACCAGTATGCCGACCTGACCAGCGCGGAAGACTTTGGCGAAAAGAGCCAATACAAGAGCACGGCCAACGGAAAGAAGCGCTCCAACCTCGACGTTCTGTTTGATAACTACAGTGACGATGCCAGCGGCTGGGATGACCCGCTGTATGAGTACATCAACGGCAACAGCGAGGCGGGTGCATACATCACAAATCAAGCCGGGGCGAACTATGGCGGGGACAGCAACCCGCTGGGCGCTCTGTTCGGCATGGCGACGGAAAACAGATCGGAATCGCAGCAGATGACCGACGAAGAAGTGGCCATCTTCAACTATCTGTACGCCTCGCAGGGAAAGGACGCGGCACACGCCTACTATGACTACCTGACGGGCGATCTGAACTATCGCCAGCGACAGGAAGAAGAGGCGTACTGGAGAGACTATGCCAAGGAATCACCTGTGGGCAGCAGCGTGTTCAGCGTGCTGACTTCCCCGATGAAGGGGCTGAGCTATCTCGGACAGGCGGCGGACTATCTCGGCACCGGAAGCATCGACCAGAATGCGGCGTACAACCGCTTTTCCTACGCCAACAACGCCATTCGCAATCAGGTGGCGGAGACCATTGAACAGAGCGGGAACTGGGGACAGGCGGGCAGCTTCCTGTACCAGACCGGCATGAGTATGGGCGACTTCCTGCTGAATACTGCGATCACGGGCGGATTCGGCGGAGGCGGCGCACTGAGCGAGGGAATGTCCCTTGCCATTATGGGCACCGGCGCGGCGGCGGATGCCACCGTTGCCGCAAAGGATAGAGGACTGACAGATACACAGGCGTTCACGCTGGGAACCATCGCGGGTGCGGCGGAAGTGTTTACAGAGAAGTTCAGCATCGAGGCGTTACTGAAAGGCAAGTGGGAAGACGGAGCCATCAAATATATCCTGAAGAATGCGTTCACGGAAGGCGCGGAGGAAGTGGGCAGCGACTTCATCAACCTGTTTGCCGACATTCTCATCGCCAAGGACAAGAGCGAGTGGCAGCAGACCATCGACGCATATATGGCGGAGGGCAAGACGGAGGGCGAAGCCTTCGGCCTTGCAGTGGCGCAGCAGGCGGCGGAGATGGGGCTGGACTTCCTCGGCGGCGCACTATCCGGCGGCACCATGGCCACGGCGGGTGTGGGCATCGGAACGGTGCAGCGAAACGCCGGATACCAGCAGACCGGCAGCACGCTGCGCAAGATGGGCGACGAGATGGTGAACAGCATCATCGAGACGGCGGAGACCCTTGATGAAAACAGCGAGGCATACAAGCTGGGACAGGAACTGAAGAACAAGCTGAACAAGGGCAAGAAGCTGACGGATACGGAGATTGGCAGACTGTTTGCGGAGACCACCAGAATGCTGGAAGGGACGGAACCGACTGCAGGACAAACCGGAACCGCTCAGGAACAGACGAAAGGCGTGGTGCTGCCGACGGCGGAAGAGACCGGCGGAACGGAACTGCCGACAGCTGAGCAGGCAGAAACGCAGACGCAGCAGCGCACAACGGAGCAGGAACGCCAACCTGCGCCGCTGAGAGAGACCATGGAGGCTGATCGGCTGGGCGTTTTGCCGACGGCGGAACAGGCGGAAACGCGGCAGAGGGCTGCGAGAGCCGAGACGGAAACGGAACGCACGGGCATTCTTGCGGGCGTAGACGAGGACACCGTCGCCAAGGTACAGCGCATCGCCAACATCGTGGGGCGCGAGGTGGTGTTCTTCGACGAAGGCGCGGATAGCACCGGAGGAATGCACAACGGCTACTACAACCCGGCAGACGGAAAAATCTATGTCAACGCACGCAGCCAGAACCCGGTGGCGCAGATCATCAGCCACGAACTGACGCACAGCATCGAGGCAAGCGGAAGCTACAGCGATTTGCAGAAGCTGGTATTGAACCGCATCCGGCAGACCGGCGGAGACCTGCAGGCCATGCGGCAGCAGAAGGCGGAACTGTATGCGCGACACGGCGAGAACCTGACGGACAACGCGGCCATTGATTCAGAGATCGTGGCGGAGTATGTGGAAAAGTATCTGCTGACCGACGAGCAGAGCATCCGCGCCATGGTGCAGCAGAACCGGACGCTGGGACGGCGCATCCTGCAGTTTATCAACGAGCTGCTGGCAAAGCTGGGCAACAGCGACGCGCAGGAGCGGGCGTTCCTGACGAAGGCAAAGAATTATTACCAGAGTGCCCTGCAGGAGACACAGAGCAGCTTCACCGCAGACATGCAGCAGCGAGCCGCTGCGCAGACGAAGAACATGGACACGCTGCAGCGGCAGATGGCAAACGGGGAAATCTCTGAAGAGGATGCAGAAGCGGCGTTCAACGACATGTATGACCCGGAGATCGACATGCAGCAGGGGCTGGGCGGATTGCAGCACAGCTATGCCGGGGCGAACGCCAACGGCGCGAACCTTGAAAGCCTGCGGGAAGCGCAGGCGATGCAGGAGGTGGGAGCCGACATGGAGAGCATCCGCAAGGCAACGGGCTGGCACGAAGGTATGGACGGCAAGTGGCGCTTCGAGATCAACGACAGCAGGATGCAGCTGCGCACCGACGCGGCGGATATTCCCAACTACACCACGCTGGGAGAGCTGGTGGATGCGCCGGAGCTGTTTGAAGCCTATCCGGATATGGCGGATTTGAGCGTGACATTCCACACGCTGGAGGACGGACAGAACGGCGGATACAGCCGGAAGTTTGACAGCATCGAGCTGAGCCGCGACCTGAAGAACAGACCGGAGGCGCTGCTGAACTCTCTCATCCATGAGGTGCAGCACGCCATCCAGAGCCGGGAAGGATTTGCCAGCGGGGCAAACCCCGCCTACTGGAACCGGAGAATGGAAAACGGATTTGACAGCAGGACGGCGGAGGAACGGCGCGAGGGCGCACGACTGCAGGAACAGTATGAGCAGATACGGGAGAGCGACCCGCAGTTCGTTGCGGCTATGGAAGAGCTGGATGCCATGGCACCGAAGGTGCCGCGCGGGAAGGTTGACCTGAACACATGGGAGCAGACCCGCCGGAGTGGGTGCGATACGACGAGCGCAGAGACCAGCTGGAGGAACAGTACGGCGACCGCGTATGGGACTGGTACAGCTTGCGGGACAGCATCGACCGCAACGCGAGGAACGGAGGCCGGATGCCGACCGACCTGTACCGCGACACGGCGGGAGAGATCGAGGCGCGGGACACTGCGAAGCGACGGGAGCTGACGGCGCAGGAGCGCCGGGAGACATCGCCTGACTATGGCAGCGAGGACACGGTATTTGCTGACAGTGGGGATGGCTACGCCATCGGAAAGACCTCGGACAACAAGCCGTTCGTGGAGGTGGAACAGGACATCCTTGCGGGCGTGCCGGAGGCAGACTTGGTGAAGACCGTCAAGGAGAACCTGAAGAAAAAGTTCCCCAACGGCATCACCGTGGGGAACAACGAAATTCAGATTGACGGCAGAAGCAGACAGGAGATGACTTTCTCCCGGTACATGCAGTGGCTCTATAACAACGACCCGCAGCTGCACGCGGACAAGCTACGCGCCACGGACAATGCCGACGAAATCCTGCGCGCAACGACGGACTGGGTGAACGAAGGGCTAAACCATCCGCGCAAGGACAGAATCACGGACTTCGCCAGAGGTAATGTGTTGCTGCGAGTGGGCGGAAACGACTACACGGCGGACGTGGTGGTAGGCACGAAGAAAAATGGAAGCATGGCACTGTATGATGTGCTAAACCTGCAGCCGACCTCTTTTACAGAAAAAGAGGCGGATGCAGCAATAAGCACGAACCCGTCACCGGGAGCTGCCAGAAGCACTGCATCCGTCTCTGACGATAGTGTAGCAGAGAAGCTGCCGCCTGTCAAGAAGCGCTTCTCCATCGACGAGCCGGTGGAGCGGACGAAAGACCTGATTGCCGTACACAACAAGGACTGGTCTGTTATTCGTGACGCGGCCTTGAACTGGGGCGGCATCCCATCCCCTTCCGTGGCCATCGTGGACGCGGCGGAGGGGCACACGAAGTACGGAGATACCAGCGTAGTGTTCCCACGTGCCACCATAGACCCGGAGGCAGACCCGCGTAACAAGGTGTACGGCGGCGACGCATGGACACCGACAAAGGACAATGCACTGGTAGAGCGCGAGGTGAACTACGAGGCGCGGCGGGCGTTCGATGAGAACATCAAGAACCTGTCCAGCCAGTTTGCGGGCGGCGTTTTCCAAGGCAGCGGCACGCTGGGCAAGATCGGATTGGAGAATGAGACCAGATGGGAGCCGGAAGAGATCGCCGACAAGCTGGCGAACCATCCGGAGGTGCAGGCGGCATTCCTTCAGAGCGAGGGCAAGAGCCTTGAACCGGTGTACCGTGACAAGCAGTTCGACCGTTTCTTCAGCAACGCGACCGTTCAGCGGTACCTCGACGCGGTGGGCGAACAGGAAGTGGCGCGACTGGCGGTGAAGCTGATGACCGGCGAGCGCCTGACGGCGGAAGAGATGAAACCGGCGGAACAGGCCATCCGGGAGGTCTATGCAGAGGAACACGCCAACTTCCTGAACCGCAGACCGGAATCCAAGGAGAAGCGCATCGACTACTACATGAAGAACAACGTGTTCCCTAACCGGGTGGAGGACTTCATCCGGAGCACGCAGGAGTTCTATGAGAGCGGCGGAAGCGCGGGCGAGATCGACAAGGAAGCCACGGCGGCCAAGATGATGGAGATGATCGCGCCGGGCGGAAGCTGGAACGATGCGCTGCGGACGGTGAAAGACTGGGTGCAGCCACAGCTGGAGGGGCTGCTGGGCGAGCGGGGCATCTACAACGGCGAGGATGCAGTGACCGACAGCGGCAGACGCAGCTTTGCACAGACACACTGGGACTACACGGCGGAGAACATCGTGAAGGCCATGAACATGGCGGCAGCCAAGGGCGCGAACATGTACGGCGTGACACCGGAGACACTGGCGGCAACGGCCACGCGGGAATATCGGAACGTGGACGAGATGCACGCGGACGAGGCGAGACTGCGCACGGTGAGCGAAGAGGAACACGAGAAGGCGCTGCGAGACCTCGGCATCTATCTTGACCGTGTGGTGAACGATCTGATGCTCACCACGATGCACAAGTACGACAACAGCTTCGAGGAGGAGCAAAACCTGAGCGGCATCATCGCAGAAGCGGCCAAGGGGAAGAAAACCGTGGCGGCGGTGAAGGCGGCGTTCCGCAAGGAAGGTTATGCCATATCCGACGGGCACGCCAAGAGCATCCTTGCGCTCATTGACCGCGCAGCCAACATCCCTACGGGATACTACGAGGCGAAGGCGCAGAGAGTAGTCCCCTTCAGCGAGGCGGCGGCCATCATCGCGCCAACCAGCGCACCGGCGGAAGAGATCGCAGCGGTGAAGGCGGCCACGGGCGTGAACATCATACAGTACGAGACCGGCAACGACGAACAGCGGAAGGCGCTGGTGAACGGGCTGGAGGGGGTGAAGTTCTCCATCAGCGAGGACAGTAACGGCAGGCAGCTGACGGAAGCACAGCAAGAGTTCTTCAAGGACAGCAAAGCGGTGGATGGCGAGGGACGGCTGCTGACGCTCTACCATGGAACCGGAACAAAGTTTACGGTCTTCGATAAGGCACACATCGGGGAAAACTTTGCAGACAGAGGCAGTGATCTCGGATTTTACTTTAGCCCATACATTGAGGATGCAACCGGGTATGCACGAGAGGCGACCGGCTACAAGGGCAAGGGGGAAATCATGCAGGTTTATTTGAACCTGAAAAACCCACTTGTCATTGAGGACGAAGGCTGGGGCAGTGCAATCGGACAGGCAGACATCCGGCACGGAGACCTGAAGCGCTGGGCGCAGGAAGGCGGGCATGACGGTATCATCGTAAAGTCCACTGACATCGAGATGGACGACAACGGAACGCCGGACGCGGTATACATCGCCTTCTCCCCGGAACAGATCAAGAGCGTCACCAACGAAAACCCGACAGACAATCCGGACATCCGGTTCTCTATCAGCGAAGGCGGAGAGTATGACGGAGCGGTCAAACTGAAGGAAAGCACCATTGACACCTATCTGAGAGACTATGCAGCAAAGAGCAGCCCGAAGTATGCGAAGGCGTACATTGCCTACATGACACCGGATGACTTCCTGAACCTGACTACCAGCGAGGGCGGACGGCAGATCGTGGAGCAGCACAGCAAGGAACTGGACGCGGAGAAACTGGGCGAAGCCACAAGGTGGCAGCCTATCCAGCTGAACATCGACCACGAAACCGGAGAGGTACAGGGACATGAGGGGCGGCACCGCGCGGTGGCCATGCGAAATGCAGGCGTGGAACAAATCCCGGTGCTGCTGTTCGATTCCTCCAACAAGTATTCCAAGAGCGAGATCGGAGAGCTGACGCTGACCGGGCAGGACTTCGGTGGCACATGGTCTGACGCGGAGGTGCGGGTGCATAACCTGCTGCCGCTGAGCTATGAAAACCGCGATGCGGTGGTGGAGCGTTTCACCATGCCAACTGATGAACGGACGCTGCAATATTCCGTCACAGAGGAGGAAACGGCGGAGGCGACGCTGCCGACGGCGGAGGACGAAGAGAAGAAGAACAGCATCCGTACATCGCTGCCGAAGAAGGCACAGGACTACCTGAAGCGGGCTGAAAACGCCCTTGTTGGGCGCGTAAGCCGCGCGCTGAGCGTGCCGCGCTTTGCACAGAGGGAATACCTGCAGAAGATCGTGCAGCAGATCAGCGAGGAGTACCTGACCACCGGGCGCGTTTCGGAAGAGACGGCGGCGGAGCTGTTTGAGCAGGCATACAGCGAGGGCATTGTGGTGGATGAGGAGTTCTACCAGCAGTATAAGGACATCAAAGATCACCTTCGCACGCAGGCTGTGACCATATCGGAGGAAGACAAGCACGACATTGCGGACTTCAATGACTTCAGAAAGAGCGCCTTCGGGCGGCTGCGCATCGTCAACGAGGGCGGGCTGCCGGTGGATGTGGCGTATCAGGAGCTGCAGGACATGGCACCGGAGCTGTTCCCGGATGATCTGACGCATCCGGCTGACCAGCTGGTGCGCATGTTTGAAGTGGCGCAGAGCATCGAAAAAACGGAGAAATCCCTGAGCGAATACTATGGACGGGATGCGGAGGAGTTCATGCGCTGGGCGAAGAATGACTTTGATGCTGCCATCGGAGACACCATTGGAGACCTGCGCACTGTGAAACGCTATGCTGACGAGCGTGCGGCAAAGGCAAACGCGACGGCGGAGACACCGATGACAACAGAACAGGTCACAGAAGCCTACAAGCAGCTGAAGAAGGCGCGGTGGGAATCGGAGAAAGCAAAAGCGAAGAACCTGCTGACCGACCACGACAATGTGCAGCTGGGACGGCTGCTGAAGGGCGAGATCGAGCTGGAGCACCTTGACCCGAAGACGGACAATGTGAAGGGCATCACCGCTGTATACGAGGCTACGACGGAGTATGAACGGCTGGTGAAGCTGCTGACGGAGTACAAGCAGAGCCAGCGGGCGAAGCTGCGGGAAGAGGCGGACAAGTTCTTAGAGACAGCAAACGACTGGAAGGACAAGAAAGCTGGTATTCTCTATTCCCGCGAAACGATGGAGCGCAATATCCTTGACATCGTGAAGGATAAGAAGCTGGCGCAGGAGATCATTGCAGAGTATTTCACACCGGTGCACGAGGCGCAGGCAAAGTCCACGCGACTGAAGAACAAAATGCGCGAGCGGGTACAGGCGCTGAACCTGAGCACCAAAGAAACGAAGGCCATGCAGAAGGTGGGGAAAATCTCTGAAGCGCACGCCGTGCAGCTGCTGGGCGAAGCGATGGACAACATCCGGATGCTGGAGAACAGCAGAGGGCGCATGGCGGAGCGGGACGGCAAGACGCTGAGCGACTGGCGCGGTATTGTGCAGGAGATGTGGAAGCAGAACCCGCAGCTGGACAAGGCAAAGATCGAGCACGCGGTGGAGGAGTTCCGAAGCATCTACGACGAGCTGTTCCAGCAGATGAACGAGGCCAGAGTACGCAACGGGTACGAGCCGGTGAACTACCGCAGCGGCTACTTCCCACATTTCCAGCCGGGTGACGGCGACGGCATCATGGGACTGTTCGGCAGGGCATTGGGCATTGACACACAGGTGACGGCACTGCCCACCACCATCAACGGACTGACGCACACCTTCCGACCGGGCATCCAGTGGTTCGGCAATGCACAGCAGCGCCTCGGCTTCGACACGGCCTATGACGCGGTGGAGGGCTTCGACCGATACATCGA
>OMFF01000693.1_pt1 | contig 10997 bp, 6 predicted proteins | sample 1645581 | NCBI WGS metagenome assembly OMFF01 (sample SAMEA103958140, study PRJEB25191) | human gut metagenome | biome: human-associated habitat [ENVO:00009003]; feature: intestine environment [ENVO:2100002]; material: feces | place: Germany | collected 2013/2015
GATTCTCATGAAATAGTTGGAAACTTGTGCAAAAGCGCACAGAAAACTGTGTTTTCCTCTTTTGGACACAAAAAAAGAACCGACCCGAGCCGTGTGAGGATACACGAACTCGGGTCGGTTTTACATCATTTTATTTCAGAACGATGTTTTCGGAGCAGCTATGCCGCCGGGATGTTTGCCTCATCTGTCCCACTTGTCACAGAGAGCGTTGATCTGGTCGGCGAACTTGGCGAGGTCCTTGTTGGCACCGCCCTCGTTGTGCTCAATGACTCGCAGCAAACGCTTGCCGGCATTGAGCAGGCGCTGGAAGACGGTAGCTGCACGGGCTGCACCCTCGCTGACGTGGTGCTCGATGCGGATACGGGTGCCTTCCTTCAGGCAGACTGCACCTTCAGCACCGATGGCCCACTGCTCACCATTATAAGGTGCGCTGGCGTTGAAGCCCTGCTCAGTGAGGGTCTGGGCAAAGATGTTCTCCACCTCGTCCTCGCCGTGGATGACGAACACCCGCTTCGGCTTCTGTTCAAAAGCATTCACCCAGCGCAGCAGGCCCTCCTTATCCGCATGGCCGGACATGCCGGTGAGCTGGCACAGCTCGGCCTGCACCTCGATGGGCTCGCCGAACAGCTTGACCGAGTCCACCCCCTCGATGAGGGTGCGTCCCAAAGTGCCCACCGCCTGAAAGCCCACGAACAGGATCGTGCATTCCGGCCGCCACAGGTTGTGCTTGAGGTGGTGGCGGATGCGCCCGGCATCACACATGCCGGAAGCGGAGATGATGACCTTGGGGGTGGAGTCCAGGTTGATGGCAACAGAATCCTCTTTGGTTTCACTGATCTGCAAACCGGGGAACGCCAGCGGGTTTTCGCCCTTCGTCACCAGGGCTAGGGCTTCGGCATCATAACATTCACTGAAGTTTTCCCGGAAAATGGTGGTGGATTTGCTGGCCAGCGGACTGTCCACAAACACGGGAAAATTATCGTGCCCGTGGATGCGGTGCTCCTCTTTGATCTGGCGGATAAAATAGAGCATTTCCTGCGTGCGACCCACGGCGAAACTGGGAATGACCACATTGCCGCCGCGGTCGAACGTTTCCTGCAAAATCTGGGTCAGCTCGGCCACATAGTCCGGCTTGGGGCCGTGGGTGCGGTCACCATAGGTGGATTCCATCACCACAAAATCCGCTTTGGTCAGGTACTGCGGGTTACGGATCAGCGGCTGGTCCAGGTTGCCGATATCGCCGGAGAACACAATGGTCTGGCTTTCGCCGTTCTCCGTTACCTGCAAGGTGATGGAAGCGCTGCCCAGCAGGTGGCCTACATCGGTAAAGGTGGCCGTAATGCCGGGGAACACTTCCAGCGGCTTGCCGTAGCTTTGCGGTACAAACTGCTTCATCACGGCCATGGCGTCTTCTACTGTGTAGTCCGGCTCTACCAGCTCATTGCCGCTGCGCTGGGCTTTACGGTTTTTCCACTCGGCTTCCTGCTCCTGAATGTGGGCGGAATCTTCCAGCATGATTTCGCACAGGTCCATGGTGGCATCTGTGCTGTAAATGGGGCCGCGGAATCCGTTCTTGTACAGATAGGGGATGCGTCCCGAATGGTCAATGTGGGCGTGGGTCAAAAGGATGGCTTCAATCTCACCGGGGGCGCAGGGCAGGTCCGCATTGGGGTAAACGTCTTTGCCCTGCTCCATGCCGCAGTCCACCAAAAAGCGGTGGCCGCCTGCTTCAATCAGGGTGCAGCTGCCGGTCACTTCACGGGCAGCGCCCAAAAAGGTCAGCTTCATAACAGCCTCACTTTCTCCCGGCACCGCGCTGCGGTGCTTCGGGCAACGTAAACGGGTTTGCAAAGTTATTGGTTACATCATTGATATTCATGCGGATATCCCAAAAGACATCCCCATAATCACGCAGAATCGTATAACTGCCGCCTGCCTGCTCCAGAGCTTCCAGCGTGGCGGTATCGGTCACCACAAGGGCGTCGCCGTCCGTCGGCTCAAAGGCAGTCAGGCTTTCCTCATAGGTGCGGGTCACGGTACCGGTGTCGATCAGGGCACCGATGGCGGCGGAGGTCGTCCGCGCCAGCACCAGCCGCTGCCCGGCGGGAACGGCATCACACAGCGCCCCGCGGGTAACATCGCCAAAGTCAAGCTCGGTAATGCCGCCTGCCAGCGCGGTTACGGTCAGGTCGGCGGCATCCTGCGGGCAGTTGGCGCGGTCACCGTCGGCATAGGCCAGGTAAAGTGCGGCGGCATAGTTGGCAAAGCTGATGGTTTTATCCGCACTTTCGTTGGCTTCAAAGGTGAACAGCGTCTGGCTGCGCACATCCTCGTCGCCGTCTGCCAGGCTCTGCAGGCTGGTAAAGGCGGAATCATAGGCAGTCTGCTGGGCGGTGGTGTAGCTGCCGCGGGCGGATTTCAGGTCGGCGGCGCTCATGCTGGCGGGTTCAGCTGTCATGCTGCCGTCCGCCGCAAAGGTCAGGTTCAGGCAGCCCACGCTGTCCCAGCCGGACCCGGCGGCAACAACGGCAATGCCGTTTGCCTTTGCGGTGCTGTTGGCTGTGGCACCGGCATCCAAGACGGCGGTCACGCCAAGGTCTGCCAGGTCGGCATAAATGCCGCTGATGTCGGTATCCGGCCCGGCAATGCAAAGGATGGCGTCAGCCCCCTGGGCCTGCAAAGCAGCAACCTGTTCGGAAGCCGCCAGCGCCAGGTCCGCAGCGGTCAGTTCTTTCGTCTGGGCGGAATTGCCGATCGAGGCCAGCGAGAAGAAGCCGATCTTTTTGCCTGCTTCCTCCACAATGGTGTTCATGCCGTTGGAAATGCGGTTGCGGCTCCAGCTGGTGGAACGGGCCAGCAATGCTTCGTTTTCTGTCGTGTACAGGTTGGAAGCAATCGAAGGCCCAGTGGCGGTCATTACATCGCTGAGAAGGCGGTCAGCGCCATACGCCATATCGGAAGCATCAAAGGCCTGCAAATCATACCCGGCTGCGGCAAAGGCGCTGGTCATATCCATGCCGCCGGTCAGGCTGGCGCGGGCGGTGCCCTGCAAACTGCCGCCTGCATCCACCAGAATGGAGTCCTCGCTGCCCGCTTTCAGGGCAGCAATGTCCGCAAGGCCGACCTCTTCGCCCTCGGTCAAGCCCTGCAGATTACCGGTAACGTAAACGGGAATGGTGAATGCCCCCACCCGCACCGTCACATCGGCGCTCATGCGGCCATCCGCCAGGGTGGCGGTGATGGTGCAGGTGCCGTCCGCCTTGGCTTTTACCTCGCCGTGCTTATTCACGGTGGCAACGTCTTCATTATCGCTGGACCAGAAGATTTTCTGCCCGCCCTCGCTTTCGCTGGGCTCATCGGTCAGCAGGGTGGCGGTGGCTTTCGCCTTGGGCAGCCACAGCTCGTTTTTGTAGGTGTCGTTGGTCAGCGAGGGCAGGATGTCCTTGCTGGTTGCTTTGATGCCGGTAAAGGTCAGCTCTTCCATCACAAAGTCAACATCCACCGTGTCGCTCTGCACGCCGTACTTTTCGCCCGGCTCCGTATAGGTGGCCTGCCAGATGGAATACGGCCCGGTGTAGCCCAACGCGGAATTGAACCGCGCGATCCAGAAATTATCGCGCCAGCGGTCAAACGCGGGGTCCGTCAGGCGGCCGCGGGTCCAGTTGATGGAGGCGTAAATGCCTTCCTCGCCCTTGTAGCCCAGTTCTTTCAGGCGGTCGAAAAATACTTCGGTCAGGTGGGCCATCTCGTCCGGGTACAGGCCGGTGATGGATTTATCCTCCAGGTCATAATAGACCGGGTAACTGAGCTGGTAGGGGGTGGCGGTGTAATCGTCCAGCCCCTCGTGCGGGGGTGCCACAAGGCCCAGCAGGCGGGCAACGTGTTCGGCTTCCGATTTGGCCTGTTCCTCGGTGGTGGCGTAAGAGTACAGATAGGTGCCAAAGGGGATGCCAAGGCGGGTGCATTCGTCCGCGTTGCGGTGCCACTGTTCATCGTCCTGGGCGTAATCGCCGGTGCCGTTCCACTCACTGCCAAAGCCGCAGCGGATCATGGCAAAATCGATCCCGGCAGCCTGGGCTTTCTCCCAGTCCACTTCACCCTGATACTTGCTCACGTCAATGCCTTTTTTGGTGGCGGCCAGAATCGGCTCTCCGTCACTGTTAAAGTAGTACCCGGCATCGTTCTTGGCCCACGCTCCGGCACTGGTGCCGGGGTCAATGGTCAGGGGGGCTTTCTGCCCGCTGTTGCAGGCGACCAGCCCGATCACTACCAGCGCCACAACGGCAACCAGCACGCACGCGGCCAGTGCAAGACGCAGGTCGGGCTGCTGCTTCTTTTTGGGCTGTGGGCGGCGGCCCTGCGGGGACTTGGGCTGGGACTGTTTGCGGTAGGTCTGGCGGGGCTGTTGTTCCGGCTTGCGGGGCTGCCCCGACGGCTGTTTGTTTTGTTCCATCGGCGGTTTCCTCTATGATCGCAGCTGCCCGGCGGGCAGCTGTATGTTGGCGTTAAATTTGTGAATTCTTGTATTTTATAAGAATATGGTAACATTTTGTCAAACAAAATACAATCCGGTAAAGCAGGCAGATTGTGTAATTTTGGGCAGGAAATTTTGGCAGCCGGGCAAAGCAAACTGCCCCCTGCAGTTTTCCACACAGCAGAGGGCAGTTGGTTAAAAATGTTCAGCAGATGCAGGGCGGGCGGTTAAGCTCAGCCGATGGTAATGCTCCAGGCAAAGGTCTTGCTTGCGCCGGGGGCCAGCTCAATGTGGCGGCCGGCTTCGTTCACGCTGTTGGCCCAGCCATTCCAGGGCTCCATGCAGACGAACGTCTCGGCATCCTGCTGCCACAGCACGCCGTTGGTGAACACGCTTTCATCAAAGGCAACTTCCACCGTGTGGCCGCTGCCGGAATCGGTCAGGCGCATCGGGCTCTTTACGCCGGTCATCAGGCGGATGGAATCTGCGGAGCCTTCCTTGCGGGTCAAGGTGATGGTTTCCGGTGCGGCGGGCTGCTCGCCCTTGGCGTTCTCGGAGCAGGTGGCGGCGTTGATGTCAAAGTGGACGTTCTCCAGCTTGGAAGCTGCGAAATACGGGTGGAAGCCGATGCTGAACGGCAGGGCTTTGTCGCTGGTGTTGTGCACGGTCAGTTCCAACCCGGCCTTGGCACCGGACAGGGTATAGCGCATTTCCAGCAGAAAATCAAAGGGGTAAACAAACTTGGTCAGGCCGTTGGGGGTCAGGGTCAGCACGATCTCATCATCCGCAGCGGTCTTGACCTGCCAGGGCAGCAAATCGGCAAAGCCGTGGACCTCAATGGGATAATCGGAGCCGTTAAAGTGGTGCACACCGCCGTCCGGCTTGCCGCAGCTGGGGAACAGGATGGGCACGCCGCAGCGGGGGCGGTCCGAGGATTCATAGTTCTTATCGCGCAGCCAGAGGTATTCCTCACCGCTTTTGGTGAAGGAGGTTGCCATGCCGCCCTTTTCCGGTGTAACGGTCAGGGCGTACTCCCCATCGGTCAGGGTAAGGGTGGAATATTTGGCATTGTACTTTTCGTAAGTACCCGCAGTCAGCTTGGACATTGTTACAGTCCCCTTTCTTCAGTTACAAAAACGGCCCGACCGCACCGGGATTCTTGGAGCAGCGCACAGCGCCTTGATCCCAGAGCACCCGGAACGCCCGAAGCCGTTCCATTTTGTGCACCGCAGGCAGACACAGTTCCCGGCGGGCACTTCTTAATCCTATTATACTCTCAAAATGTTCCCGGCTCTACCCTTTTGGGTAAAAAATGCGGCGGGAGCCAGAGCATCAGTGCAAAAATTACAGCACAACGCCATCCTTGAAGATGGAAATTTCGCGGAAGCCCTTCTTCTCGGCGCAGGTCTGCTTGCCGGAAGCAACGTCCAGCACCAGCTGGTACAGGTCAGCACCGGCTTCATCCAGCGTCTTTTCGCCGTCAGCAACAACACCGGCGTTAAAATCGATCCAGGTGGATTTTTTGGCAGCCAGCTGGCTGTTGGTAGCAATTTTCAGGGTGGGAGCGGGGGCACCGAACGGAGTGCCGCGGCCCGTGCTGAACAAGATCATGTGGGCGCCGGCGGCGGTCAGGGCGGTGGCGGAAACAAGATCGTTGCCGGGGCCGTACAGCATGTTCAGGCCCTTGGTGGTCACAGCATCGCCATAGCCGATAACGTCCATGATGGGGGCGCTGCCGCCCTTCTGCACACAGCCGCAGGATTTATCCTCCAGCGTGGTGATGCCGCCCTGCTTGTTGCCGGGGCTGGGGTTGTCGTACACAACTTCGTTGTGGCTGATGAAGTATTCCTTGAAGCCGTTGATCATATGCACGGCCTTCTCAAACACTTTTTCATTCTGGCAGCGATCCATCAAAAAGCCCTCGGCACCGAACATTTCCGGCACTTCGGTCAGCACGGTGGAACCGCCGCGGGCGCACAGCATATCGCTGAAGCGGCCGATGGTGGGGTTGGCGGTAATGCCGGACAAACCGTCCGAACCGCCGCACTTCATGCCGACCACCAGCTCGCTGGAGGAAATCGGCTCGCGCTGGAACTGGGCAGCATAAGCGGCCAGTTCTTTCAGGATCTCACGACCCGCAACCAGCTCATCGTCCACATCCTGGCAGGTCAGGAACTTGATGCGGTCATGGTCGTATTCGCCCAATTCGGTCAGGAACTGCTCATGGGTCAGGTTCTCGCAGCCAAGGGAGAGCACCAGCACGGCACCGGCGTTGGGATGGCGGGCCAGCGCAGCCAGCAGTTTGCGGGTCTGGGCGTGGTCATGGCCGGTCTGGGAGCAGCCGAACGGATGGGTGAAGGTGTACAGCCCGTCAATGCTGTCGGTCACAAGATCCTGATTGTCCCGCACAAGGGCTTTGGCGCAGTCGTTCACGCAGCCAACGGTGGGGATGATCCAAATCTCGTTGCGGGTGGCTGCACGGCCATCCTTGCGGCGGTAGCCCATAAAGGTTTCGGGAGCAACGGGGGCCAGCGGGTGCACATTGGGGTGGTAGCTGTACTCGATCTCGCCGGACAGGTTGGTTTTTACATTGTGGGTGTGCATCCAGGTGCCGGGCACGGCATCAGCGGTGGCATGGCCGATGGGGAAGCCGTACTTGATGACGTTTTCGCCCGCGTGGATGGGGGCAATGGCCATCTTGTGGCCCTGGGGGATATCTTCAACAGCGGTCACAGATGCACCGTCCACCGGCACAGCGGTGCCTTTGGCAATGGGATGCAGGGCAACTACAACATTATCCTTGGGGTTGATCTTGATTGCAAGAGGCATACAGAATCTCCTTACTACGATAAAAACAGGTAGGAGTTAGGAAGTAGAAGTTAGGAATTGTTAGCCCTGCTTTCAGGGCTTTTTGCAGATAACCAAAGGCTCTGCGCTGCTCCCTAACTCCTAACTCCTCACTCCTACCTCCTAACTCAAATTACAGGCAGCTCTTATAAGCGGCCATTGCGCCCTGCTCACGGATCAGGGTCAGGTTCTTGACGGTGGCTTCCTCAAAACCGGCAACCTTGGTCAGATCCTGGCCCCACATCTGCTCGTTGGTCATAACAGCATGAACCAGGGTCGGAATGTCGTCATCCTTGTGGGCATTGTAGAATTCCAGCACATAGCGGTCATCGGAAATGGTGTACTCGTTGCCCTTGGCGCGCTTGCAGACCAGACCCTTATCGTTCAGTTCCTGGATGTTGTTGGAATAGAATGCGATGTAAGCGGCAAAGCTCATGGTCAGGCAGGTGGGCAGTTTGCCGTTCTTCTCGATATATTCCAGGAAGGACGGCATGTTGCGGGCACGCCACTTGGAGGTGGAGTTCAGGGAGATGCTCATCAGCTCATGGTTGACGAACGGGTTGTTGAAGCGGTCTTCCACAGCGGCAGCAAATTTCTTGCAGTCGTCCTGGTCCAGCGGAAGAATGGGAACAACTTCCTGCAGCAGCATCTTGTTCATGTAGCCCAGGATGGTTTCGTCGTGCATGCAGTCACGCACAATGTCGAAGCCTGCCAGGTAAGCACCCAGAACAAAACCGGTGTGTGCGCCGTTCAGGATGCGGACCTTGCGCTTCTTATACGGGCTCATATCGGGGGTAACAAAGACGTGGTCTTCCAGACCAGCCTTGCGGAACGGCAGGATATCGTTCAGCTTGGTGTCGCCCTCAATGACCCACACGCCGAAAACCTCGCCAACGTCCAGCAGGGGGTCAGCGTAACCGTGCTTCTCTTCAAGCTCAGCAACTTCCTTCGGGTCGCGGATGCGACCCGGAACAATGCGGTCAACCAGAGAGCCGCAGAAGGTACAGTCCTCGTTGACATATTTCTTGAAGCCGTCTTCCAGGCCCCACTGGTCAATGTACTGGTTGACGCACTTCAGCAGCTCCTTGCCGTTGTTGTCAATCAGCTCGCAGGCCAGCATGATGATGCCCTTCTTGCCGGCCTTGTAGCGGTGGTACAGCACCTGGGTCAGCTTTGCGGGGAAGCTGGACGGCGGGCAGTCGTTCTGCTGGCAGGCGGGATCATAAACGATACCGGCCTCGGTGGTGTTGGAAACGATGATTTCCAGGTCGTCGCTGGCGGCAACGTCCATCATCTTTTCGTAATCAGCTTTTTCATACGGGTTCAGGCAGCGGGATACACTGGAGATCACGCGCTTGTCATCGACCTTCTGGCCGTTTTCGCTGCCGCGCAGGTACAGGGTGTACAGGCCCTCCTGTTCGTTGATCATCTTGGCCAGGCCGGGGGCGATGGGCTGAACCAGAACGCACTTGCCGTTCCAGTCAGCTTTTTCGTTGGCAAGGTCAAACCAGTAGTCAACAAAGGCACGCAGGAAGTTGCCCTCACCAAACTGCAAAACCTTTTCGGGGGCATTTTTCAGAATGTAGCCATCATAACCGGATTTTTCAAGGACCTGATAATTCAAAGTTTCCATTGGAAATTCTCCTTTGCAATGTGTGCAATTACGGCGGCGGTGTGCAGGGCCAGACAAAAACGCCCTGCGCTGCGTAAGCGCCTTGTTTAGCTTCATTGTATTTTTTTTTGCTTGCAACGTCAAGATTCTTTCGTGAAGAAGCGCACATATTTTGCGCTCCTTTTTTGACTTTTTTCCCTTTCCCTGTTTTGCACAAGCGGGATGCAATATTTTTAGTGCTTTTTACATCAAAAGGGCAAGATTTGCAACTTGTTCAAACCGCTGCAAGTATGTATAATAATATCAGCTTATGTTTTATTCTGCTGTTTGGGGGCAGCATGATTCGTTCTGTTGACCCGCAGCACACAACGAAGGAGCTTGCAATTATGAAAGCATTTATGGACAAGGATTTCCTGCTGGAAACCCCCACCGCGCAGCACCTGTATCATGATTATGCAGAAACGCTGCCTATCGTAGACTATCACTGCCACATTCCCCCGCAGGAGATCTACGAGGACCGCCGCTTTGAAAATATCGCTCAGGTATGGCTGGGCGGCCATCAGGTTCTGGCCGATGGCTCTGACTACTACTTCGGCGACCATTATAAGTGGCGCGTGATGCGTTCCAACGGTGTGCCCGAAGAGTACATCACCGGTGACAAGCCGGACCGCGAGCGCTTCCAGAAGTTTGCAGAAGCACTGGAAATGGCCATCGGCAACCCGATGTACACCTGGTGCCACCTGGAACTGAAAAAGTACTTTGGCTACAACGGCGTTCTGAACGGCGATACCGCTGAGGAAGTCTGGAACCTGTGCAACGATAAGCTGCAGCATGATCCCAAGATGACCGTGCGCGGCCTGATCGAGCAGAGCAACGTTGCCATGGTCGGCACCACCGATGACCCCATCGACAGCCTGGAATGGCACAAGAAAATCAAGGAAGACCCCACCATCAAGGTTGTTGTTGCACCTTCCTTCCGCCCGGACAAGGCCCTGAACATCCGCAAGGACGGTTTTGCAGATTACATCCATAAGCTGGAAGAAGTTGTTGGCCGCAAGTTCGCCTGCGCCGACTGTGTGGTCAACGCTCTGGACGAGCGCCTGCAGTTCTTTGTTGAGATGGGCTGCCGCGCTTCTGACCACGGGCTGGATTATGTTCCTTACGTGGAAACCAACGCCGAAAAGGCAACCGCAGCTTTCAAAAAGGCTATGGCCGGTGAGCCGCTGACCCAGGAAGAGGGCGACGCATACACCACCTACCTGCTGATCAGCCTGGGCCGCCTGTACAAAAAGTATAACGTTGCCATGCAGATCCATTACAGCTGCCTGCGCAATGTCAACCAGAAGATGTACAAGAAGCTGGGCCCCGATACTGGCTTTGATATGATCGCTGTGACCGATGGCAGCGCCGCCATCAGCAGCCTGCTGAGCAAGCTGACCGAGACCGGCGAATGCCCGAAGGTGATCCTGTACAGCCTGAACCCCGCCGACTTTGACATGCTGGGCACCATCCTGGGTGCATTCCAGGATGACGAAGTTCCCGGCAAGATCCAGCTGGGCTCTGCCTGGTGGTTCTGCGATACCGACGACGGAATGTACCAGCAGATGAAGACCCTGGCTCGCCTGGGGCTGCTGGGCAACTTTATCGGCATGCTGACCGACAGCCGCAGCTTCCTGAGCTACACCCGCCACGAACTGTTCCGCCGCCTGATGTGCAACCTCATCGGCAACTGGGTCGAGAATGGCCAGTACCCCAGCGATGAGAAGACCCTGAAGAAGATCGTGGAAGGCATCAGCTACTACAACGCACAGCGTTACTTCCACCTGTAATTCTGCACAAATCAGAAAATAAAACATTGTAAAAATTGCCCTGCTGCCTGAAAGACAGCAGGGCTTTTTCCATAGAATGAGAATCTTTTTCTTGTGCAAAAGGGCAAAAAAAGAGGGCAAAATCGGGGCGAAGAGAAAAAGTTGGGAGGTAGGAGGGAGGAACTATTTTAATTAGGAATGAGGAATGAGAAATTAGGAATTGGAGGTAGGGTGTGGCAGGAGGCGAAAACCTTAC
>OMFF01000695.1_pt1 | contig 10989 bp, 7 predicted proteins | sample 1645581 | NCBI WGS metagenome assembly OMFF01 (sample SAMEA103958140, study PRJEB25191) | human gut metagenome | biome: human-associated habitat [ENVO:00009003]; feature: intestine environment [ENVO:2100002]; material: feces | place: Germany | collected 2013/2015
TTTATTTTGCAAATAAGAAAAACATCTTTAGCTTTGCAGCGGTTTGTTATTCAATAAAGCAATTCTACAAATTAAAAAGAAAATAACGAACTAATATCATTATATAAAAGTGGAAAAACAAACGTACAGCTATGACGAGGCTTACAAGGCATCGTTAGAGTATTTTAAAGGAGATGAACTTGCTGCCCGCGTTTGGGTAAACAAGTACGCTGTAAAAGATTCCTTCGGAAATATTTACGAAAAATCTCCTGTGGATATGCATTGGCGTATTGCTAATGAAGTAGCCCGTATCGAGGCAAAATATCCTAATGCACTCAGTTCGGAAGAACTCTTTGGATTATTCGATCACTTCAAGTACATCGTTCCTCAGGGAAGCCCGATGACAGGTATCGGAAATGATTATCAAATTGCTTCATTATCCAACTGCTTCGTTATCGGTCTGGACGGGAAAGCCGACTCTTACGGTGCTATCATTCGTATCGACGAAGAACAAGTACAGCTGATGAAACGCCGTGGTGGTGTAGGACATGACCTTTCACATATCCGCCCGAAAGGCTCACCTGTAAAAAACTCTGCACTGACTTCTACCGGACTGGTTCCCTTTATGGAACGTTATTCAAACTCAACCCGTGAAGTAGCTCAAGACGGACGCCGTGGAGCACTGATGTTGAGTGTATCTATCAAGCATCCCGACTCTGAAGCATTTATCGATGCCAAGATGACCGAAGGGAAAGTAACAGGAGCCAATGTTTCAGTTAAGCTGGACGATGAATTCATGCAGGCAGCTGTAGAAAACCGTACCTATACACAGCAGTTCCCTATCGATTCAAACGATCCACAGGTAAAAAAAGAAATCAACGCTTCTGCTTTGTGGAAAAAGATTGTTCACAATGCATGGAAATCGGCAGAACCAGGAGTTCTTTTCTGGGACACCATCCTGAGAGAATCAGTACCCGATTGTTATGCAGACCTAGGTTTCCGCACTGTTTCAACCAATCCGTGTGGTGAAATTCCTTTGTGTCCGTATGACTCTTGCCGTCTGCTTGCCATCAACCTTTACTCATATGTAGTAAATCCATTTACTCCTGAGGCATATTTCGACTTTGAATTATTCAAGAAACATGTCGGATTGGCACAACGTATCATGGACGACATTATCGATCTGGAACTTGAGAAAATCGAAAAAATCATGGAAAAGATTGATTCAGACCCTGAAAGTGAAGAAGTAAAGGGAACTGAACGTCATCTGTGGGAAAAGATTTATCGCAAATCAGGTCTAGGACGTCGTACCGGAGTAGGTATTACAGCCGAAGGAGATATGCTTGCCGCTATGGGATTGCGCTACGGAACAGAAGAGGCTACCGAATTTTCTGAAAAAGTACACAAAACAATCGCAATAGAAGCCTACCGTTCTTCAGTCAATATGGCAAAAGAACGTGGAGCATTCGAAATATACGATGCTGCACGCGAAGTAAATAATCCGTTCATCAACCGTATAAAAGACGCCGATCCGGAACTCTACGAAGACATGAAAAAGTACGGACGTCGTAACATTGCCTGTCTGACAATCGCTCCAACCGGAACAACAAGCTTGATGACTCAAACAACATCGGGAATTGAACCGGTATTCATGCCTGTGTACAAACGTCGCCGCAAAGTAAATCCAAACGATGCAAATGTACACGTAGATTTCGTAGACGAAACAGGAGATGCTTTTGAAGAATACGTTGTATTCCACCATAAGTTCCTGACATGGATGCAAATAAACGGATACGATCCAGACAAACATTATACACAGGAAGAAATAGACGACCTGGTTGCCAAATCGCCTTATTATAAAGCTACATCAAACGATGTAGACTGGCTGATGAAGGTCAAAATGCAGGGACGTATCCAGAAATGGGTAGACCACTCAATCAGTGTCACTATCAACCTGCCAAATTCTGTTGACGAGGAACTGGTAAACCGCCTTTACGTAGAAGCATGGCGTTCAGGCTGTAAAGGATGTACCGTATACCGTGACGGTTCACGCGCTGGAGTTCTCGTTTCTACACAGAAGAAAAAGGATAAGAAAGAAGAAGAGTGCCAATGCAAACCACCTCAGGTAACAGAAGTACGTCCTCGTGTTCTGGAAGCTGATGTCGTTCGATTCCAGAATAATAAAGAAAAATGGGTGGCTTTCGTAGGACTACTCGACGGACATCCATACGAAATCTTCACAGGTCTGCAAGACGAAGAAGAAGGTATCCTGCTGCCGAAATCAGTAACTTCCGGACGTATCATCAAGAGTTACGATGAAGACGGAACGAAACATTACGACTTCCAGTTTGAAAACAAACGTGGTTACAAGATGACCATCGAAGGACTTTCTGAGAAGTTCAACAAGGAATACTGGAACTATGCAAAACTGATATCCGGTGTGTTACGTTGGAGAATGCCTATCGAACAGGTTATCAAACTGGTAGGTTCATTGCAGCTCGACAGTGAAAACATCAATACCTGGAAAAACGGTGTACAGCGTGCATTGAAGAAATACGTACAAGACGGAACCGAAGCCAAAGGTATGAAATGTCCTAACTGCGGACATGAAACCTTAGTTTATCAGGAAGGCTGTCTGATTTGCAAGACTTGTGGAACATCACGCTGCGGATAAAATGATGAAGCAGGCTACAGACATGTATATTCATCTGAAAGGTATCAGACTGTACGCTTATCACGGTGTACTGCCTCAAGAGAATCGTGTAGGAGCGCAATATACAATCGACTTACGTCTGAAAACAGATTTTACACTCGCAGCTGAAACCGACCGACTGGAAGGAACCATAAACTACGCAGATGTATTCAATGCCGTAAAAGAAGAAATGCGCATTCCTTCCCAACTGCTTGAACATGTAACATGGAGAATTGCCCAAAGGCTATTGGATGATTTCCAGACAATAAGTGAAATCAATATTGCACTTTACAAGCAAAATCCTCCGATGGGGGCCGACTGTTCACAAGTAGGTGTAGAAGCAACTTACATCAGATAAATAAAGAAAAGGAGTCCGGATGATGAAAGTGACCTGAACCAATCATCACTTCATCTATCCGGACTTTTTTATACCCTTTACTATGCAAAATATCAGTGCCAAAAAGATATCTCTTTTTTTAAGGCAAATCTGAAAAACAAAGCTAAAAAGACTTCAAAAAACATGCCCTTTACCGATTCTGTTTCAACTCCAAAAACAGTAATAGAAAGAGCTAAAAACAGGTAAAAGACATGTTTTTTATATCTCAAGGAAGTTTTTGCAAAAACATCGTGATATTTTCTAAAAAACTGTACGAAAGTTTCTGTCACTTCGTACAAAAAAACAGCCAAAATTCATGTTCTTTATATGAATAATTCATCTTCTTTTTCATAACTTACCAGCAAGTTCTTGCAATCGGCCTCAAACACCTTATAATCCTCTTGTCACAACGTAATCTTTTCCGGCTTCTGTTGCCAGATCATACTCATACACTCTCGGAATAACCGGATATTGCGGATTGATTTCCTTCGATACCAAAGGCTCTTTAATAGCAGCCTGACGGAACAGCGGATTAGGATTTGTCCCCGATGCCGGCTTCAGCCCCTCTCCTTTCAATGGAACATACGAACGCAGACGCAGGTTTCCTCCTATGCGGGAGTGAATCTTAGCAGTGTTCAACTGTACGCCATTCCAGTCCATATCGACAACAAATCCTCCGCGGGCAACCAATCCTTTTACTTTACCTTCCGCCCATTTGTCGGGTAAAGCCGGAAGCAAATGCACTGCCCCGTCGTGACTCTGAAGCAACATTTCTGCAACTCCAGCCGTAAATCCGAAATTTCCGTCTATCTGGAAAGGAGGATGCGCGTCAAACAAGTTAGGATACGTACGTCCTTCAGGATATTCTTCTTTTACCTCGTCATTGGGCAGCAGAACCAGCAAATTGGAAATCATCTTATAAGCATGATTACCGTCGAGCAGGCGTGCCCACAGATTAATCTTCCATCCGATAGACCATCCGGTAGCCTTATCACCACGTTGCAGCAAGGTGTTTTTTACAGCCTGAAAAAGCTGTGGATGAGTAAACGGAGAAATCTGATTGCTGGGAAACAATCCGTATGCATGCGATACGTGGCGGTGTCCGTCTTTCGGATCGTCCAGATCTTCCAGCCATTCCTGCAACTGATTGTAACGCCCTATCTGCATAGGAGCCATTTCGGAAAGCAAGGTTCTCAACGAATCTCTGTAAGCAGCCGGAAGTTCCAGAATTTCAGAAGCAGCCAGTGTATTGCTCAATACATCGAAAATAATCTGATTATCCATCGTACAGCCCGATACGATAGTAGAAGCTTTCTTGGTGTCTTCACCCTTCGGACCATGCTCGGGAGACATGGAAGGAGCTGTAACTTTCCATCCATATTTCGGATGAGGAATCATATATCCCAAGAAGAAATCGGCGGCTCCTTTCATTGCCGGATAAGATTTTCTCAGGAAATCTTTATCGCCGGTATACAGATAATGCTGCCATAAGTGAGTAGTCAGCCAGGCTCCTCCTACCGGCCATGTTCCGTAGAAAGCTTTGTCTACTGGGCCAGTGACACGCCAGATATCGGTATTGTGATGTGCCACCCATCCGTTGCAACCATACATCGTACGTGCGGTTTCACGTCCGGTTACAGATAAATCCTGAACCAGATCGAACAAAGGTTCATGGGTTTCCGACAGATTGGTAACCTCTGCCGGCCAGTAATTCATTTCGGTATTGATATTGATAGTATACTTTCCATCCCACGGAGCATTCAACTGATGGTTCCAGATGCCCTGCAAATTGGCAGGCTGTCCTCCTGGCTGTGAAGAAGAAATCAGCAGGTAACGGCCATACTGGAACATCAAAGCAGCAAGTGCCGGATCATTTCCCTGACTGAAACTGGCAATACGCTTTACCGTTTCCTGTCTGGCTGTTTTAGTATTTTCTCCTCCTAGCGAAAGCGAAACACGATTGAACTGCGACTGATAATAGTCGGTATGTGCTTTCAGCGCTTCGGAATACTCTTTTTTCATTGCACCAGCCAGCAAAGCAGAAGCTTTCTTGTTTTCATTTCCCTTTACATTATGATAATTGACGAAATTGGTTGCAGCAGCGATATACAAAGTAGCCGCAGTCGCATGCTCAACAGAAATATATTTATCCGTCAGACTGACCTTACCGCCTTCTGCTATCACCTGACTCTGAGTTTCAACTTCGATTACTCCTTTCACACCTTCATGGTCTCCACCCTTGCCGCGAAGAACCAGCTTTTTCCCCTGCTTTCTTACCGTACTTTGCAGCGGAGAATCATAGCTTACCTTAAAATTTAATTCACCTGGTTTATCGGCTGTGAAACGGACAATGATAACCCGATCGGGAAAAGAGGCAAAAACCTCACGCTGAAAGTTCACTCCGTCTACCTGATAACAGGTTGTCGCCACGGCTCTTTCCAGATCAAGGTCACGATAATAATTCTTAGCTTTTTCATGGCCCGGCGCTTCAATAATCAAGCTTCCGATTGTCTGATAAGGCATACCGTTGCGCCCCGTATAAAACGTCTGGTCAATCAGGTTCTGGGAGTCCATTGTCTTTCCGGAGAAAATCAGGTTACGTACTTCAGCCAGACTTTCGAGCGCTTTCGGATTGTCATTCCGGTACGGTCCTCCTCCCCAAAGCGTTTCTTCGTTCAACTGCAATTCTTCGCGCGATGTTCCTCCATAAACCATCGCTCCCATCGATGAGTTTCCTACGGGCAGTGCCTCTACCCATGTTTTTGCCGGTTGCTGATACCACAGCTTCAAATTTTGTGCGTGTGCCGAGAGCATCATCCAAACGCATGCTCCCACTAATAACAAATGTTTTTTCATATAAGGTTTACTTATTGTATTTACGACGATAAAGATAACTAAAAGAGAAATAGCATCCAACGGTTCAAAATATTTTATTCCGAAAACAGAAAATACAATAAAAAAGCTGTCCGGATTTCCGTTTTCAATACGCAAATCCAGACAGCTTCTCTAATTTCTTTAAAAGAAATTCTATCTCTCCACAATCGGAGTATATGCTACTTCATCGAGTACATTCTTATATGCCGGACGAATTATTCGTCTTCCTTCGAAGTTCAGTTCCTCAATGCGGTGTGCCGTCCATCCCACAATACGTGCCATGGCAAAGAGCGGCGTATAAATTTCCATCGGAAGTCCCATCATTTCATAAATGAATCCCGAATAGAAGTCAACATTCGAGCAAACCTGCTTTTTCGTTCCCTTCACCTTCTTGAAACATTCTATGGCACGCTGTTCCAGCAGTTCGAGGAAAGCAAATTCTTTTTCGCATCCCTTTTCGGCCACCAGTTCACTTGCCAGCTCCTTCAGAAGCACTGCACGAGGATCGGAAATGGTATACACAGCATGTCCGATACCATAAATCAGTCCGCTTCCGTCGTATGCCTCTTTCCGTAACATACGCATCAGATATGTATCTATTTCGTCCACATTGGTCCAGTCGGAAATAACCTCCTTCAAGTGGTGGAACATCTTTACTACCTGTATATTAGCACCTCCATGCAGCGGACCCTTCAACGAGCCAATACCTGCCGCTATGCTGGAATAAGTATCTGTACGGGTAGAGCTGGTAACACGTACCGTAAACGTTGAGTTGTTACCACCACCGTGTTCTGCCTGAAGTACCAACAGCAGATCGAGCATACGAGCCTCCAGCGGTGTATAGTCTTTCTTTATCATATAGAGAAAGTTCTCGGCAATCGAGAGATTCTCATGCGGATGGCGGATATGCAGCGAACGTCCGTGAATACTATGACGGTAAATGCTGTACGCATAGGCAATGATGGTAGGGAACTTCGATATCAGCTCAATGGACTGACGCATCAGGTTATCGCGTGAAATATCGTCCGGATTCGGGTCGAACGTATACATCTCGAGCACACTGCGCGCCAGAATGTTCATGATATTCTGACCCTCCAGGTCGATGATATTCATGGTCGTCTTCTTGTCGAGTGGCATATTGTCGTTTATCAGCTCTTTGAAAGCAGCCAGTTGTTCACTGTCGGGGAGTTCTCCCGAAAGCAGCAGATAGGCAACTTCCTCGAATCCGAAACGTTTTTCCTTCAACAATGCATGGGCGATGTCATCCAAATCGTATCCTCTATAGAACAACTTTCCGGGAATAGGTTTCAACCCCTCTTCAGTACGCTCATAACCTACAACGTTACCAATCTTAGTCAGTCCTACAAGAACACCTGTGCCGTCTTCATTACGCAGACCACGCTTCACATTATATTTCGTGAAAAGCTCATTATCAATCCGGCATGCCTGTTTGGCACATTCCGAAAGTTTATATACGATATATTCTTTTTTCATTCTGATACGTTCTTTTGATTATAATGACTCTATTACACGCTGTCCGAACTCTTTCGTACCCAAAGCTTTTCCGTCGGGCATGAAACGAGCCAGATCGGCCGTTGCCTCTCCCGCTCCGAACAATTGTTCCAATGCATTTGTGATGAGTGAAGCAGCCTCTTTCCAGCCCAGATACTCCAGCATCATGACAGACGACAGCAACAATGAACAAGGATTGACTACATTCTTTCCGGCAATATCAGGAGCCGTACCGTGCGTTGCCTCAAAAATAGCATGTCCTGTCAGGTAATTGATATTGGCCCCCGGAGCGATTCCGATACCTCCTACCATAGCAGCCAGCTGGTCGGAAACATAATCTCCATTCAGATTCAGCGTTGCAATAACCGAATATTCTTCCGGGATAAGCAAGGTATTCTGCAAGAAGGCATCAGCAATACAGTCCTTAATAATAACTTTTCCTGTATTCATAGCCTCAGCCAGTGCAGCCTTTGCCGATTCTTCACCCAAATCCTTCTTCAACTGGTTATACTGGTTCATCGTAAATGTACGGCCGGCAAACTCTGTTTCTGCCACTTCATAGCCCCAGCGCTTGAATCCTCCCTCGGTAAATTTCATGATATTTCCCTTGTGTACCAGTGTAACCGAAGGCAATTTGTGCTGCAATGCGTACAAGATAGCTGCACGCACCAGACGCTTCGTGCCTTCTACTGATACGGGCTTTACTCCGAACGAAGAAGTTTCGGGGAAACGTACTTTCTTTACCCCCATCTCATCACGCAGAAAAGCATAAAACTTCTGTGCTTCGGGAGTACCCTGCTCCCATTCAATACCGGCATAAATATCTTCTGTATTTTCTCGGAAGATGTGCATATCCACTTTTTGAGGTTCTTTAACCGGAGAAACTACTCCACGGAACCAGCGTACCGGACGCAGGCAAACATACAAATCGAGTGTCTGACGCAAAGCAACATTCAGCGAACGAATACCTCCTCCTACCGGTGTAGTAAGAGGGCCTTTAATACCTATCAAATACTCACGGAAGGCATCCATAGTCGCTTCGGGCAGCCATTCTCCGGTCTGTTCGAAAGCTTTTCCTCCAGCCAGAACTTCTTTCCATTCGATGGAGCGTTTTCCACTATAAGCCAACTTTACAGCTCCGTTTACTATTTGCTGACATACGGGAGTAATCTCTGCTCCCACTCCGTCACCTTCTATAAAAGGGACAGTTACACAGTCGGGCACAACCAGCCGACCGTCTTGCATATATACCTTACTCATAATCTTTTTATTGTTTTCTGAATGTATTCAGGGCACACCCTGCCTTAAACCAACCTATCTGCATTTCATTGTATGTATGTGATGCCAAGAACATATCTTCTGTTCCGTTTTCATGTTTTACGATTACCTGTAAGGGTTGCCCCGGAGCAAAGCTATCCAACCCTACAATTGAGATACAATCGTGTTCCTGTATCTTGTCGTAATCATCTTTATTCATAAAGGTAAGCGCCAGCATACCTTGTTTTTTCAAATTCGTTTCGTGAATACGGGCAAAGCTCTTAGCAAGAATCACACGTACATTCAAGAATCGAGGTTCCATGGCCGCATGTTCACGGCTCGAACCTTCTCCGTAGTTTTCCTCTGCCACTACAATAGAAGGAATACCTTTTGCCTTATATTGCTTTGCCACAGCCGATACAGCCTCATAATCACCAGTCAGTCTGTTCCATACACTATTGGTCTTGCCATTGAATGCGTTTACAGCCCCCATCAGCATATTATCGGAAATGTTTTCCAAGTGTCCGCGGAAACGGAGCCACGGTCCTGCCATCGAAATATGATCGGTAGTACATTTACCCTGTGTCTTGATCAGCAACGGCATATCTGTCAAATCCTTTCCATCCCAAGCTGCAAAAGGAGCCAGTTTCTGTAAACGTTTAGAATCGGGAGCGATAGAAACTTCCAGATTCTTTCCATCGGCAGCCGGAGCTACATATCCGTTGTCGTCTACCGTGAATCCTTTATCCGGCAAGGTTTCTCCTACCGGAGCATCGAGCTTGACTTGCTCACCTCTTTTATTTGTCAATGTATCAGTCAGCGGATTAAAACATAAATCTCCTGCAATAGCCAGCGCCATAGCCAACTCAGGCGAAGCGACAAAAGCATGCGTATTGGGATTGCCGTCGGCACGCTTGGCAAAATTACGGTTAAACGAAGTCACGATAGAATTGGCACGTTGCGGATCGTCAGTTACACGCTTCCACTGTCCGATGCACGGACCACAAGCGTTTGTCATTATCACTCCACCTACCGCTTCGAAATCGGCTATCATTCCATCACGCTTTGCCGTACAGTAAACCTGCTCCGAACCAGGATTTATAATTAACTGGGCAGTCATTTTCAACCCTTTTTCCTTCACCTGACGGACCAACGAAGCCGCACGACTCAAGTCTTGATACGAAGAGTTTGTACACGAACCAATCAACCCCACTTCCATCCGTTGCGGATAACCGTTTGTCCGCACCTTTTCTGCAAATTCCGATATCGGACATGCCGCATCGGGCGTAAACGGACCATTGATATACGGCTCCAATGTAGACAAATCTATATCAATAACTCTATCATAATATACTTCCGGATTAGCCTCTACCTCTGCGTCAGCTTTCAGATACAAAGCATTGCCCGAAGCCATTGCAGCCACCTCCTTACGTCCCGTAGCACACAGATATTTCTCCATTTCCGCATCATAAGGGAATATGGAAGTTGTAGCTCCTACTTCAGCGCCCATATTACAAATGGTCGCTTTACCGGTAGCAGACAGTGAAGCCGTTCCTTCTCCAAAATATTCGATAATGGCATTGGTAGCTCCTTTTACAGTAAGCATACCCGCCAGCTTTAATATTACATCTTTGGGCGAGGCCCAGCCATTAAGCTTACCTTTCAGACGCACACCGATAATTTTAGGCATTTTCAATTCCCATTCCATTCCGGTCATTACATCTACCGCATCAGCTCCTCCTACTCCGATAGCAATCATTCCCAGACCACCAGCATTAGGAGTATGAGAATCTGTACCAACAATCATTCCGCCTGGAAACGCATAGTTCTCTAATACAACCTGATGAATGATACCAGCTCCCGGTTTCCAAAAACCGATGTTATATTTAGAAGCTACACTCTTCAGAAAGTCATATACCTCCTTATTTGTCTCTTCAGCTACAGGTAAGTCTTCTTTAAATCCCCGATATGCCTGTATCAAATGGTCGCAGTGTACCGTAGCTGGAACAGCAACACTTTCTTTCCCTGAATTCATAAATTGCAGCAACGCCATCTGAGCCGTAGCATCTTGCATAGCTACTCTGTCAGGACGGAAATTTACATAATCCTCACCACGGCGAAAAGGAGCAACTGTATCTGCATTATATAAGTGTGCATATAATATTTTTTCTGCCAATGTCATGGCTTTACCTAATTTCATTCGCGCTGCATCCACATGTACTGCATACGATGCATAAAAGCGTTTCAGCATCTCAATATCGTAAACCATTCTGTTTTCCTTTCTTTTTTACCTTTTAAA
>OMFF01000701.1_pt1 | contig 10950 bp, 15 predicted proteins | sample 1645581 | NCBI WGS metagenome assembly OMFF01 (sample SAMEA103958140, study PRJEB25191) | human gut metagenome | biome: human-associated habitat [ENVO:00009003]; feature: intestine environment [ENVO:2100002]; material: feces | place: Germany | collected 2013/2015
GGGCCTCCACGCCCTCCAACGCCGCCGAGATCGCCGTGCCGGACATGGCCGAGCTGCTGCGGACGCTGGATGCCGCCCATTCCCGCATGACACAGTCGATACGCCGCGATATCGCCACCAATTCCCGCCGTTTAGAGTCCCTGTCGAAAAAACGCGTCCTCACGGACCCGACCGCTTACCTGGCGGACCGCCGCCAGGATGTGGACCATATGACCCACCGGCTCTGTGCCGCCATGCGTGTGGTGACAGATGTCCAAAACCGCCGCTTCGGCGCGCTGGCCGCGTCGCTGGATGCCCTCAGCCCATTGAAGGTCCTGGGCCGCGGCTACGCCCTGGCTCAGCAGCCGGACGGCACGGTGCTCCGCAGCGCCGATCAGGCGCGGATAGGGGAGACCCTGCGCCTGCGGCTGGCCGACGGCGCCCTGCGGTGCCAAGTAAAGGAAAAGGAGAACGAACATGGCAGCAAAAAAGACGTTTGAGGAGAATATGTCCCGGCTGGAGGAGATCGTCTCCCTGCTGGAAAGGGGCGATGCCACGCTGGGCGACAGCATGGCGCTGTTTGAGGAGGGCACCAAGCTGGTGAACGCCTGTCGCAAGGAGCTGGACACCGCCGAGCAGAAGGTGGTCAAGCTGTCCAAGGGCCCCGATGACGCGCCGGTGGAGCATGATTTTGCTGCGGAGGATTGAGCCATGGACTACGAAAGACACTACGAGCAGTACCGCGCGGCGGTGGAGGACTACCTTTCCGCCCTTTTTGCCGGCAGCGCCCCCTATGACCGTCTCTACGATGCCATGCGGTACAGTGTGCTCTCCGGCGGCAAACGTATCCGCCCGGTGCTGACGCTGGAATTTGCCCGTCTGGGCGGTATCGACTGGCACCTGGCGCTGCCCTATGCCTGTGCGCTGGAGCTGGTGCACAACTATTCCCTTATCCACGACGACCTGCCCTGCATGGACGACGACGATCTGCGCCGTGGCAAGCCCACCAACCATAAGGTCTACGGCGAAACGCTGGCCATACTGGCCGGCGACGCTCTCCAGCCCGAGGCCTTTCGTCTCATTGCCCAGGCGACGGGACTTCCCGCCGAAAGCCGTATCGCGGCGGTCGAGGTCCTGGCCCGGGCCGCCGGTGCCGACGGCATGGTGGCCGGACAGGTGCTGGACACCCTTTGCGACGTCCGCGAGGAAGCCGGCCTGACCCAGCTGGACCGTCTCAAGACCTGCGCCATGATCTCCGCCGCAGCGGAGCTGGGCTGTGTGGCCGCCGGAATGGACGCGGAAAAGCGCCGTCAGGCCCGTGAATTCGGCGATGGCCTTGGCCTGGCCTTCCAGCTCCGTGACGATATCCTGGATGTGACAGGCGCACAGGAGGTGTTCGGCAAGCCCATCGGCTCTGACAAGGCGGAGGGCAAGGTCACGCTGGTGGATGTGAAGGGCCTGGAGCAGTGCCAGCGCGACGTGGAGCAATACACCGCGCGAGCCAAGGCCGCTATTGCCGCCTGGCCTGATAATTCGTTTTTGCTGGAGCTTGCCGACCACATGGTAAATCGTGTAAAGTAATATCGCCTTACAGTTAATGCAGATAAATGCCCCGCGCCGTTTGGCGCGGGGCACCTTCTGTCATCTATCGTTCTGCGGTGCTGCCATAGTCACACAGCGCCCGCAGGGCGCAATTTTCACAGTCCGGCTTCCGTGCCATACACAGCGCGCGGCCATGGAGCACCATGCGGTGGCAGAAGTTGTTGGCCTCCTCCGGGGGAATGACCTTTCGCAGCTGCTGCTCCACCTTCAGCGGGTCCTTGCTGCCGTCCGTCAGTCCCAGCCGTCCGGTGATGCGGATGCAGTGGGTGTCGCAGACATAGCCGTCCTTTCCGTAGATATCGCCCAGGATCAGGTTGGCGGTCTTGCGCCCCACACCGGGCAATGAGAGCAGGTCCTCCATGTTGTCCGGGACCTTTCCGCCGAAGCGCTCCACCAGCATTTTCGCGGAGCCAACGATGTCCCGGGCCTTGGCCCGCCAGAAGCCGCAGGACTGCACATAGGTGCCCACCTCGTCCACATCGGCGGCGGCAAAGGCCTCCAGTGTGGGATAGCGGGCAAACAGCGCCGGCGTCACCAGATTGACCCGCGCGTCGGTGCACTGCGCCGCCAGACGCACGGAGAACAGCAGCTCATAGTCCTTCTCATAGTCCAGCGAACACAGCGCGTCCGGGTACAGCGTCTTCAGCGCCGCGATAATGGCGCCGACCTGTTCCTTCGACTTCATGCGACATCACCTCATCCCAATTGTAACAGAGGTTGCAGAAAAAGGCAATCTGTGCTATACTGTTTCATAAGATTTTCCACAGAAGGGAGGCGGTGCCGCTATGCGTCCGCTGGCAGACGAGATACGGCCCCAGACGCTTGACGACGTGGCCGGACAGAAGCACCTGCTGGGCGAGGGGGCGCTGCTGCGCCGCCTGATCGAGAACGGCACCGATGCCAACCTCATTTTCTACGGTCCCTCCGGCACCGGAAAGACCACCGTGGCCAACATTATTGCCAGGCAGGCGAAAAAGGCGCTGTACACCCTAAACGCCACCACCGCATCCCTCCAGGATGTGAAGAATGTCATGGCGGATGTGGACACCATGATGGCTCCAAACGGTATCCTGCTGTACCTGGATGAGATACAGTATTTCAACAAGAAGCAGCAGCAGAGCCTGCTGGAATTCCTGGAAAACGGCAAGATCACCCTGATCGCCTCTACCACAGAGAACCCGTATTTCTATATCTACAACGCACTCCTGTCCCGCAGCACGGTTTTTGAATTTAAGCCTCTGTCGGTGGAGGATACCATCCCCGCCGTGGAACGGGGCCTGCGTATCGAGCAGGAGAGGAGCCAGCTGCCCTTTACCTGGGAAGAGGATGTGCCCCGCACAGTGGCCGCCGGCTGCGGCGGCGATGTCCGAAAGGCCATCAACGCCGTGGAGCTGCTGTACCGTTCCGCCAAGCCGAAGGATGGCGGATTATATGTGACAAGGGATGATGCTTTACAGCTAAGCCAGTGCAGCGCCATGCGGTATGACAGGGAGGGGGATGACCACTATGACCTGCTCTCCGCCCTGCACAAATCCATCCGAGGCTCCGACCCGGACGCGGCGGTGTACTACCTGGGCCGTCTGCTGGTGGCGGGCGACTTGATCTCTCCCTGCCGTCGTCTGCTGTGCATCGCGGCGGAGGATATCGGCCTTGCGTACCCGCAGGCCATCACCGTCACAAAAAGCTGCGTGGACGCGGCACTGCAGCTGGGCCTGCCGGAGGCGCGGCTGCCCCTGGCCGAGGCGGCGGTGCTGCTGGCCACCGCGCCCAAATCCAACAGCGCCCACAACGCTATCATCGCCGCTATGGAGGATATTCAGCGCGGCGCGGTGGGTGACATCCCCCGGCACCTGAAAAACGTCCACGCTGACAGTGCCGGCGCGGACAAGGCCCCGGTCTATAAGTACCCCCACAATTACCCGGACCACTATGTGCAGCAGCGCTATCTGCCGGAGTCTTTGGGGGATACGCATTACTATGCGTACGGCGAAAACAAGACCGAGCAGGCCGCCAGGCGGTACTGGGACGACATTAAGAGGAAGAACGGAAATGGACCTGCGGTTACATGATGTTTTAGAGCTGAAAAAGGAGCACCCCTGCGGCAGTAAACGCTGGCAGGTGCTCCGCGTGGGCATGGATATCAAGCTCCGGTGCCTCGGCTGCGGCCACGAGGTCATGCAGCCCCGGCGTAAGATCGAAAAAATGATACGGCGCATCGTGCCGAAGGAGGAATTGCAATGAGACCGAAATGGACAAGATACTTCGCCATGGGCATCGCCCTGCTGCTGGCCATCGTTATGGCCGTAACGCTGGTCCTGCCATATCTGGGACTGTGAGGCTGCCATGAAGCACTGTATTCTGGCAAAATTCACTCCGGAGGCCAAGGCGCAGCGCGCCGCGCTGCTGCCGCGTATCCGGGAGATATTCTCCGCCGCGGCGGATATTCCCGGCGTTCACGGCGCGGAGGTCATCTCCAACTGCGTGGACCGGGACAACCGTTACGACGTGCTCATTCGTCTGGATATGGACCGCGAGGCCCTTTCCCTGTACGATGTGTCCGCTATGCACCATCGGTGGAAGGACGAGTTTACGCCCCTGCTGGAGAAGAAGGCCATCTTTGATCATGAATCATAACCACCAGTTTACTGGTGGTTATGATTTTCTATTAGCGGGAGAGCCGCCATACAGACAGCTGGTATGCTGCATGGTTTCTGTGCTGTTCTCCGCGCTGGCCCATACCATTCTTTACAGCCCGTGGGTCATCTATTTCCTCTGTATTGCTTTGGACAAAAGCTTTGAAGAATTATTCTATTTTTGGGAGGCCGCTATGGATAATGTATTGCTTTTGATTTTTGGTATATTTTTGTCGGTGCTCGGCATCTTGAATATCAAAGGGAATATCAGCACCATACATTCCTATAACCGCAGAAAAGTGAAAGAAGAGGACATCCCCAAATACGGTAAGGCGGTGGGGACGGGAACGGTCATTATGGGGGCGTCCCTGATCTTGGCGTATTTCGCCACATTCTGGAATGAGGCGGCAATAGATTATATCATCTTTCCGGCGATAACTATTGGCCTGGCCTTTATCCTATATGGGCAGATCAAATACAATCACGGTATTTTTTGACCCGTAAAAAACGCACCCTCGTGAGGTTGATCCTCATGAGGTATAGAAAAGGTGCCAATAAGGTGTCAACAATAGCCATAAAAGAGCAACAAAAGCTATATCAAAATGTATACCAAAATGACGCGAAATGTCAATAAAAAGCGGTGACGGATGGATTATAAAGCGGTAATGAACCGGTTACAAATGCTGCGGTGCCCGCCTGGTTGCGACGTTTTTTTTCGTCCCGCCGCTCTATAATAGTGGCAGCGAGGTGAGGCAATGACTGTGGTGTATCTGGACCGCGTTTTCCTGCTCAACAGCGTGGTAGACTATCTGCTTTTCCTATGTGCCGCAAGGCTTTGCGGCTTTCCGCTGCATCGAAGGCGGCTGATTTTTTGCGCGGTGCTGGGCGGCGTTTACGCGGCTGCGGTCTTTATTTCCGAGCTTGCATTTTTGGCTCACCCGGCGATCCGATTGGCCTTTGGAGGCTTGCTGGCGCTTGCCGCGTTTCGCCGTTTCCGCCCGGTCCTCACATTTTTTTTGCTTTCGGCCGCCCTCGCCGGCACCCTGCTGGCGCTCGGCCTGGCCTTTGGCTCGGTGGCGGGACTGGCACAGCGGTTGTATTACGCTGATGTTAGCTGGCAAGCGCTTATACTTGTCAGTATATTGTTTTACGTGCTTCTCCGGTTATTTGCCGGCCAGGCAGCACGTCATGGAGGGGGAGAATTGTTGCAGATTAAAGTATCTGTCGGCGGAAGGATACAAACCGTTACCGCCCTGCACGACACGGGTAATACACTGAGGGATCCGGTTACCGGCTGTCCGGCGCTGGTAATGGAGCGCCGTTCCGCAGATGCATTATGGACACCGGCGGTGGCCGATGTTTTGGCAGAGCAGCTGTCTCCGGAAGAGAAAATGGCAAAGCTGCACCGAATAGGTTGTCCGGTACGGTTTACACTGCTGCCTTTTCGCGCGGTGGGGACGGCTGCAGGCCTGCTGTTGGCAGCCTGTAGCGATTACATAGAAGTGAATGGCAAACGCTATCCACGGACACCCGTTGCGCTGTCGGAGCAAGCTGTCAGTGATGGCGGCGGGTATCACGCCCTGTGGGGGGCAATGGAAGGGAGAATAGGGCATGGCAAAGCTTCTGATTTGGCTGAAACGCCTGTGGCACAGCGTATACAGGCCGGATAAGGTCATGTACATCGGCGGGAGCGATACGCTGCCGCCGCCCTTACCGAGAGATGAGGAGTCTGTTCTGCTGGAAAAGCTGAATACCGGCGATTTTCAGGTGCGGCAGACGCTGATCGAACACAACCTGCGGTTGGTGGTTTACATAGCCAGACGTTTTGAAAATACCGGTATCCATATAGAGGACCTGATCTCCATTGGCACTATCGGATTGATCAAGGCGGTCAATACGTTCCGGACAGATAAGAATATCAAGCTGGCTACCTACGCCTCACGGTGTATTGAGAATGAAATTCTCATGTACTTGCGGAAGAATGGCGCACAACGGACAGAGGTCAGCTTCGATGAGCCGCTGAATACCGACTGGGACGGAAAAGAACTGCTGCTCAGCGACGTACTGGGGACTGACAGCGATGTGGTCATGCGGCCCATTGAAGCGGATGTGGACCGGCAGCTGCTGCAAACGGCGGTATCGCACCTCAGTCCGAGAGAGAGGGATATCATCACCATGCGGTTTGGCCTGGGCGGTATCAAGGAGCTCACCCAAAAGGAGGTGGCGGATCGATTGGGGATTTCGCAGAGCTACATATCACGGCTGGAGAAGCGTATCATCCTGCGACTGCGGCGAGAATTGCAGAAAATGAACTAAAGGCTGTGAAGGATTATACCTTCACAGCCTTTGCGCGGTCAAATATTATTGTAAGGATAGGGCGGCCGGACGGTTGACCACCATCATATTGTAGTAACGCAGCAAATGATAATCATCCTTATCCAGTTTGATGGTGCCCAGCAGGCGGTCGTTTTCCTCCAGCGGCTCTTTAGAGATCAGCGCCTTCAATGCAATGGGTGCAAAGAACGGGGAGGAGCCGATACCGGATACCAGTCCCACGGCGGGCATACGGTTCTGCATGGGATTGAGCATACAGATATACATCTTTTCCGCCTCGTTGATCTGATTGGTCAACACCATGTGGGTGATGGTGTCGTAAGCCTTCATCTCTCCGGTGAACAGATGCTGGCAACGGTCCGGGTCGGAGAAGGACGCCACGCCCATATACAACGTGACCTCGACACTCTCGTGGTCCACTGACTGAGAAAACCGAAGAAGTGAGCGTACCATCTGGTGAATACGGCCATCATAGTAGTACATATAGGCCAATGTCTGATTGAAGTAGCTATTCTTAGGTAGCGCCGGCTCCGCATGAAACATGGGGGGCTGATAATCGATGAAGCATTTTAGATCAATATCCAGTGCCTGCGCAATCTCGTACAGTGTTTCGATGTCGATGGTAATGGCACCGTTTTCGTACTTGGATAGCGTCGCTTTGCTCTTATTGATCATGGCGGAGAATTGCTCGATGGTATAGCCGCGGCTCTTGCGGTATTTTTTGATGCGTTGTCCCACAAAATAAGAAAAAGAGCTCAAAAGCGACACCTCCTTATAATGGAGTAATGATACCAAACGTTTGGTAGGAAGTCAATAGTTTTTTTCTGTGAAGGAAACCTTTTTCACGGGCCTTTTCTTTTTAATAAACCATTCGGTGAAAATAGTAGCAAACAAAAGAAAGCCCCCGGCAACCATACGGATGCCGGGGGCCAAAATGATGTAAGAATGTATGAACGACTTACTTAGCGGCTTCCATGCCGGCCAGCAGAGCCTTCTTGTTGCCCTCCAGGAAGCGGGCCTTTTTCTCGCCCAGCTCGATGCGGATTGCTTCCATCATACTATCCACAGAGGTGACAGGGGCCTTGGCCAGGGTCGCGCCCAGGATGGCCACGTTGGCACCCTTGGGGTTGCCGATGGATTCGGCAATGCCGTTGGCATCGCAGTACACCACGGTGATATCATCGCGAACCGCTTTGCGGTCGATGATGGAGCTGTTGATGACCAGAACGCCGCCGGGCTTCACGTGTGCTTCAAACTTGTCCAGAGAAGGACGGTTCATCGCCACGATCACATCGGCCTTGTCCACCAGAGGGGAGGCAACGGGGTCATCGGAGACGATGACGGAGCAATTGGCGGTACCGCCGCGCATCTCGGGGCCATAAGAGGGCAGCCAGGAAACGTGCTTACCGTCCAGCATGCAAGCCATGGCGACGAACTTACCGATCAGCAGCATACCCTGACCGCCGAAACCGGCGAAAATAAAGGTTTTTTCCATGTTACTTCGCCTCCTTGTCTTTGTAAACGCCCAGAGGATAGTAGGGGATCATGTTCTGCTCCAGCCAGTTCATAGCTTCCACCGGAGACAGGCCCCAGTTGGTGGGGCAGGTGGACAGCACTTCGATCATGGTGAAGCCCTTACCCTCCATCTGCAGACGGAAGGCCTTGGCAATGGCCTTCTTGGCCTTGGCGATGTTGGCGGTATTGTTGACCGCCACGCGCTCAATGTAGTAAGAACTGGGAACAGCGGCCAGCATCTCGCACATCTTGATAGGCAGACCACTCCACTCCTCGCTGCGGCCAGCAGGGCAGGTAGTTGCCTTTTGGCCGATCAGGGTGGTGGGGGCCATCTGGCCGCCGGTCATGCCGTAAATGGCGTTGTTGACGAAGATGGTGACGATCTTCTCGCCGCGGTGGGCGGCGTGAACGATCTCCGCGGTACCGATAGACGCCAGGTCACCGTCGCCCTGATAGGTGAATACCAGAGTGTCCTTGCCGACGGAGCGCTTGATACCGGTGGCAACAGCGGGTGCGCGGCCGTGGGCAGCCTCGTACATATCGCAGTTGAAATAGTCGTAGGCAAACACGGAGCAGCCGACAGGGGCCACACCGATCACCTTGCCGTCTAATTTCATCTCGTCGATGACCTCGGCTACCAGACGGTGGATGATGCCGTGGTTGCAGCCGGGGCAATAGTGGAACTGCTTGTCAGTCAGCAGCTTAGTCTTTTCGAACAGTACAGCCATCTTATTTACCCTCCTTCATGCTCAGGATCTTGGTGACGATCTCGTCGGTAGAGGGCATCTGGCTGCCGCAATGACCGAAGAAGTCAACGTGCTTGGCGCCATTGATGGCCAGCTTTACGTCCTCCAGCATCTGGCCTTCGTTCAGTTCAACGTCCAGAACGGCCTTCACGCTGGGCTGGCAGCAGGCCTCACGCACAGCGTCATAGGGGAAGGGCCACACAGTGATGGGGCGGACCAGGCCGACGTTAATGCCTTTTTCCTTCAGCTCGGCGATAGCGCTCTTGGCGATACGCGCCACGGTGCCGAAGGCAGTAATGATGTACTCAGCGCCCTCGCAGTTGTAGCTTTCCCACATCTGCTCGTTGGCAACGACTTCCTTGTACATGGCCTGCAGCTCGTCATTGTGGACAGCCAGGCTCTCGGTATCGATGTAGATAGAATTGATAATGCCGCGCTTTGCGGGATCATCGCCGGGCTTCCAGCCGGTGCAGGCCCAGGGCTTCTTCTCGGGATCCACCTTGTAGTCCACCATCTCGGGCAGCTCCACGGGCTCCATCATCTGGGCGATGATACCATCGGCCAGGAACAGAACGGGAATGCGATACTTCTCAGCCTTGTCGTAAGCGCCCATCATCAGGTCGATGAACTCCTGCACGGAGGAGGGAGCGAAGGTCAGCAGGTGATAGTCACCGTTGCCGCCGCCCTTGACGCCCTGGAAATAGTCGCCCTGGGAGGCCTGGATGTTGCCCAGACCGGGGCCGCCGCGCATCACGTTGATGATGACAGCGGGAACCATGGCGCCTGCGCAGTAGGAGATACCTTCCTGCTTCAGGGACACGCCGGGGCTGGAGGAGGAGGTGATGACGCGGGCGCCGGTACCGGCAGCGCCATACACCATGTTGATAGCCGCCACTTCGCTCTCGGCCTGCAGGAAGCAGCCGCCGATCTCGGGCATACGGGCGGACATATATTCGGGGATCTCCGTTTGCGGAGTGATGGGGTAACCGAAGAAAAAGCGAGCGCCGGCACGAATAGCGGCTTCTGCAATCGCTTCGCTGCCCTTCATAAGAGTCAAAGCCATATTCTTTCTGCCTCCTTAGTCTTTTTCGATTCGGATAACCACATCAGGACAGGTGCGGGCGCAGGACGTGCAGCCGATGCACGCCTCCATGTTCGTCACTTCTGCCGGATGGTAGCCCTTTGCATTGATGCGGGTCTTGGACAACTCGATGATGTGCTTGGGACAAGCTCTTGCACACAGACCGCAGCCCTTGCAAAGATTTTCGTCGATGGTAACTCTTACCACTCTCTTTACACCTCTTTTCTTAATTCCTTTTCCGATGCTGTGTTTGCTGTTTTGCTGTGTTATTACAATCCCTTCGCGTAGAGGGAAGTAACCGGGTTTAATACATATCCTTGTGAGGGTTTTTGGTGTTCAGCCCGTACTCGATATAGGAGTCCCAGTCGCGGTGCATATACACGTCGATGGGAATGGGCTGTCCCACATATTTTGGATCGGGGTTTCGGGCCAGAAAGGCGTCCAGAAACTCCTTTTTTCCGGTGGTGTAGGAAACCGGGATGCCCGTGAGGTCACTGACCTCACGGAGCATCTGGTAGCCATCCCACAGGTCTTGCTCGGTGGTAGCAGTGGCGAGGTTCGTGTTGTTGATCATACCGGTGATCTGCAGCCGCGCGTGGGTCTGCATACCCTCCTGTAAACGGAGAAGCTTCTCCACCGTGCCGGCCAAAGGCCGCCGGATATTCACCACGTTCAGCACCTCCAGTGCACCGGGCGCCAGGTCCACAAAGTCCTGGTGATACCGGCCCAGTGCTGTGGCGCCCACGTCGTCGCCGCCTACGTCAAAGATGACGCTGTCCCAGTCCAGCACGAAGGCGGACGACACCTCCGCCGGCAGGGACAGAGTCTCGATGCCGGAGCAGGCATAGTTCGGGGAGACAAGGCGTATCTCCTTCATCTCCGTCATTTTGCCGTGCTCGGTCAGGCGGAAATAGGTGTTCACCATGTCAAGATCCAGCAGCTCCGTGCGTCCGCCCTCCGCTGCCGCGTTTATGGCAAAATTCAGCGCAAGCTCCGTCTTTCCGCTGCCGTAATTTCCGATAAGAACATAGACCTTTTTCATAGCGCGCCTCACTAATAA
>OMFF01000704.1_pt1 | contig 10913 bp, 6 predicted proteins | sample 1645581 | NCBI WGS metagenome assembly OMFF01 (sample SAMEA103958140, study PRJEB25191) | human gut metagenome | biome: human-associated habitat [ENVO:00009003]; feature: intestine environment [ENVO:2100002]; material: feces | place: Germany | collected 2013/2015
TGTTGTTTCTGCTTCACTTGAACACGAGAGCTTTCCGTATGAGGCGGAGGTTAATTTGACACTGACAGACAATGAAGGGATACATGCCATCAATAAGGAGTACAGACAGATAGACAGGCCTACAGATGTATTATCTTTTCCGATGCTTTCATATGAAACGCCCGGAGATTTTTCTTTCCTTTCAGATGAAAATGAGGATGATTTCAATCCTGATACAGGAGAGGTCATGCTAGGTGACATTATCATATCCGTCGACAAAGTAAAGGAACAGGCCATAGAATACGGACACAGCGAAAAAAGAGAGTTTGCCTTTCTGATTACACACAGCATGCTTCATCTGTTCGGATATGACCACATGGAGGCTGATGAGGCGGCCGTAATGGAAGAGCACCAGAGAAAAATACTTGACGCTTTAGGTATAACACGCTAATATTTAAGCTGGTTATCAATTGAAACAGAGGATTTTATAAATGTCTAAAAAAAACAATGGGGCAAGTAATGCCTTAGTACAGGGCTCCATACTTGCCGTAGCATCTATCATAAGCAGAATAATAGGACTCATATATCGTATACCGATGCAGCGTATATTGGGCGATATCGGAATCGGCTATTATTCCACAGCCTTTGAAATATATAATGTCATGCTGATTATATCATCATACAGCTTACCACTTGCCGTATCAAAGATGGTTTCAGCCCAGATGGCAAAAAAGAGGCGGACTGCGACGTATCAGATACTGAAGTGTGCTCTGCTTTTTGCAACCATCAGTGGCACAACGGTTGCACTCATACTGTTTTTCGGTGGCAATTTTTTTGCGACGACGCTTCTTAACACACCATACAGTATTTTTGCCTTAAGAGTACTGGCTCCGGGGCTTTTGGTAGTTGCAGTGCTTGGCGTCATCAGAGGCTTTTTCCAGGGACTGGGTACTATGATGCCAAGTGCCGTATCACAGATAATAGAGCAGATAGTAAATGCCATAGTCAGTGTATGGGCGGCCTACGTGCTATACCGTACAGGTACAAGGATTGGCGCAGTGCTTGGTGACAAGGAGCACTATGCCGCTGCCTACGGTGCAGCAGGCGGTACACTTGGAACAGTTCTTGGCTCTGTAGCAGCACTTTTATTTGTGGTATTTATCTTTGCCATCTATATGAAGGTGTTCAAGAGGCAGATGAAAAGAGAACGAAATGTCAGGGTAAGCTCATTTGGCTACACCATGAAGATTCTTGTAATTACGGTTATTCCGGTGCTTTTAAGTACTACTATATACAATATCAGTGGCATCATAGACCAGGGTATTTTCAAGCAGGTTGCACTGCTTCAGGGATACACTCAGAATGATATAGACGTATGGTGGGGTGTATACACCGGAAAGTACAAGCTTTTAATCAATGTGCCTATATCCATAGCATCAGCTATGGCAGCATCCTTTGTGCCGGTGCTTACAGGCGCATATCACAGGGACGATATGGAGGCAGTGAGAGGACAGATTAATCTTTCCACACGCTTTATCATGGTTGTCGCATTCCCATGTGCAGTAGGGCTTGCCGTGTTTGGACTACCAATATTTAATATACTGTTCTCAAGCACCCGTGCAACAAATGCTGAGGCATCACTTATGATGTATGTCGGTGCGGTTGCGGTAGTATTTTACTCGCTTTCCACTCTGTCCAACGGACTGCTGCAGGGCATTGACAGGCTCAAAGTTCCGGTAATCAACGCTGCGATATCCATTGTAGCGCATGTCATAGTACTCATACTGCTTATGCTCATATTCAGGCTCAATATACATGCAGTTGTGCTTGCCAATACGTTTTTTGCATTGCTCATGTGCTTTATGAACAGCATGGCTTTAAAGAAGTACAGCGGCTTTAAGCAGGAAATAAAAAAGACCTTTATCATACCGGCCATCAGCTCGCTCATAATGGGAGTTATTTCGTATATAGTATACTTTATACTTTACAAGGCCTGTCATATTGAGATTATCGCCTTCATTCTTGCTGCAATCATTGCGGTTATCTCATATGCAGTGGCGCTGCTTTTGCTCAAGGGACTGACTGAGGATGAGCTTAGACATTTTCCAAAGGGCACACTTATTATAAAAGTGGTAAAAAAATGTCATAACAAGTGCAAGAAGAATTACAACAATAGTTCAAAATCAGTATCTGTTTTTTAACTATTGTTGTAATTCTTCTTGCACTTGTTATGATAGAAAAAATCAATACGCAAAGAGCTGCAGACAAGGCTGCGATAATTGCACAAAGTAATGAAAATGATAAAGAAGAAAAAAATGAAAAAGAAAGCCTTCTGACATCAAATGAGGCTAAAAATGCAAAATACTGCATCAAAAATGACTCCGGAATGCTGTCTGTATACAACGGCACTGCAAGTGAAAAATACTTTGACACAGGCGTGTATTTTGAAGAACTGCCAGATGAAGCAAAAAATAAGGTTACAAACGGACTCTACTTTTTTAACGAAACTGATTTGTACGATTTTCTTGAAAGCTATTCGAGTTAATGTTAAAATAAATCAGTTAGGGGAAAGAATATGTACGATGTAATTATAATAGGTGCCGGTGCATCCGGGCTGATGGCGGCAGCAGCTGCTGCATCAAAGGGAGCACGCGTGGCACTTTTAGAGCACAAGGATGATATAGGAAAGAAAATACTGGCAACAGGAAACGGCAGATGTAATTTCACAAACACCGATATGTCCGTAAATAAGTTTCACGGCAGTAAAGCACTGATTAAAAACGGGTTGTCGCAATTTAATTATGCAGACACAATACGTTTTTTTAAAGAACTTGGAATACCTGCATATGACAATGCAGGCTACATTTATCCAAATTCAAGGCAGGCTGCATCTGTTGTGGCAGCCTTTCGCATGGAGCTTATGAGGCTTCATGTGGATGTGAAAACAGGCATTAGTATTACAGAAATTAAGACTGCAAGGATTACGGCTAAAGACACAAAGTCTGCTGCTAATCCGGCAACTAATAAGAAGACAGATGACCAGACCGGTTACTGCATCCAAACAGACAATGGCAGCTTTAAGTCCACAAAGCTTATCATAGCGTGTGGCCTTACGGCTTCCCCGAAGCTTGGAAGTGACGGAAGCCTGTTTCGACAGATAGAAGCTCTCGGACATCATATCCAAAAGCCATTACCCGCGCTTTGCGGCTTTAGCTGTGATGGCCTAAATTTCAAAAAAATCACAGGTGTCAGGTGCGATGCCACTGTCGCTTCCGTGATAGACGGTCAAATGACAGAGCAAAATACAGGGGAGCTGCAGTTAGCCGACTATGGCATCTCAGGCATCCCGGTTTTTCAGATTTCAAGTCTTATGTCAAGAGCCCTCGATAAAGGTCAAAGGGTCGAGGTGATAATTGACTTTTTGCCGGCTTTTAGTGATGATGAGCTTAACGGATACATAAAGGACAGAAGCATTACAACGACAGATAACCGCTCGCTAAATGAGATGCTTAACGGACTTTTAAACAATAAGCTTCTTCTTGAGCTGGTACACAAATCAGGAGTATCTCCTGACAAAAAGGGGAGGCTGTTGACAGATGATGATTGTAAAAGTCTCACCCGCTCAATAAAGCATACAGCCGTTTCTGTAAAAAAGCCAAGAGGAGCCGAATTTGCACAGGTGTGTGCAGGCGGCATATGTACAAAGGAAATAGATGTACGTACATTGGAGTCCAAAATCCATCCGGGGCTTTACTTTTGCGGCGAGCTGCTTGACGTGGACGGCATATGCGGTGGCTACAATCTGCAGTGGGCATGGACAAGTGGATATATAGCAGGAGAAATGCAGTAAATGATTAAAATTAACCAGATAAAGCTCCCCGTCACACACAGTGATGAGGCATTAAAAAAGAAAATAATAAAAATGCTTAAGCTCAATGCCAAGACAGGCTTTACATACCGCATATTAAAGAAATCACTTGACGCGCGTAAAAAGCCTGAGCTGTTCTATACATATTCAGTTGCTGTAGAGCTAGATGATACAAAAAATAGCGAAGAAGCAATTGTAAAAAGAGCAGCCAGTTCATCTGTGCTCATATATAAAGAAAAAGAGTACATGATACCTGCATGCGGCCATTTACCGCTTGACAGGCGCCCTGTTATTGCAGGGGCAGGTCCTGCCGGCCTGTTTTGTGCATATATATTGGCAGAGGCAGGTTTTCGCCCGATAGTTATCGAGCGTGGCAGCCGGGTTGAGAAAAGAACCTGCGATGTACAAAAATTCTGGGAGAGCGGCATACTTAATCCCAAAAGCAATGTACAGTTTGGTGAGGGCGGTGCCGGAACCTTTTCAGACGGCAAGCTGAATACATCCGTAAAGGATCCGTCGGGCAGAAATCGTCTTGTGCTTGAGACCTTTGTGCGCTTTGGGGCAGATCCGTCCATACTTTATGACAACAAGCCACATATTGGTACTGATGTGCTTTCAGAAGTAATTGTCAACATGCGTGAGTTTTTGGTTGACAAGGGGGTTACATTTGTATTTGACACCTGTGTAAACAATCTTGACATAGTTTCCCAAAAGCTATTAAGTGTTTACACGGATTCTGACAGTAACAGTAATAGCGAAATAAAGACAGATGTATGCGTTCTGGCACTCGGACACAGCGCCAGAGATACATTTGATATGCTTTACAACAAAGGCTTTGATATGGAATGCAAGAGCTTTGCAGTCGGCTTTCGCGTGGAGCATCCGCAGCGCATGATAGATGAATCACAGTACGGTATTCAAAAGAAAATCATACTTCCGCCAAGCCCATACAAGGTTACCTCCAATTTTCCGAATGGCAGAGGAGTCTATTCATTCTGCATGTGTCCGGGAGGATATGTGGTCAACTCATCGTCAACCGAAAATCACACGGTGGTTAACGGCATGAGCTATCACGACAGAAACAGCAAAAATGCGAACAGTGCCATCATAGTATCTGTTTCGCCGAAGGATTTCGGAGCAGATGATGCCCTCGCCGGAGTGAGATTTCAGGAAAAGCTTGAAACAGAAAATTATAAGCGAGGCAATGGTTTAATACCACAGCAGCTTTTCGGTGACTTCTGTGATGACAGATTAACAACAGCATACGGTGATTTTGGCTCCTGTACAAAGGGAAACACCGTCTTTGCAAAGCTGAATGGACTGATGAACGCTGACATGGAGCAGTCGTTCAAGCTTGGAATGGAACATTTTGGCCATCTGATACATGGCTTTGACAGAAAAGATGCTATTTTGTCCGGTATGGAGACACGCACATCTTCTCCGCTTCGCATAAAAAGAGATGAATCCTTTGAGAGCAACATCTCGGGTGTATACCCTTGCGGTGAAGGCGCAGGCTATGCAGGAGGCATTACATCTGCGGCAATCGACGGCATAAAGGTCGCAGAAGCAATTATTAAAAAATATAGGCCGGATTTTAAATAATATTTATACACATGAATAATATTTATACACGTAAAGAGAGGAAATATTCGTGGCAGAAGTATCACCAATGATGCAGCATTATCTGCAGACAAAAGAACAATATAAGGATTGTATTTTATTTTATCGCTTAGGAGACTTCTATGAGATGTTTTTTGACGATGCGATAATGGTTTCAAAGGAGCTTGAGCTTACACTCACAGGCAAAAACTGTGGACTTGAAGAAAGAGCTCCTATGTGTGGAGTACCGTTTCATGCGGCAGACTCATATATCAACAGACTCGTATCAAACGGTCACAAGGTAGCTATCTGTGAGCAGATGGAAGATCCAAAGCAGGCAAAGGGAATCGTAAAGCGAGAGGTAATACGTGTTGTGACACCTGGCACAAACACTGATATGGCTTCTTTAGATGAGGCAAAAAACAATTACATAATGTCGATTGTATACACTGAGGACAAATACGGCATAGCGACCTGTGATGTCACAACAGGTGATTTTTTTACGACAGAGGTGGATGCGGAAAGAAAGCTGTTAGATGAGGTGAGCAGATTTAATCCATCGGAAATCATATGTAATGAAGCCTTCTACATGAGCGGAATAGATGTTGACGATATGAAAAACAGATTATCAATTACTGTTTCAGCACTCGACTCATGGTATTTTTCTGATGGTCTTGCAAATGAGACACTGCTTTCACATTTCCATGTACAGACAATAAATGCTCTGGGGCTTGAGGATTATGAGAGTGGAGTCATAGCTGCCGGCGCCCTGTTAAAGTACCTTTATGAGACGCAGATGAACTCGCTCGACAATATACTTGAGCTTCATCCGTACTCAATAGGCAAATATATGATAATAGACAGCTCATCAAGACGTAATTTGGAGCTTGTAGACACCCTTCGTGAAAAGCAAAAGAGAGGCTCACTGCTTTGGGTACTCGACAAGACACGCACGGCTATGGGAGCAAGACTGCTTCGCACCTATGTCGAGCAGCCTCTTATCGAAAAGGCAGAGATAATAAAGCGCCAGAAGCTTATCGAAGCACTTAATGCAAACGAAATCACAAGAGATGAAATCAGGGAATACCTTAATCCTATTTATGACCTTGAGCGTCTCATCACAAGAATCACCTACCAGTCAGCCAATCCGCGAGACCTTATTGCCTTCAGGGATTCTTTAAAAATGCTTCCACCAATAAAGCAGCAGCTTTCAGACATACCGTGTGAGCTTACCAATGAGATTAATGAAGAGTTCGACGAGCTTAAGGATATATATGAGCTTTTACTTTCATCCATTGAGGATGAGCCGCCTATCTCACAGCGTGATGGAGATATCATAAAAGCTGGCTACAACGAGGAGGTTGACCGTCTTCGAGACGCAAAAACCAAGGGAAAGACATGGCTTGCTGAGCTTGAAGCCGGTGAGCGTGAAAAAACAGGCATCAAAAACTTAAGAATCAAGTATAACAAAGTGTTCGGATATTACCTTGAGGTCACAAACTCCTTCAAGGATATGGTTCCAGATTATTACGTGAGAAAGCAGACACTCACCAATGCCGAGCGCTACATAACACCGGAGCTTAAAGAGCTTGAGGATACCATTCTTGGAGCTGAAGACAGGCTCACATCACTTGAGTATGAGCTGTTTCGTGATGTAAGAAAACAGATTTCCGACAATGTTTCAAGGATTCAGAAAACAGCCAGAGCTATAGCACAGATTGATGTTTTTGCTTCGCTTGCTCTTGTTGCCAGCCAGAATAATTACTGCAAGCCAAAGATAAATGAAAGCGGAATAATAGACATAAAAAACGGACGTCATCCTGTAGTTGAAAAAATGATTACAAATGACATGTTTATAGAAAACGATACATATCTGGATCAGCACAAAAACAGAATCTCAATCATCACAGGGCCAAACATGGCCGGTAAATCCACCTACATGAGACAGACAGCACTTATCGTTCTCATGGCACAGATTGGAAGCTTTGTACCTGCACAAACTGCAAATATCGGTATTGTAGACCGTATCTTCACGCGAGTCGGTGCATCTGACGACCTTGCAAGCGGCCAGAGTACATTTATGGTTGAGATGAACGAGGTGGCAAATATACTAAGAAATGCAACCTCAAAATCCCTGCTCATTCTCGATGAGATTGGACGAGGCACGAGTACATTTGACGGACTAAGCATCGCCTGGGCAGTTGTAGAGCATATAAGTAATCCAAAGCTCCTCGGCGCAAAGACGCTTTTTGCAACCCATTATCACGAGCTCACCGAGCTTGAGGGCAAGCTTGACAGTGTAAACAACTACTGCATCGCTGTAAAGGAAAAGGGCGATGATATAGTTTTCTTAAGAAAAATCGTAAAGGGAGGAGCTGACAGAAGCTACGGCATACAGGTAGCAAAGCTTGCAGGGCTGCCTGATTCAGTCATAGAGCGTGCCAAGGAAATTGCAGAACAGCTTCTTGCAAATGATATCACAGATACTGTAAAAAGCATATCCGTTGACACTGGCCACAAACATAAAAAGGAGCACCTTGACGAGGTTGATATGACACAGATTTCGCTTTTCGACACAGTGAAGGATGATGATATAATTGACGAGCTTCGAAGCATAGATATAGGCAACATGACACCACTTGATGCGTTAAACAAGCTGTATCAGCTCCAGAACAAGGTTAAAAACCGCTGGTAGAAAGGATTAAAATGCCAAATATTGCCATATTAAATCAGGAAACAATAGATAAAATAGCTGCAGGAGAGGTTGTTGAGCGTCCGTGCTCCGTGGTTAAAGAGCTGGTGGAAAATGCCATAGATGCAGGCTCCACAGCCATCACTGTCGAGATAAAGGAGGGCGGAATCTCATTTATCCGTATCACTGACAATGGCTGCGGAATTGAAAGAGACCAGGTTGCGGTTGCATTTTACCGTCACAGCACGAGCAAAATCCGCTCGGCAGAGGATTTACTTACTGTAAAGTCACTCGGTCAAGCATCTCAGCTGTGGCCCGCGTTGAGCTTATCACAAAAACCTACGATGAGCTCACCGGCACCAGATATGTGATTGAGGGCTCAAAGGAGCTTTCCAACGAGGAAATCGGTGCTCCGGACGGTACTACCTTCATAGTAAAGGATTTGTTTTATAATGTTCCGGCAAGACGTAAGTTTTTAAAGACAGCACAGACAGAGGGCAGCTACATAAGCGATATGGTTGAAAAGCTTGCGCTTTCACATCCTGATATATCGTTTAAGTTCATAAACAATAACCAGACAAAGCTTCATACCTCCGGAAACGGCAACAGAAAGGATATCATATACCATATATTCGGCCGCGAGATATCGTCATCACTGCTTGAGGTGAAGCATGAATGCGAATACTTTAAGGTGGAGGGATTTATAGGAAAGCCTGTCATCACAAGGGGCAACAGAAATTATGAGAATTATTTCATAAACGGCAGGTATGTAAAGAGCAATATATTATCACGCGCTATCGAGGAGGCCTACAAGAGCTTTCTAATGCAGCATCAGTATCCGTTTACAGTGCTTTACTTTACATTTTTTAGTGAGCTGGATGTCAACGTGCATCCAACCAAGATGGAGCTTCGGTTCGACAACAACAATGAGATATATGTCGAATTGTGTGACACAATATATGCAATTCTATCTCGTAAGGAGATGATTCCCGAGGTGCCTGTAGACAGTACGCCGGCACCAAAAAAGATAGTGCATGAGTATAAGGAGCCAATACCGGAGCCGTTTGAGAAGAGGCGTATCAATGAGGTGAGGGCAGCGGAATCAAGGAGCGTGTACGGACAGAGCGTGACGTCAGCAGTAAAAGATTACTCAGCAATAGAACCTGCTGCAAAAGCTCCTAAGACTTCCACCGCGTATGAACCTGCACAGGCTGTCACCGGCACCCAGCAGACTCTTGGGGATTACGACAAGGTTTTTCTTACAGAAAGCGCCAAGAAACAGTTTTCCATCATAGGCCAGCTCTTTAAGACATACTGGCTCATAGAGTTTGAGGACAAGCTGTACATCATAGACCAGCATGCAGCTCATGAGAAGGTGCTGTATGAAAAAACGATGGCAAGACTTGCCAATAAGGATTTTACATCACAGCGCATAAGCCCTCCGATTGTCATGACTCTTGATGCAAGGGAAAGCGAGATGCTTGAGAAATACAGGCCACAGATAGAACAGTTTGGCTATGAGGTGGAGCATTTTGGCGGCAAGGAATACATGATCAGTGCAATTCCAGATAATTTGTTTAACATAGATATGAAGGATCTGTTTATAGAGATGCTCGATGATTTTTCCAATGCGACAGGCAGGCAGACTCCTGATATCATCACGGAAAAGGTCGCATCCATGTCGTGCAAGGCAGCAGTCAAGGGCAATGACAAGCTTACTCTTCCTGAGATAAATAAGCTGATAGATGAGCTTTTGTCACTCGACAATCCTTACAACTGCCCACACGGCAGACCAACCATCATCTCTATGAGCAAATATGAGATAGAAAAGAAATTCAAACGTATCGTATGACAACATACACATTTGGACTGAGGTGCAATATGACACAAAAACCGATGATTGTCCTGACAGGACCGACAGCAGTAGGAAAGACAGCTCTATCGATTGAGCTTGCAAAAAAAATAAATGGTGCTATAATATCCGCGGATTCCATGCAGGTATACAAATACATGGATATAGGCTCTGCGAAGGTTACAGTCGATGAGATGGACGGCATAAAGCACTATCTGATAGATGAGCTTGAGCCCTCTGACGAGTTTAATGTATTTATCTTCAAGGATATGGCCAAAAAAGCACTTAATGAGATATACGAAGCAGGAAAGATACCGATAATTGTCGGCGGCACCGGCTTTTATATACAGGCACTTTTGTATGACATTGATTTCACAAAGCAGGATGTGGATGAGGCATACAGAAAGAGCCTTTACGACTTTGCTAACGAGCACGGAAACCATGCACTGCATGAAAAGCTTAAGAATATCGACCCTGCATCTTACGAGAGCATCCATGAGAATAACGTAAAGCGCGTCATCAGGGCAATTGAATACTATCACACCTGCCATGAGCCGATTTCAAAGCACAATGAGACTGAAAGAGCCAAGCAGTCACCATACAACTTTGCTTATTTTGTACTGGATGATGTAAGACAAAGACTCTATGAGAGGATAGATAAGAGAGTTGATATCATGGTTTCAAACGGACTTGTCGATGAGGTGAAAAAGCTAAAGGCAATGGGCTGTACAAGCGATATGGTATCCATGAAGGGCATAGGATATAAGGAAATCCTTGCATATCTCGATGGAGAATATTCACTTGATGAGGCTGTGGACAAGGTAAAGCTTGAGTCAAGACGTTTTGCAAAGAGACAGCTAACCTGGTTTAGGAGAGAAAAAGATACCATATGGATAGAAAAAAATGAATATTCATATGATAAT
>OMFF01000707.1_pt1 | contig 10890 bp, 8 predicted proteins | sample 1645581 | NCBI WGS metagenome assembly OMFF01 (sample SAMEA103958140, study PRJEB25191) | human gut metagenome | biome: human-associated habitat [ENVO:00009003]; feature: intestine environment [ENVO:2100002]; material: feces | place: Germany | collected 2013/2015
AGTCAGAATGTGTATATCAGCGGCGACAATCTTGACGCGCTGAAGCATCTGGTAAAGTCGTATGCCGGTAGAGTGAAATGCATTTATATAGATCCACCCTATAATACAGGTACTGACGGATTTGTATATAATGACAAATTCAACTTTACAGTGGAAGAATTGCAAGAGAAATTGAGCATCGGTGAGGAACAAGCAAACCGTATTCTTGCAATGACAACCCGTGGTGCTGCTTCGCACTCAGCATGGCTTACCTTCATGATGCCCCGTCTGCAATACGCTAAAGACTTGCTCTCTGACGATGGAGTGATTTTTATCTCTATCGACGATAATGAGCAGGCTAACTTGAAGTTGCTGTGCGACCATGTGTTTGGAGAGGAAAATTTTGTGGCTCTATTCCCATGGCGGAAAAGAACGGCAAAGTCAGATGTTCCATTCGGAGTATCAAAAGATTACGAATGGATAGTATCATACGCCAGAACAGATTCTTTTTTGGCTGGTATCGATGGAAAGGGAAGAAAATATTACGAAACAGAAGATTTTCCCGGACAACCTTGGAGAGTGCATGATTTGACAAAGCAGACTACTGCATCGGAACGCCCCAACAGTTTTTTCACAATAAGGAACCCTCAAAACGGTAAAGAATATCCAGCAAACCCGAAACGTACTTGGTGCATTACACAGGACACATTTGATTCTTATTATGCACAAAAAAGAATCGTATTCCCCGGTGATTACGATTTCCTAAAAATAGATAAGCCCGTGCTCCGCTATTGGAAAGACAATGATATGCAAAAGGCTGGTGACCGCTTCGGACAATATGCCGTCAGCACTCATCTTCCATCCCATATCGGCATGAGCCAAGACGGAACAAAGGATTTAGACGAGCTTTTCAATGCCAAGATTTTCAGTTTTCCAAAACCTGTAAGTCTCATAAAACACCTTATAGATGGAGCTGTAGAAAAGGACAAAGATGAACCGATCATCATACTCGACTTTTTCTCCGGCTCGGGCACCACCGCACAAGCCGTAATGGAACTAAACAGTGTGGAAGATGGTTATAACTTACAGTACATCCTTGTACAATTGCCCGAAAAAATAAAACCAAACACAGAGGCATACAAAGAGAAGTATAAGACTATCGACCAAATCGGCCAAGAGCGTATCCGCCGTGCAGCAGCCAAGATAAAGTCGGAAAACCATGCCGATATAGATTATGGCTTCAAGCACTACACACTCCAGGAGCCGGACGAAAACACGCTTGACCGCATGGAAAAGTTTGTTCCGACTGATGCTTTTGGCAATGATTTAGTGAAAGCTTTCGGTAAAGAAACGGTTCTTGCCACATACGCCGTGCGCGACGGTTACGGACTGACACCGAAAATAGAACCGGTAAAGTTTGGCAACTATACAGCTTGGCTCTGCGGCAAACATCTCTATATGATAGACCAAGGGTTTGATATACTGGGAGATGATTTGACAGAGCTGGTTGATAAATACAACAAAGACCATTCGTTCACAGCCGATACCGTCGTTATCTTCGGTTATAGTTTTAACTTCGGCCAGACGGACGCCATAAAGAAAAATTTGGGTGCCATCACCGACCGCAGCCGCATAAATATAGATATTCGCTACTAAAACCACCTGCAAATTATGGAACTGAAATTAGAAAGCGGATTGCCGCACCAGGAGTATGCGGTAGAAGCCATCAGCGAGGTGTTCAAGCAGGTGGAGATAAATCAACAGGTGGCACATTACTCAAACCCTGTTATAGACCTTCGTTCAAACCGTTTTATTGGAAATATATACCGCATACAGCAAAGGGAGCGGCAGAATGTGGCGGAAAAATACAGAAACGAGCAGCCGGTGGGCAACACCTTGTGTCTGGACATCAAGATGGAAACAGGCACAGGCAAGACATACGTATATACACACACCATCTTTGAACTGCACAAACGTTATGGCATAAACAAGTTCATCATTGCCGTTCCAAGCATTGCCATCAAAGCCGGCACAAGCACTTTTCTGAACGAAACGTATGTCAAAGCACATTTTAAAAACACGTTGGGCTATGATGCGGAGATAAACGTGGGTGTGCTGGAAGCTGTGAAAAAACAGAAGAAAGGCAGGAAATATTTTCCTACCGCAGTGCGTGCCTTCGTGGAAGGATCAAGACTGAACAGAAACAAGATATATGTGCTGATAGTGAACAGTGCTTTGCTCACTACCGGCAAGATGCTCACACGCAATGACTATGATGTGACTATCGAAGGATACGACCGGCCGTTTGACGCACTGCGTTCCACACGTCCATTCGTAATCATTGACGAGCCTCACACTTTCTCGCGTGACCAGAAGGCATATAAAGCCATCATCAGCGAACTGACTCCGCAATGCATCATCCGCTTTGGTGCAACCTTCCCGATGACTACCATAGGCAAAGGGAAAAAGAAAACAACAGTACGCGATTATGAGCATCTGCTCTATGACCTTAATGCACAACGTTCATTCTCTTCGGGACTCATCAAAGGGGTAATGAAAGAGCACTTTGAACCCACTTCAACCATCAACGAGAAGGTAAAGATATTGGATATCAATGACAAAAAAGCGACTTTCCAACATATCACTCAAACCTCCAAGGCCAGTCATGTATTGAGTGTCGGAGATTCGTTGTCAATCCTAAGTCCCGAACTCACGGGGCTCACCATTACAGGTATCACAAAAGATTTGGTTATACTCAGCAACGGCATGGAGAAGCACAAAAAAGACGAGTTTGATGTGGACATATACACATCGTCCTATCAGGAAAGCATGCTCCGCCTTGCCATACAACGTCATTTTGAAACAGAACGTGACAATTTCCATAGAGAAAAAGGCAGAATTAAGACACTGGCTTTATTCTTTATAGACGACATACTCTCTTTCCGCGGAGATGATGAGGGCAACAATGCCTGGCTGAGAGATTTGTTCGACAGGCTGCTTGAAGCACAATTGAAAACAGAACTTCAAAAAGAAAATTCGCCCGGATATGCAACATACTTGCGTGCAAGCCTCAATGATCTTGCCGCTTGCAGGGCCGGCTACTTCGCACAAGACAACAGTGACCCGGACGATGCAGTGAAGAAGGAAGTGGATGACATATTGCACAACAAAACTGAACTGTTGTCGTTCGTAAACAAGAAAGGACAACCCAATACACGCCGTTTCCTCTTCTCGAAGTGGACATTAAAAGAAGGCTGGGATAACCCGAATGTATTTACAATAGCCAAATTGCGCAGCAGTGGCAGCGAAAACAGCAAACTACAGGAAGTGGGACGAGGATTGCGCCTGCCTGTGGATGAATATGGCAACCGGGTAAAAGACGAATCGTTCTACCTGAACTACATCGTAGACTTTACTGAACGCGACTTTGCAGACCGTTTGGTGATGGAGATAAATGAGGATATACAGACGGGTAGTATCACACACATATCCCTTGAAGATATGCGAAGAGTTGCAGCACTGCGTGGAACGGGAGAAATGGATCTGTTCATGGAATTGTATCAGAAAAAATATGTTCTTGACTTGGATCGCACACTTGACCCAACAAAGGTGATGGACTTGTTTACCGAATATCCTGAGTTTAACAATGTTACAGGTAAGGTAAAAGACCGCAACAAAGGTACAAAGGATGTGGTGAAAATACGCAAAGCCCGCTATGAAGAACTAAAAGAACTGTGGGCGCAACTCAACCGTAAATACATTGTATTTTACCAAAACGACATTGACCAGCAGATTAGAGCAGCATTACCCGGTATTTTAATAAATGATGTTTTTATACACCAATCCATACAAAGCCTGCGCCAGCAAGTGACAACGGCCGATGGTCAAGTTGTGACGATGCAGCAGGCTGGCCAGCAATACATTCTGGCAGGTAAAGAGATGCACTATAACGAGTTCCTGAAGCGTGCATGCCGACAGACAAGCATACCGATGACTATGCTGCATTCCGCCATTTGTGAATATGCCAGAACGCACCCGATGGATGGATATATCAATGAATCATCACTGAGCGCATTTATCGCCAAGTTCAACGGATGGAAGATAAAGAACTTGCAAAACCTGGTGAAATATCGTCAGGCAAACTATTCGTCAAAATCAACAGCCTTTACCTATGCCGACGGTTCGCTGAAGGAAGAGGTGTTGCAGTGGACGATAGGCAAAAATGTACTAAACGCAGAACCTTCAAAAAAGTATCTGTATGACAAAGTGGTATACGACTCACCACTGGAAAAGGAGAATATCATGAATGAAGTCGACCATGTAATAGTGTATGGCAAAATTCCACAAAAGAGTATCTGTATTCCCAACATTACCAACGACCTTTACAGCCCCGACTTCATCTATGTGGTGCAACGTGCCGATGGCAAAAAAGAGCTGAACATTGTTATTGAAACTAAAGATATACCAAATGATGAAGCCAAGAGAACAGTCGAAGACGCGAAGATAAATAATGCAGAGCGGTTCTTCCAACAGTTAAAGATTGATGGATATGAAGTAAAATTCTGCCGCCAATTGCAGAACAAGAAAATGGCAAACATTATCAGCGAGTTATTAGAAGAAGACGCTTCGAACCCTGTATAAACGAACAGAGATACGGTATATGCCCTGACACCTGCCAACAAGGGTCAGGGCATTTGATTTATTATTGTGACAGACAGCCCCATACCATGAGGAGAAAAATACCTCCTCCCCGCATTAATAACATAAAAAAAACGGTTCCTCTTTGTAACAACTTTCCCGCTTCCCCCGTCTATCTGATTGAAAGCGCTTTCAAAAACAAATTCAGTTATGAACAAAAACAAAATAAAACCATGAAAAAGTTTGTATTTACTCTATTGCTAGTCTTCGTCTGCCATCTGGGCTACGCCCAAAGCATCAACGGTCTTTTCAATGAATTCGGCAGCGAAAAAAATGCCGATTGTGTCAAAGTATCTTCTTTCATGATGTCTCTTGGAAAAATGTTCGCCGGACACGATGAAGACGCTGAGATAATAAGAAAAATAAAGTCAATAAAAGTACTGGACCTGGAATCTTGTACGGCAAGCGTAAAAGAACGGTTCAGTAAAAAAGTGAACAGGCTGAGCCTGAAGGGATACGATGAGCTGATGCGTGTAAACGATGAAGGCGAGAAAGTCCGCGTGCTGATGAAAACCAAAAAGGAAACTATCCGCGAACTGCTATTCGTATGCACGGGAAAAGAGGATTGTACACTGGTACAGATAAACGGAAAATTCACAAAGGAAGATATAGACAAATTAGTAAATCAGGAAACAAAGAAGAAGCATGGACGCCGCTGAGTTTAAACAACAATTCCTGCCTTACCACCGCAAACTCTACCGGACAGCCTTCCGGCTGACAGAAAACCCTCAGGAGGCGGAAGATATGGTGCAGGAGGCGTATCTGAAATTGTGGAACAAGCGCGATGAGCTGGCGGGCGTGCTGAACACCGAAGCCTACTGCGTCACCCTTGTCAAGAACCTGTGCTACGACGCCCTCCGCAGGAGCCGGCCCGATGAAGACGGACATGCACCCGAAGAGCTGAACCTCCCTACGGACACCAACATAGCGCGGGAAGTGGAACAACGGGATGAGGTGAACCAGGTACGCCGGCTCATCGGCAGACTGCCAGAGCAACAAAAGCGGGTGATTCTGCTCCGTGATGTCAATGACTGCTCCTTTGAGGAGATAGAGCAAGCCACAGGACTGAATGCCATCAACATACGTGTGTTGCTGAGCCGCGCCCGCAAAAAGATACGTGAACAATATAATGCAATAATGAACTATGAAAGTAAATGAAATAGAAAGACTATTGACCCGGTATTACGATGGAGAAACCAGCGAAACCGAAGAAAAGGAACTGAAACGCTTTTTTACCGAAGAGGACGTTCCGGCTCATTTACTTGCCGAGAAGGAAATCTTCATGCAACTGGCAGCACAGCCCGCTCCCGAAATACCGGAAGGACTGGAAAGCAGGCTGAGCCGCAAGATAGACCAATGGGACACAGGCGAAAGACGCACGCTGAAAATAAAAAAACATACACGGGTCCTCCGCTTGCAATGGATAGGGAGCATAGCCGCCAGCCTGCTCATCCTGCTCTCCGTAGGACTGTACCTATACAAGCCCTATCCGGCACCGCAAGATACCTGCGCCACCCCCGAAGAAGCATACGTACAGGCCCAGAAGGCACTTATCATGCTTTCCAGCAGCCTGAATAAAGGAATAGAAAAAGTGGAATCGGTGCAGGAAGCCACCGGAAAAATTCAAGAGAACGTAAACGAACAATTAAACCGATTAAATAACATAAAACAATGAAACGTACATATATCATTACCTTATTGCTCTCTCTGTGCTCACTGTTCACCTACGCACAGGACAGTTTTTTCGACAAGTTCGCTGATATGGACGGGGTAACCTCTGTCTATATCTCAAAAGCCATGCTCAGCCTGATGCCCGACATGAAAACGGAAGGGGTAAATATAGGCGAAGTAGCCTCCAAACTGGATAACATCCAGATTCTAAGTTGTGAAAAACCCGACATTATCGCCAAGCTGAAAAAAGAGACAGCTTTCATCAGTCCCAAGAACGGCTACGAGGAACTGATGCGCATAAACGATGAAGGCGAAAAGACCATCATTTATCTGAAACGGAACAAAAACAAAGAAAAGGAATTTGTATTGATGAGTCAGGAAAAAAATGAATTTACCATCATCGCCATCACAGGAAATCTGACCCTGCAAGAGATACAAGGCATCATCAACAAGGAGTAACTCCACACATCCCCCACCATAAGGCCTTTTCTCCCGCCTGCTAAGGTCTGAAGAAAGGATATATACTATCTCCATAGCACTATGGAGTTATCTCCAAAGCTTGCGGAGTTAACTCCATAGCCTTTGGAGTCAAGTCCAAAGCTTATGGAGATAGAATACAAAAGGAAGAGAACCCTTAACCATAGAGCAGAAAGGGCTTGCGGATACAGATCAAATCTTTTAATGATGGATATAAAATATGATTTCAAGGCCAACCCTTTCAAGGAAAAGGACGGCAAACCGGTGCTTTATCCGGCGGTAGTGGTGAAGGAAACGATTACTACCGATCACATTGTGAAGGAGTTGTCCAAGCACAGCGCATATTCGGCGGGCTGTGTGGTGGGAGTGCTACAGGAGGTGGCCGATATGGTTGTATCCCATTTGCGGCAAGGAAAAAATGTGCGGTTGGACGGCCTGGGTACGTTTTCTCTTGCCTTGTCCTCGCGTGAGGTGACAGACCGGAAGGAGATACGTGCGGCATCTGTGAGGATAAAGAAGGTGAACTTCCGTCCGGTGCCGGAACTGGTGAAGCGGGTGCGGCAGGAAACAGACATCCTCCGTGCCGAGTTCGGCTTCTTGCCTACGGTGAAAAAGCGTAGCAAGGAGGAGCGTTGGACGTTGCTGGAGGCTTATCTGAAAGAACACGGTTCCATTACACGTCTGGCCTATTCGGAATGGTTGGGGGTGGCGCGCACTACGGCGGCCTACGAGCTGAAGGCTTGGTATGAGGAGAAGAGATTGGACAAAGAAGGAAAGCATTCTCATGCGGTGTATGTGCTGCGCAAGCAGGAAGGTATAGCCGAAGTATAGCCCCTTTTTTATCCGTTTGGGAATAAAAAGAGAGGGAAAGTGGTGGTGGCAGCACTTTTTACCCATAAAAAAATGTGCTGCCACCACCCGTTGAAACGCCTTGTTCATGGTGGTTCCAGTAGAGTGGGTGGTAGCAGTGGCAGCACATTTATAAAACTCCGGAGAAGGAGGGATTGCTTGTATTTGTACTCAATCTGAATCCGGAACAAGAGACTTACAGCTTGTCATGCAAGGTCCCTGCTGCTTTCAGATAGGCCACGTAGTTCAGATAAAGTTGGAAACGGGCGTCAACTTTCGTTTCGTAAGCCTGTTGCCATAACGCTTGGGCTTCCAAATGGTCGGAGAGTGTTTCCAGACCTACTTCGTACTGGCTTTTGCTGACACGCCTGTTCTCTTCCGCCTGTTGCAGGGAACGGTCGGCAAGTTCGCTTTCCAGCTTTGCTTCGTCCAGATTGTTGGCGGCTTGGGTCAGTTCCAGTAACATTTGTTCGTTCAGGTTTTGCCGTTGAAGGCGGGTTTGTTCCAGTTTGGCTTTGGCTGCACGTACTTTGTTGCTGCGTTCTCCGAAATGGAACAAGGGGATGCTTACATTCAGCAGGACAGAGAAACTGGCATCGTCCAGGAAATTCTTGTTGTTCAGTTCCAAACCATGCACATAGTCGTATGAGCCTTTGATCCCTACTTTGGGAAGCAGTTCACTGCGGTTCAGTTTCACCTGCTGGCGGGCTATCGCCACTTGTTTGTCCAGTATTCCGTATTCCGGACGGCGGGTGATATCCAGTACCTGTACTTCCAGGTCTTTCTCTATCTCCGGGAAATCTCCGGAAACATGAATTTGTGTGGTCAGTGGTTTCCCTATCAGGTGGCAGAGGTTCATGGTAGCCAGGCGGAGAGCATTTTCGGCTTTTCGGATACCTAGCTCGCTTTCATTCAGCTTTACTTGTACTTTCAATACATCATTCTGAGGTTTAAGTCCATGTTTGTAAGCACTCTCTACGTTATTTTTTAATTCCGTCAATACAGCGTGGTATGCATCGGCTACTGTTTTCATCTCCTTTGCTTTTACTACCAGAGCGTATGCCTGATCTGTTTTCTGAATGACTTCTGTTGCGGTCAGATTTTCATTCATTTGTGCCATTTCTTTGCCCAGCAAGGACATTTTGTAGGCGGCACGGATTTTACCGCCCATGTAGAGGGGCTGTTCCATTTGCACACCGCCCATATAGACCCATCCTATCTTGTAATCCAGGTTGATACCGGGAAAATAGGCGAAACCTGAGGGTTGTCCCGGATTAAACTGTCCGGTGGCGTCGGGCAGAAAGACGGGCAGGTTGCCTCCGGCTATGCCGTAACTACCGTCGGCATTACTGTAAAGTCCTGTTCCGCTGACGGTGAAGTTGGGGAAGAAGTTCCCTTTGTAACTCTTGGCAGTATAACGGGCACTTTCCGTCTGTTTCACGGAAGCCGCCATTTCCTTGTTGTATTTTAATGCCATTTCGCGGCACTCTTTCAGACTCAGTGTTTCCTGTGCCCATGCGGGGGTGGCAAGATGCCACAGCAGACAGCCGAGGGGGAGTATCATTGTCTTTTTCATTTATTCTCGGTTTTGTATGTCAGTGAAATGAATCAATCGTTTTTTATCTTGAAGAACAAGGCATATAATATAGGGATAAAGAGCAGCGTGATCAGTGTGCTGCACAGCAATCCACCCATGATAGCTGCCGCCAAGGAACCGAACATGGCATCGGACAGCAAGGGAATCATACCCAGAATCGTTGTCAGCGAGGCCATCATGACCGGGCGGAGACGGCTTTGGGAACTGTCTATCAGTGCGGTGATCGGTTCTACTCCTTCATTGATCTGAAGGGTGATTTCATCCATCAGCACAATACCGTTTTTAATCAGCATGCCGATCAATCCCAATGTGCCTACAATAGCCACGAAATTGAAGACTTTTCCTGTGAGCAGCATGACCGCTACCACCCCTACAAATATCATCGGAATACAGCAGAAGATGATGATGGGTTTGCGATAATCTTTGAACAGCATGATGAGGATGGCAATCATCAGAATGATGGCTAACGGGAAATTTTGGAACAGGTACTTCATGGACTGGTCGCTGGCTATCTTTTCTCCTTGCCATACCAGTGAATAACCTTCGGGTAATGGTATGTTTTCTATCTGTTCCGCGATGGCAAGACGTGCTTTTTCCGTTTCAATGCCGGGTGCGGGCGAACATTGTGCCCGCTGGCTTCTCTGCCCGTTGTAACGGGGAACTACCGGATCTTCCCACCGGATATCAATCTCTTTGCTGATTTGTTTCAGCGGTGTGCTTCCCATGATGCTTTCCACCAAATCTTCTTTCGAAAGTGTGCCGGCTTTCAGCTTCACCATGGTTTCCTCGTTCAACAGTCCGTTCAGGGAAGGCAGAGACGAGAAGACTTGTGCGTTGCCCAGGTCCTCTATCGGTTCTCCTTTCTCGTCGAGGCATTTCAGGTAGATGTTGTTTTTGTGGATACCTTCGTAGAAAGAGCCGATAGGAATGCCTCCGGTGGCTGTGAGCAGGGAAAGGCTGACATCATTACGGCTCAGGCCGAGGGCACGGGCGGACGGCTGGTCGTATTCGATGGTCAGTACGGGTACTTGAGGTTCCCAGTCGGTGGTGATGAGGCAGACTTCCGGAGTCCTTTCCATGATGGCGCGGGCGCTGTCGGCCAGTTGGTGCAGGATGGCAGGGTCGGGACCCAGAAATTGCGCCTCTATGGGATATTTCTTGAACATCAGATTATATCTTTTCAATTTGATGTATGCGTCCGGATAGGCTTGGGAGAGGTAAGCTTGGATTTCGTCTATATGTTCTACCAAGGTTTCCGGTGAGGTGAAGTCGATAATCAGTTCGCCGTACGAAAGTGAGGGGTTGGCAATGCTCCGTACCAGATTATAGCGTCCGGGCGTACCGCCTATGGAGGTAGTGACGTGGGTTATTTCCTCCCGTCCTTTCAGATTCTATTTCTTCCAAATCTCGAACCACACGTGTATAGTTATTCCCTTCCGGAAGTTTGTATTCCATATAAAGCTGGTCGTAAACCATGTCGGGGAAAAAGCCCTGACGCATATATTGGTAGCCGAAAACGGAAAGCAGCAACAGACCGGTCATGGCAAATACAAAACTCCACCGGTGGGCCAGACCGAACCGCAGTGCCGAACGGAGGGTGGCATAGATTTTACCTTTGT
>OMFF01000709.1_pt1 | contig 10885 bp, 9 predicted proteins | sample 1645581 | NCBI WGS metagenome assembly OMFF01 (sample SAMEA103958140, study PRJEB25191) | human gut metagenome | biome: human-associated habitat [ENVO:00009003]; feature: intestine environment [ENVO:2100002]; material: feces | place: Germany | collected 2013/2015
TTCCATGGTATTCTGCGGGCCGAACGTGAACCGCATGGAACCGTGGCCGATCTCTTCCGGCACACCGATGCTCAGCAGAACATGGCTGGGGTCCAGGCTGTCCGAGTTGCAGGCAGAACCGGTCGAAGCACAGATGTTGTGCATATCCAGGTCCAGCAGAATGGTCTCGCCCTCCAGGCCGGGGAAGCTGATGTTCGCGTTGCCGGGCAGGCGGTGCTCCAGACCGCCGTTCAGGCGGGCTTCGGGGATGTTCTTCAGGATGCGGTTGATGACGTAGTCCCGCAGCTGCTGCTCGTGGGACATCCGCTCTTTCAGATTGGCCGTGGCCATCTCCAGCGCCTTGCCCATACCGGCGATGCCGGCGACGTTCTCAGTACCGGCGCGGTGGCGTGCCTCCTGGCTGCCGCCGTCGATGAGGTTCTGGGGCCAGACGCCCTTCTTGCAGTACAGTGCGCCCATGCCCTTGGGGCCGTTGAACTTGTGGGCGCTCATGGACAGCATATCCACGCCCAGCTCCTTGACGTCCACAGGGATGGCACCCACAGCCTGCACCGCATCGGTGTGCATCCAGACGCCGTGCTTGTGGGCGATCTCCGCGATCTCCTTGATGGGCTGGATGGTGCCGATCTCGTTGTTGGCCATCATGATGCTGACCAGAGCGGTATCGGGGCGGATCGCAGCCTCGACATCCTCCGGGCGGATGTAGCCCTCGGCGGTGGGTTTGATATAGGTGACCTCAAAGCCCATGCGCTCCAGAGAAGCCATGCTGTGCATGATGGCATGGTGCTCGAAGGCGCTGGTGATGAGGTGTTTTTTATTCTGGCGCGCCTTGGTGAAGGCGGTGCCCTTCACAGCCCAGTTGTCGGCCTCTGAGCCGCAGCCGGTGAAGAAGATCTCGGCCGGGGCAGCGTTGATGGCCTTGGCCACCTGTGCACGGCCGGTATCCACAAACTCTTTTGCTTCGTAGCCGACGCTGTAATGGCTGCTGGGGTTGCCGCAGGCGCCGCTCAGCGCCTTGGTCATCACAGCCAGCACTTCGGGAGCGCAGGCCGTGGTCGCAGCGTTGTCCAGATAGACAACTTTTTCAGAAATTTCCATAGGGATCCTGTCCTTTCCTTGGATAACATCGGGCCAGTTTTCGCCCGAATGAATACTTCGCTCTCTATTTATACCCTAGTATTCCCACTATGTCAATATGAATTGCAGAAATTCCGGATTTTTTTACAATTCAGCCTTTTCCTTTGCCGGTCAGCCTGCCCAGCAGCACCTTCCAGCGGGGATAGCCCCAGCGCTTGTCTTCCTCAAAATCATCTGCCAGCTTCCACGGAAATTTCGAGCCATCGAAGTAGAGGTTTCCGGCTTCGTCCACGCGGTCCAGTTTTTTGGGCAGATACGCCTCGTCGTAGTAGCTCTTCCGGCGGTCGGGCAGCACCCAGTGCAGGGTGCCGTCCTCGTCCATGCCGGACGCCCAGACGCCGAACACGAAGGTCGCAGCCTCGCCGTAGCAGTGCTGCTCAAAGCGGATGGCACCGTCGTAGTAGAATTTGATGACCTCCAGCGTACCGGACTCCTTTTTGCCGTCCCGCCCCAGCGTCGGGCGGTAGTCCTGCTGATACCGGCAGCCGCAGTGGCTGCCGGCAAAATCTCTCGCTGCAAAAGACATCGCGGCACATCCCCTTTCTCTCCGTTTCCTTCGTACAACCTCTCCGTCATTGCTTCGCAATGCCACCTCTCCTGGTAGGAGAGGCTCTGGCGGGGCGGAGCGGGCGCTTTTCTGGTACTCTTTTGGCGCGCAAAAGAGTACAGTTTTAGAAGTGTCCCTCAAAATCCCCTTCGATTTCATACGGCCAGCTCAGAATGCCGCCCAGATCGTAGAGGTTGGTGTAGCCGAGGCTGTCCAGCTTCTGCACGGCATCGGCGCTGCGGCGGCCGGTGCGGCAGTAGATCAGCCAGGGGGCATTCTTGTCGGGCAGGACCTCTGCCGCACGGCTCAGCACCTCGCCCAGCGGCAGGAGCTTTGCTCCCGGAATGTGCCCCACCGCAAACTCGTCCGGTTCCCGGACGTCCACCGCAGTCGCTTTGCCTGCATCCAGCAGGCGGATGGCTGCGGCCGGTTCGATTTTCTCTATCATAGGTTCATCTCCTGATCTCATACTTTCTCTATTATATGATACCAGACCTTTTTTGTTTCGACAAGAGAAAGCCGCGTTTTCACTTTTCAAAATCGGTTTGGCGTGTTATACTAAGAAAACGAACAAGGAGAGATCGCTATGAAGTTTTCGACAAAAAGCCGCTATGCGCTGCGGCTGATGGCTGAACTGGCCCGCTATGCGCCGGGCACCACCGTCCCGCTGAAGGAGATCAGCGAGCGCCAGAACCTCAGCCTGAAATATCTGGAACAGATCGTCACGCCGCTGGCACGGGTCGGCCTTGTCAAGAGCGAGCGCGGCAGCCAGGGCGGCTACCGCCTGACCAAGGCTCCCGCCGATTACACCGCCGGGGAGATCCTCCGCGCCATCGAGGGCAGCGTGGCCCCCATCCCCTGCCTGGGCAGCGAGACCAACGAGTGCCCCATGTCCGAGCAGTGCTTCACCCTGCCCTTCTGGAGCGGACTGGACGATGTCATCAACCAGTATATCGACAGCGTAACGCTGGAACAGCTGGCCCGGAGCCTGCCCTCTGCCAGCGACGGCTGCTGCGGCTGCAATTCAAAAAATTGAAAAAATGTGCTTGACATTTTACGCTGAATCTTATATAATAATCAAGCATTCAGAAAATGCAGCACAGATCTAGGGGTATAGCTCAGTTGGTAGAGCAGCGGTCTCCAAAACCGCGTGCCGTGAGTTCGAGACTTACTACCCCTGCCACAAACGTCCGGAGCAATCGTTCCGGACGTTTTGTTTTGCCCATTTTCGGCCTGCGGGCGGCTTTTTCTGTTTTCCCGAAAAGTTTTTTGCGGTTTTTGTAGATTTCTGCTTGACAAGAAGTCATTCTTCGGGTATAATAAAGCACGTTCCGGCGGTGAACAGCCGCGAACTTGAGCGATCATGGCCCGGTAGCTCAGTTGGTTAGAGCACCAGCCTGTCACGCTGGGGGTCGTCGGTTCGAGCCCGATCCGGGTCGCCATTTGCTGCTATAGCTCAGTTGGTAGAGCGCATCCTTGGTAAGGATGAGGTCTCCAGTTCGAATCTGGATAGCAGCTCCACAGCGAAACCACTTGAATCCTTTGGATTCAGGTGGTTTTTTTGTTTTCCGCAGTTCATCAAAATGCCCAAAACACGGCGCTTCTTTCTCCATTCCGCTCATTGAAATTTTCAACAGTTTGCGATATAATTTGTTTAAGCAAATTGGTTATTTTCATAACGATTTCAGAGCAAAGTGATTTGGAGGTAGATTCCTATGGCACGTTTTACTCTTCCCCGCGATCTGTACCACGGCAAGGGCGCGCTGGAAGCCCTGAAGTCCTTCACCGGCAAAAAGGCCATGATCTGTGTAGGCGGCGGCTCCATGAAGCGGTTCGGTTTCCTGGACCGTGCGGTCAGCTACCTGAAGGAAGCCGGCATGGAAGTCGAGCTGTTTGAAGGCATTGAGCCGGACCCCTCGGTCGAGACCGTCATGCGCGGTGCCGAGGCCATGCTGAAGTTCGAGCCGGACTGGATCATCGCCATGGGCGGCGGTTCCCCCATTGACGCCGCAAAGGCCATGTGGATCAAGTACGAGTACCCTGAGATCACCTTTGAGGAGATGTGCAAGGTGTTCGGCATCCCGCCGCTGCGCCGCAAGGCACACTTCTGCGCCATCTCTTCCACCTCCGGCACCGCTACCGAGGTGACCGCATTCTCCATCATCACCGATTACCAGAAGGGCATCAAGTACCCCATCGCCGACTTCGAGATCACCCCGGACGTCGCCATCGTCGATCCCGACCTGGCTGAGACCATGCCCAAGAAGCTGGTCGCACACACCGGCATGGACGCCATGACCCACGCCATCGAGGCTTACGTTTCCACCGCACACTGCGACTACACCGACCCGCTGGCCATCTTTGCCATCCGCATGATCCAGGGCGATCTGGTGGACAGCTACAACGGCGACATGGCCAAGCGTGATTCGATGCACAACGCACAGTGTCTGGCCGGCATGGCCTTCTCCAATGCGCTGCTGGGCATCGTCCACTCCATGGCCCACAAGACTGGCGCTGCCTTTGCAGACTACGGCGCACACATCATCCATGGTGCAGCCAACGCCATGTATCTGCCCAAGGTCATCGCGTTCAACGCCAAAGACCCCGAAGCCAAAAAGCGCTATGGCGTCATTGCCGATGAGATGAAGCTCGGCGGTGCCAATGACGACGAGAAGGTCCAGCTGCTCATCGCATACCTGCGCGGCATGAACGATGCGCTGAACATTCCCCACTGCATCCAGCACTACGGCCCGGATTCCTATCCCACTGAGCAGGGCTTCGTTCCGGAGGAAGTCTTCCTGGAGCGTCTGCCGGAGATCGCCAAAAACGCCATCGGCGACGCCTGCACCGGTTCCAATCCCCGCCAGCCCAGCCAGGAGGAGATGGAGAAGCTGCTCAAGTGCTGCTACTACGATACCGACGTTGATTTCTGATCCCGATCTTTTCTGAGATTCCTCTTTCCCATAAACGCAGAGCCGCAGACCCTCACCGGGCCTGCGGCTCTTGCGTTTATGGGACTATTTTTACATATCTGCATAAAAAATGACCGCCCGAAGCTCCTACACTCGGCGGTCATTCTTATGACTTCACGGAGGAGCTGACCGTTGCCGGGCAGCGTTCTCTTTAGTTGTATTATATCATTCAACCATAAAAATTTCAACCACAAAACAAAAACACCCCAAAACCAAACGGCTTCGAGGTGTCCTGAGCTGGAGCTGCTATCCAGATTCGAACTGGAGACCTCATCCTTACCAAGGATGCGCTCTACCAACTGAGCTATAGCAGCACAATCACAGCTCAATTAGTTTATCATAAAACGCACCGCTTGGCAAGAGGTTTTTGCAAAAAAGTTCGATTTTTCTCAAAAAGAGGTCGTCACGCAGCGTGACGACCTCTTTTGGGTTTTCTTTCTTACTCGATCAGACCGTTCAGCAGCGCCAGGCACTTGCGGCTGTGCAGCTTGCGGATGGCCTTGGCCTCGATCTGGCGGACACGTTCACGGGTGACGCCGAAATCGCGACCGACCTCTTCCAGCGTGCGGGGGCGGCCATCGTCCAGACCGAAGCGCAGACGGATGACCTTCTCCTCACGGGGGGTCAGGCTCTTGAGGGCCTGGTTGATCTGCTGGGCCACCATGGCGCGGTCGGCTGCCTTGCCGGGAGCTTCAGCGTTTTCGTCGGCGACGAAATCGCCCAGCGAGGAATCTTCCTCCTCACCGACGGGGCTTTCCAGGCTGGCCGGCTCCTGCGCCATGCGCTGGATCTCACGGACGCGCTCGACGCTCATATCCATGGCCTTTGCCAGCTCTTCCGGGGTGGGCTCGTGGCCATTCTGGTAGACCAGCTGGTTGGTGGCCTGACGCATCCGGTTGATGGTCTCGACCATGTGCACCGGGATGCGGATGGTGCGGGCCTGGTCTGCGATGGCGCGGGTGATGGCCTGACGGATCCACCAGGTGGCGTAGGTGGAGAAGCGGAAGCCGCGGTCGCAGTCGAACTTTTCAGCGGCCTTGATGAGGCCGATGTTGCCCTCCTGGATCAGGTCGAGGAAGGCCAGATTGTGGCCCACGTGCTTCTTGGCGATGGAAACGACCAGACGCAGGTTGGCTTCGCTCAGGCTGCGGCGGGCATTCAGGCCGTCGCGGCGGGTCTTCAGCAGCTCCTGACGGCGCTCCTCGGTCAGGGGACCGTTCTCCACAGCCTCCATGGCCTCTTCCTCAGCGGCCTTTTCCTCGGCGTCCTCGCTGGGCTTCTCGCCGCCCTCGTCGTCCAGATCCTCGTTGTAGCTGCGGCTGTTCTCATCCTCTTCGAACGAGAAGCGGGCGCTGTTCTTCTTGATGTACTCCGGCGCACCATACTTGATGCGGTCTGCCTGAAGGATGTGTGCTGCTTCGGCACCGGCATGGATACGGCGGCTCAGCTCCACTTCCTGCTCTGCGCTCAGCAGCGGGATCTGACCGATCTGCTTGAGGTAGTTCTTCACGGGGTCGTCCAGCAGCTCATCCATTGCTGCCTTCAGGTCGGCCGGGTTCTCCTCGGCTTCCTCTTCCTCGTCAACGCCCAGGCCCAGCTCATCGCTGTTGGCCTCAGCGTTCTCCACCTCGGCAAGGATGCTGTCCACGTCCAGGCTGGCATCCTCTTCCGCCTCGTTGTCCAGAACTTTGATGCCGCGCTCCTCCAGCAGGGTGTAGAGGGTCTCCACATCCATCCGGCACTGCGAGGCCAGCGCTTTGGCCTCCTGTGCGCTCAGGGTGCCTTCGCCTTTCGTCAACAGTTCCTTCAAAGTCATGCCCATTTCGCTCTCTCCTTTTCACGCCGGACGTGGTTCCGCCCGGAAGTGACGTTGTATCATAGTTTTGTCCGCTGTCGGGGCCGGTCAAATCACCAGGCCGCCGTTCACGCCGAACACCTGGCCGGTGATGTACCCGGCATCCTCTCCGGCGAGGAACACCAGCAGCTTCGCCACCTCGTCCGCACTGCCCAGACGGCCCACCGGGGTCTCCTCGGCCAGTGCCGCCTTGTCCTCGGCGGTAAAGGCAGCCATCATATCGGTGTCGATAACACCCGGAGCCACACAGTTGACGGTGATGCCGCTGGGGCCCTCCTCTTTGGCGAGGGCCTTGGTGAGGCCGATGAGGCCTGCCTTGGCAGCGGAATAGTGGACCTCGCAGCTGCCGCCGGTCTGGCCCCACATGCTGCTCACCGTCAGGATGCGGCCCGCCTTGCGGCGGATCATCCCCGGCAGTGCCAGCTGGCACAGGTGGAACGCACCGGTCAGGTTCACGTCCAGCATATGCTGCCATTCGTCGGGGGTGATGTCGGTGAACAGCTTCTGCTGGGCGATGCCCGCATTGCTCACCAGCACATCCACCCGGCCCAGCGCCTGCTCCGCCGCATGGAACGCGACCTCGCAGCTGGCGCGGGATGCCACATCGCACTGGATGGCGATGCAGCCGGGCAGCTCCTGTTCCAGAGCCGCCGCCGCGTCGGCGTTGGTGTGGTAGAACACCGCCACACGGTCGCCCGCCGCGTAAAACGCCCGCGCTGCCGCTGCACCGATGCCCCGGTCGCCACCGGAGATCAGCACACACCGCCCGTTGGCAGGCCGGGGCGGTGCCTCCGGCTGCGGTTCGGGTGCTGCGGGTGCTTCCGGCTGCGGCATGTCCGGCGCTGCCGCTTCTGCGGCTGGCTCCGGCCTGCGGTCCGGCAGCACGATGGTCGGTTCCTCATCGGCTGCGGGTTCCCGCGTTTCAGCCGGGGCTTCCGGTCCGGCCTCTTCCGCCGCCTTGGGCAGCTCCACCGGTGCGGCGTCCTCGTCCTGCAGATTGAATGTCAGCTCAAATTCGTCATCGTACAAGAGTCAGCCCTCCTGTCGCTTGTTCTCTGCCCATACAAAAATCCGCACAGGCAGGAGGAACTGCCGTTCCACGCTCCCCAGAACAGCGCTCTGCTCACTTCTTCCGGTCAAGTCCGGTCCTGCGGCGTGCCTGGGAACGATTGTGTGTGGTTTCGACAAGTTTCCATTGAATAATATAGCACAATTTCTCGAAAAAAGAAAGTGGGAACCGCAGACTTTTTCACGCAGTTCCCACTTTTTTCAATTTTCACTTCGTCACGGGCGGTCTCCAGCGGGGTTTGCCGGCCCGCTCCTCCCGCAGCCGGAGGAAAAACGCCTGCAACAGCGCCTGTGCTTCCTCGGCCCGCAGCCCGTTTTCCACCGCCGGGTGGTGATTGAACGGCAGAGCGAACAGGTCGGTCACCGACCCGCAGCAGCCCGCTTTCGTGTCTGCCGCCCCGTAGACCACCCGCCGGATGCGGCTGTTGAGGATGGCCCCGCTGCACATGGGGCAGGGTTCCAGCGTCACGAACAGCTCACACTGCCACAGCCGCCAGCCGCCCAGCTTTTTACAGGCCGCGTCGATGGCCAGCAGCTCGGCATGGTGGAGGGCATTTTTCTCGGTCTCCCGCGTATTGTGGGCCGACGCGATGATCTCGCCGTCCTTCGCGATGACGGCCCCCACCGGTACTTCGCCCAGCGCAGCGGCCTGCTCGGCTTCGGCCAGCGCCGCGCCCATCAATTCATAATCGGTCATGGTGTTCCCCTTTCTGCCAGGCAGCGGGCCAGCACGGCCCCATTGTTCAGGATATGCAGCAGGATGCCGGGCAGAAGGCTTCCCGACCGGTCTGCCGCCCAGCCGAAGAGCAGCCCCATCCCCAGCGCGTACGCTTTGGCCTGCAGACTGCCGTGCAGCGCAGCAAACAGCACCGCCTGCCCCAGGATGGCCGCATTCCGCCCCAGCGGACGCAGCAGCCGCAGCGCGGCCCCGCGAAAGACCAGTTCCTCCGCCACCGGCAGCACCAGACAGCTGCGCAGGAGGCCTGCCGCTCCCGCCGGGGCCGCAGCCGACGACGGAAACAGCAGTTCAGACCCCGCTGCCAGTGCAGCCCAGAGCAGCGTCGCCAGACCGAACGTTTTCCAGAACGCGGCCGTTTCCTGTTTTTCTTTCACGCACAGCCCTCCCATCGGCGGACATTGTACCACATCCGCCCCCATTTGCGCAAGCCGCGGAGCTGTTTTGCGAAAATGCGAAGAAATTTTTGCTCAAACAATTGACTTTTCTGCATCTGGTATAATTCCCACGACTTTTCTGATGAATTGGTCGTTTTACGGCCACGACCCTCGGAGGTATTGTATTTATGATCCGTATTCTCACCGATTCTGCGTCCGACATCCTGCCCGCCGAAGCCGAGCAGCTGGGCGTGACCGTCATCCCCCTGAACGTCACGCTGGAGGACGGCACCATCCTGCGGGATGGCGTGGACATGACCCCCTCCGCCTACTATGAGATCCTGGCCGGGTGCCGCAAGCTGCCCACCACCAGCCAGCCCAGCCCGGAACTGTTCGAGAACTTCTTCCTCGAAGCCGCTGCCGCCGGGGATGAGGTCATCGGCATCTTCCTGTCCCACGCACTGTCCGGCACCTATCAGTGCGCCAAGCTGGCCGCCGACATGGCCAATGTGGACAACGTCCTCTTTGTGGACAGCGGGCACGTCTGCCTGAGCGAAGCCCTGCTCGTCCGCCTGGCCGTCCAGCTGCGGGATTCCGGCAAAACGGCCGGTCAGATCGCCGCCATTCTGGAACACGCCAAGGAGCACCTGCACCTTGTGGCCGCCATCGACGACCTGAAGTACCTGCGCAAGGGTGGTCGCCTGCCCGCTGCCGTAGCCGTTGCAGGCGGGATGCTGGGCATCAAGCCACTTATCACCATCCAGGACGGCAAGGTCGCCATGGCCGGCAAGGCCCGCGGCCTGCCCGGTGCCTACGTGGCCCTGTTCAAGAAGATTGAGGAGATGGGCGGCATCAATCCCGCCTTCCCGGCGCTGGCCGGTTATACCGTCTCCCCCCGTGAGGTGACGCCCATCCAGACCTACCTGCGCGACAACCTGCAGCAGGAAGACCTGCTGGTCCGCCAGATCGGCTGTGTCATCGGCACCCACGCCGGCCCCGGCGCTTTCGGCATCGCCTTCTTCGACAAGACCCTGACGCTGGATCTGTAATTCCCCAGACGCAAAAACGAGGAACTGTTTTGTGCAGTTCCTCGTTTTTTTGTTTACAGCACCGCGTCCGAAACGAGCTTGCCCAGCAGGAGCACCAGCACCACGAGCATCATGGGGCGGATGAACTTGGCGCCGTTCTTCAGGGCAAAATGCGACCCCAGCAGGTTGCCCACGATGCCGCTGACGGCGCAGGGGATGCCCACCGAGAAGACCACCAGCCCGTTCATCAGGTAGGTGACCAGGCTGGCGTAGTTGCTGGCAAGGTTGAGCACCTTGGCATTGCCGCCTGCCGTGCGCAGGTCAAAGCCCATCAGGGTGGTAAAGGCGATGATGGCAAAGGTGCCGGTGCCGGGGCCGAAGATGCCATCGTACAGGCCGATGCCCAGACCGATGGCCAGAGCTAGCACGGCCTTTTTGGCCGTCAGGGTGCCGTCGTCGCGGTTCTCGTCCGGCAGGTTCCGCCGCCACAGGATGAGCACGGCCGCGATGGGCAGGATGACGAGCATCATGGCCCGCAGTGCCTCATCGCTGAGCAGCAGCACGATGTGGGAGCCAAGGGCACTGCCCACAAAGCTGCCCGCTGCTGCCAGCAGGCCCACTTTGATGTTCATGGCACCCTTTTGGAAAAACTGCGCCGTGGCAAAGGTGGTGCCGCAGGCGGCGCTGAATTTGTTGGTGCCGTAGGTGTAGTGGGCCGGGAGCCCCGCAAACAGGTAGGCAGGCAGGCTGATGAGTCCGCCGCCGCCTGCTGCCGAGTCCACAAAGCCCGCAAAGCCGGTCATGCACATCAGGAAGACCAGCATTAGCGGAGAGATCGTTATACTTTCTGTCATGTTTCCCTCTATTTTTCACGTCGTTTGTATATTTTTTCGGTTTTTCACGGCCGGTTCCTCCGGGAGGAGCCGACGGGGCACCGCGAACGGGTCAGTCCAGATACAGTCTGCCCTCGCAGGCCAGGATCTGGTCCAGGATCATCCGGGAGACGCGGGCACCGTAGACCATGGAGGGGTGGTCGTTGTACTCGATGATATCATGGAAGTCTTTGTTCATCAGCACGATGACATACTCGCCGTAGGGGGTGTGGACGATGCCGCCGTCGTTGCGGCAGGCGTTCATGCTGCCGCTCTTGCTGGCCACCCAGATG
>OMFF01000732.1_pt1 | contig 10641 bp, 11 predicted proteins | sample 1645581 | NCBI WGS metagenome assembly OMFF01 (sample SAMEA103958140, study PRJEB25191) | human gut metagenome | biome: human-associated habitat [ENVO:00009003]; feature: intestine environment [ENVO:2100002]; material: feces | place: Germany | collected 2013/2015
AAGAGTCAGGTGCTCTACCAACTGAGCTAAAGGTGCATATCCATTTGACACGGCTATTATAGTCGATGTTTTTCCATTTTGCAAGCCTTTTTTGCGTATTCCGATGATTTTTTTCGGCATATGGGCAGGCGTGGTAAAATACTGCTTTCCATAGGGCAGTATTTGTGGTATGATACAAATCTATACCAAAAAGAAAGCGGGATGGCGCGTGGAGTACGGACAGGTGATACGGGCGCGGTTTCTGGCGCGGCCCAACCGCTTTATCGCCCACGCGGCGCTGGACGGCGGCGAAACGGTGGTGTGCCATGTGAAGAACACGGGCCGCTGCCGGGAGCTGCTGGTGCCGGGCGCCGCTGTTTATCTGGAGAGAGCCGCCAACCCGGCGCGAAAGACGGCTTACGACCTGATCGCGGTGGAAAAGGGGGCGCGGCTCATCAACATGGACGCGCAGGCCCCCAACCGGGCGTTCGCCGAATGGGCGCGGACGTTCGACCCGTCGGCGGAGGCGGTGAAGCCGGAGTTCACGTTCGGGCAGTCCCGGTTGGACTTCTGTCTGGAGGGGCCGCAGGGCCTGCACCTGGTGGAGGTCAAGGGCGTGACCCTGGAGGACGGCGGCCACGCCCGGTTCCCGGACGCGCCCACGGAGCGGGGCGTCCGGCACCTGCACGAGCTGATGCGGGCGGCGGCGCTGGGCCACCGGGCCACGGCGTTCTTTGTCATCCAGATGGAGGATGTGACGGACTTCGCACCCAATGACGATACGCACCCGGCCTTCGGGCAGGCGCTGCGGCAGGTGGCGGCGTACAGCTGCCGCGTGACGCCGGACAGCATGACCATCCACCGGCCCGTGCCGGTGATTTTATAAGGAGAGGGAACACTATGACATTACTGGAGATCTTTCTGGTGGCCATCGGTCTGAGCATGGACGCTTTCGCGGTGGCCATCTGCAAGGGACTGGCCATGCCCACGGTCAACAAGAAGCAGACGCTGCTCATCGGTGCGTATTTCGGCGTGTTTCAGGCGCTGATGCCGCTGACCGGCTGGCTGCTTGGCTCCCAGTTCGCCCGGCATGTGACGAAGATGGCGCCGTGGATCGCCTTTGTGCTGCTGGCGTGGATCGGCGGCAACATGATCCGGGAGAGCCTGTCCAAAAACGAGGAGGACGGGGAGCCGGAGCCGGTGGAGCTGCGGCACCGGGAGCTTCTCATGCTGGCCGTCGCCACCAGCATCGACGCGCTGGCGGTGGGCGTCAGCTTCTCCATGGTAAAGCTGTCCATCTCCATTGGCGCTGCGGCGGCCCTCATCGGCTGCACCACCTTCGCTATCTCGGTGGGCGGCGTGTTTGTGGGCCATATTTTCGGCGCCAAGTATAAAAACCGGGCGGAATTCGTGGGCGGTGCTATTCTGGTGCTCATCGGCCTGAAGATCCTGCTGGAGCATTTCGGCGTACTGTAAAAAAGCATATGGCGGGAGGGCGCGCTGCGGCGTGCCCTCCTTTCTCATACACCCGGGTTTTACACAGATTTTACAAAACACTTACATTGGATTTGACAATGGCGTGTTATCCTGCGGATGGTCACAAATGTGTAAAATCAAGGAGAGAGCGATATGACGATTTTCAATGCGCTGACGATGATCGGCGGCCTGTGCCTGTTTTTGTTCGGCATGGATCTGATGGGGCAGGCGCTGGAGCGCCGGGCCGGCGGCAAGCTGCGGACGATGCTGGACAAAATGACCGGACGGGTCATGACCGGTTTCCTGACGGGCCTTGCCATCACCGCTGTCATTCAAAGCTCCTCAGCCACCACGGTGATGGTGGTGGGCTTTGTCAACTCCGGCCTGATGACGCTGCGGCAGGCCATCAATGTCATCATGGGCGCCAATGTGGGCACCACCGTGACGGCGTGGCTGCTGAGCATGGCGGGCATCAGCAGCGGCAATGTGTTCATCAACCTGCTGAAGCCCACGTCCTTCACGCCGGTGCTGGCGCTGGTGGGCATTATCTTCTATATGTTCTGCAAAAACGGCAAGAAGAAGGACACCGGCATGATCCTGCTGGGCTTCGCCACGCTGATGTTCGGCATGGACACCATGAGCGGCGCGGTGGCGGGGCTGAAGGATGTGCCCGCCTTCGCCCAGCTGTTCATCGCCTTCAAGAACCCGGTGCTGGGCGTGCTGGCCGGCGCGGTGCTGACGGGTATTATCCAGTCCAGCTCCGCCTCCGTGGGTATCCTGCAGGCGCTGGCCGTCACGGGGCAGGTGAGCTACGCCGCCGCCATCCCCATCATCATGGGCCAGAACATCGGCACCTGCGTCACCGCGCTGATCTCCTCTGTGGGTGCCAACAAAAATGCCCGCCGCGCCGCCATGGTGCATCTGTACTTCAACATCATCGGTGTGACCCTCTTTCTGGCAATGTACTATGGCCTGAATCTGGTCCTGCACTTCACCTTTGTCAACGATACCGTCACGGCGTGGGGCATCGCTGTCATCCACTCTGTGTTCAACATTGCGGCCACGGCGGTCCTGCTGCCGTTCGCCAACGTTCTGGAAAAGCTGGCCATCCTCACCATCCCGGACGATGCCAAGAAAGAGAGCTTCGCCCTGCTGGATGAGCGTCTGCTCAAGACGCCCGCCGTTGCTGTGGAGCGCGCCCGCGCCGCCACTGCGGATATGGCCGAGCTGGCCCGCGTGGGCGTGGTGCAGGCCATGAGCCTGACTCACCAGTGGGACGACACCCTGGCCCAGAAAGTCCGGGACGAAGAAGCCAAGGTAGACCAGTACGAAGATGCCCTCGGCACCTATCTGGTCAAGCTGTCCAGCCGGGAGCTGAGCCACGCCGACAGCCAGAGCGTGAACACCCTGCTCCACACCATCAGCGATTTCGAGCGCATCAGCGACCACTCTGTGAATCTGCTCAGCTCTGCCGAAGAGATCCACGCCAAGAACATCGCGTTCTCCCAGGATGCGCACGAGGAGCTGCAGGTTCTGGAAGGCGCGGTGCAGGATGTGCTGAGCCGCACGACCGATGCGTTCCGCAAGGCCGACCTGCATCTGGCCAGCAAGGTCGAACCCATGGAGACCGTTGTGGACGAACTGGTCCGCGCCATCAAGGCACGGCATGTAGCCCGCCTGCAGGCTGGCAGCTGCTCCATCGAATACGGCTTCGTGCTGGAAGACCTGCTGACCAACTATGAGCGTGTCTGCGACCACTGCAGCAACGTTGCCGTTGCCCAGATCGAAGTCGCACAGGACAGCTTTGATACCCACGCCTATCTGAACGATCTCCGCTACGGCAACGACACCAAGGAGAGCGAACAGTTCCGCCGCCGCCTGGACCGTTACCGCGAGCGGTATCTCTTCCCGGACGGTGAACCCGCCGTGGCAAGCGAAAAGGAGGACCCCAAGGCATGATCTATATCGTAGAAGACGACGCCGCCATCCGGGAGCTGGAGCAGTATGCGCTCCAGTCCAGCGGATACGACGTGCAGAGCTTTGAATCGTCCGAGAGCTTCTGGCAGGCCATGAATGTTGCCGTGCCGGAGCTTGTCATCCTGGACGTCATGCTTCCCGGTGAGGATGGCTTCTCCATCCTGAAAAAGCTGCGCAATACCCCTTCCCTGCGGCGCCTGCCCATCATCATGGTCACGGCCAAATCCAGCGAGCTGGACACCGTGCGCGGGCTGGACTGCGGCGCAGACGATTACATCACCAAGCCGTTTGGCATCATGGAGTTTTTGAGCCGGGTGCGGGCTGCGCTGCGCCGCTCGGCCCCGGAGGAAAAGACGAACGTCTACGCCTTCCATGAGATCCTGCTGGACAACGCCCGCCACATCGTGACGGTGAACGACGCCCACATCGACCTGACCTACAAGGAATACAGCCTGCTGCGCCTGCTGCTGGAAAACACCAACCTTGTTGTGACCCGCGAGACCATTTTGCAGGTGGTGTGGGGCACCGACATCTCGGTGGAGAGCCGCACCGTGGATATGCACATCCGCACCTTGCGCAAAAAGCTGGGCGATGCCGGAAAGTATATCTGCACCGTGCGGAAGGTCGGCTACAAGCTGGCCGACAACGAGGAGGAAAACGAAGAATGAAACCACGGAGCATGGAAGAAAAAATCAGTTATCGGCTGTTCTGGATGGGCTTTGTCGGGCTGATCTGCACCGCCGTGCTCTGCATCTTCGTATTCCACAGAGCCTTCCGGGAGCAGGCATGGGCGGCGCTGGAAAACGAGGCCAGCCTCGTTGCCGCCGGGTGTGAACAGATCGACGACCCGGCCCAGCTCTCCGCCTATATCAACGGCGATCTACGCATCACGCTCATCGCCTCGGACGGCAGCGTCCTGTTCGAATCCGCGACCAGCCAGCAGATGGAGAACCACCTGGGCCGCCCGGAGATCCAGCAGGCCAAGCAGGAGGGCATCGGCCGCAACCGCCGCGACTCCCAGACGCTGGGGTATGAGACGTATTACTACGCCATGCTCCTGCCGGATGGCGACATCCTCCGTGTGGCGCAGGATTCCGAGACCATCTGGTCCATCTACGATGCGGCCCTGCCGGCCATCGTGCTGAGCTGCATCGTGATGATGGGCGCAGCCGCCATGATGGCCGGTCTGCTGACCCGGAGCCTCGTCCAGCCCATTCTGAAGATGACAGACGATCTGGAACACATCCAGGAAAATGTGCCGTACAAGGAACTTATCCCCTTTGCCGAGAGCATCCACTCGGACCGGTTGCTCCGCGAAAACAACGAGAAGATGCGGCAGGAATTTACGGCCAATGTCAGCCACGAGCTGAAAACGCCCCTGACCAGCATTTCCGGTTATGCCGAACTCATTGAGACCGGCATCGCCAAGTCTGCGGATGTACCGGAGTTCGGCCGGAAGATCCATGTAGAAGCCAGCCGGATGATCCAGCTGGTCAACGATATCTTGCAGCTGTCCCATCTGGACAACGTTTCGGAGACCAACGACACCCCCCAGATGGAGACGGTCGATCTTCTGGATGTGGCCAAGGAGTGCGTCGAGCGCCAGAAGGTGAACGCGCAGAAGTCGTTCATCTCCCTGACCTACCTCGGCGAGAGCGCCCCTGTGCTGGGCAGCCGGAGCCTGCTGGATGAGCTATGCCAGAACCTTTGCGACAACGCCATCCGGTACAACCGCCCCGGCGGAAAGGTCCAGCTCATCACCGCCTGCACACGGGATGGGCACTGCACCCTGACCGTCAAGGACAATGGCATCGGCATCCCGAAAGAAGCCCAGTCCAGCGTGTTCGAGCGCTTCTACCGGGTCGATAAGAGCCGGAGCAAGGCCACCGGCGGCACCGGGCTGGGGCTGGCCATCGTCAAGCACATTGCCCGCATCCACAACGCCCGCATTCGGCTGGAAAGCGAGATCAATGTCGGCACGACCATCACCGTCATCTTTGAGACCGCCCATTAAAGATCCAGCATCTTCACGCTTGCCCGCACTTCCGGGCAGGCGTTTTTTGTTGTAAAAAAGGCACCCGGCCCTTCCTTCAGCGCACGGACTGCGCCCAGCCGGAGAAGGTCTGCGCCCGACTGCCAGGCCCGGACGATGGTCTCTTCGCAGAGCGCCTCCAGCTGGCGGCACACGCCTTCCTCGACCGGCAGTGTGCCCGCCCTGCGCTGGCCGGTCAGCGTGACCGAAAACCCGTCCCCATCCGCTTCCACCGAAACGACACAGCGCCGGAGGGTGACAGTCTCCCCTTCCAGTGCGAACTCCACCGGCATTGTCCGTTCCTGCAAGAGCTGCGCCATGGCCGTCTCGTTCGGGGAAAGTCGGGTGCTTCCCTGCACCGTCAAAAGGCAGCTCTCCTTCTGCCATGTCACCCCGTTCTCCTCAATTTTTAAGATGGGGATCACGGCCCCCGCTGCGCACTCGTACAGATGCGGTGCCCGTGCGGCGGTATCCTCAGCGGCCTGCAAAAGCGCTCCCGGAAACGTTTCCGGGGCCGCAGCAGTCTCTTCCGGTTCCGCCCCGCCGCCCGGCAGACCATCCGGCGGAGTTTCTTCCGTCAGCGCCCCGCTACCGGCGACAAAGAGCACCCGTGCCGACAGACGGCTGACGGGTTCCGTTTGCAGGAACTCTTCCAGTTCCAGAATGTCAGTTTGTGACGTTGTTTCGTCAAAGAGAAGATATTCACACAGCCGGTAATTTGCAGCTTTGGGCAGTTCCCGTTCGGCTTTGTGCAGCGCGAGCGGCAGCGTGGCATCCTCGGCCGAACAGCTTCGGATTTCTGCCACGGCGTCGGAGGCATCCGCAGCTGCTTCCGGGAACTGATAGAGCAGTTGCACCGCCCAGCCGCTGCGGTTCGGCTGGACGATGAGTGCCCGCACCATGCTTTTCTCGGTGGTCTCCATCCGCAGAAAGACGCCGCACCAGAGCACCAGAACGCCCCCTGCCAGCCAGCGCAGTGCATGGGAAGCTCTCATTCCGGCACCCCCTTTTCCTGCTCCTCCGGGCGGCAGATCAGTTCCCGCAGGACCCGCACCAGAAAGCAGCCACGGAACAGTGCCGCTGCCAGCCAGACGAGCAGGAAGGCTGCATCCAGCCGGGAGACACGTCCCGGCGTTCCGGTGCGCAGCAATTCATCCCCCGGAAGCGGACGGCCGGACCCGAACAGAAGTTCCCGCCCCAGCGCAAAACCGAACAGCCCCGCCAGCGTCAGAAACGGCAGCAGGAAGCAGCGCCTTCCGGTGCATCCGCGTTTTCCAAATAGAAGCGGCCACGCGATGGATTCCGCATAAAGCGGGAAACGGAGATCCCCTGTGGGTTGCGCTGCGGGGAAAAGATTCTCCCAGTGAAGCTGGCCATGCAGGCTCCCAACGCAGGCAAGACCCGCCAGCGCCAGTGCCCACCACAAGACCCCCGCACTGCGGGAAAAGACGTCCGGCTTCAGCTGCCAGCCCGCCCACAGCAGCAGCGGCAGAACGCCGAGGACTGCCATGGACGAAAACTGCTCCCGGCACACCTGCTGTGCCTGCCAAAGCGTCTCCCACAGCTCTGCGCCAAACCACACGGACAAAAGCAGACAGAGCAGCCGGGGGCGGATGCCGGTTTCGGAACGAAGCCCCTCTTCCCCTTCGGCGGGCATCAAGCAGGACGAAAGCAGGCCGATGCCCAGCGCCATGGGGAACCCCTGCAGCAGCAACAGCCGAGCTGGCATGGCGCTGCCGGAAGTGATGCACTGCCCCAGCACCGCGGTCAGAACGCTGAGCGGCGCGGCGGCACGGAACGATCCGGTTTGCTCCATTGGCTCACCTCCGTTTCTGCCAGATGGAAAAAGGATGTGCGGACAGGGTGCGGTAGGTCCGGCGGGTCACACCGTCCGGAGAAAGTGCGGTTTGCGGGAAACGCACCGGTGCACAATAGGGCACCCCCAGCGCTGACACCTGCGCCAGAGCGAGCAGAACGACCAACGCCGCGCACACAAGCCCCACAGGGCCTGCCGCTCCCGCCGCCAGCAGGACCAGAAAGCGGAAAGCCGTGGCCATTTCGTAGAGGGACGGCACCACGAAGACGGCGATGGATGCAACCGCTGCAATGAGAATGACGGGTGTGCTCAGCAGACCGGTGGCGATGGCTGCGTCCCCGATGATGAGCGCCGCGACCAGACTGACCGAGTGCCCCAGCGTCTGCGGCATCCGAAGCCCTGCCTCCCGGATGATCTCCAGCAGCAGGATGACCAGCACCATCTCCCCAAACAGCGGGAACGGAGTGGCCCGCTCAGCAGCTTCGATCTTGAAGAGCAGCTGCGGCGGGAGCAGTTCCGGCAGGTAGACCGCCAGGCAGACGAACACCCCCGGCAGAAAGATGCTCAGGTAGAAGGAACCATATTTCAGAAGGCGCAGGAAGGACGCAAAAAACGCAGGCTGGGCGTAGTCGTCCAGACACTCGAAGTTTTCGCCGAAGAGGGTCGGCAGAACCATCGCGGATGGGCTCCCGTTGACGAGAACGACGATCTTCCCCTCACAGAGCTTCGCGGAGGCCACGGCGGGGCGCTCGGTGTAGCTCACCGGGGACGCTGTGCGCACCCGGCAGGGAAACAGCCAGGGCAGAAAGTAGCTCGAATCCAACAGCAGCTGCGGCTTTGCGCGGCGCAGCGTCTCTTTTACCTGCTCCACGGCGGCGGGCGAGGCCTTATCTTTGCAGTAGCAGACGGCATATTCCGTTTTCATCGCGCAGTCTGCCTGCTGCACTTCCATCACCAGCGCTTCGGTGCGGATGAGCCGTCGCAGCAGGCTCAGATTGACCCGCAGCAGGTCGGAAAAGCCCTCGCGGGAGCCGCGCAGATCTCCTTCACCGGAGGGCTCCCCCACCGAGCGGAATTTCAGGCTCTGCACCGAAAATGCCAGCCCTTTCGCACTGCCGTCCAGCAGTAAGACCGCCATTCCGGCGGTCAGGCGTTGCATCAGATCATCCCAGTTCTCCACGGGGCTGCTCTCGGCGGGCAATGCCGAGTGACGGCTGAGCAGCTCATAGACCTGTTCCCCGCTCGGAAGCGCGCCCAGCCGCAGCGGCGGCGTCTGGCGGCTGGCGGCGTCCAGCAGAAGTTCCCACAGAGATTCGAGACTGGCCATCCCGTCAAAGAGCAGAATAGCACCCCGAATGTGGTAAAGCTCGATGCGCTTCGCATAAAAATCGGCGGAGCTGCCCAACCTAGCGTTGAGCGCCGCGAGGTTCGTTTCCAGATGTTCGGAAAGCTGCATGGTCCCATCCCCCTTTTGCAGTAGGATACCCGCCGCCGCGCCGGTTATTCCCGCAGGAGGTGTTCCACCTTGAAGCTCTTGATCGTTCGCACCGTTTTGATCTATCTCTGCGTCCTGTTTGCCATGCGGCTGATGGGCAAGCGCCAGCTGGGTGAGCTGCAGCCGGAAGAGCTGGTCTCGACCATCCTCATCTCCAATCTGGCGTCCATCTCCATCGAATCGGAGGAAGTCCCCGTGACCGCCAGCCTCATCCCGCTCTTCCTCATTGCGGCGCTGGAGCTTCTGGGGTCCATTCTCAGCTTCCAGAGCCAGAAATTTTTCAACCTGATGTCCGGCCGGCCCAAAACGGTCATTCTGGATGGGCAGATCGACCAGAATGCCCTGCGCACCCTGCGGCTGACGACGGCTGACCTGATGGAGGCCCTGCGCGGCAAGGACGTCTTTGACCCACGGGATGTCTCCTACGCCGTTGTGGAGACGAACGGCAGCCTTTCGGTGGCGCTGCGCCCCGAAAGAGAGCCTGCCACCCTCTCCGACCTGGCACTCAAGGTCCAGCACGGTCAGGCGACCATCCCCTTTGTGCTGGATGGGCAGGTGCTGGACGACAACCTCCACTGGTGCGGCAAGGACCACGCCTGGCTGGAACGGACGGCACAGGCCAATACCCTGCTGGTGGAGGAGATCCTGCTTCTGATCGGCAACGACACCGAAGATTACTTTCTGCTGAAGAAAGAGCCTCGCCGCACGGCCCGCCCGCTCAGAAAGGAGGACGCATGAAACGCATCTACGCCTGCCTCGGCATCGTGGCTGCCCTGCTCGCGGTGGCCTTTTACAGCAGCTTCCGGGTGCAGATGTTCGCCGAAGACATCTCCGGCGACATCGACCATGCGATGGAAGCCATCCGGGAGGATGACCTGACCGGGGCCCGTCAGGCCCTTGCCGAAGGAGCCGACCTCTGCGACCGGATGCGTGAAGGGATGAACCACCTGCTCAAAACGGAAGACTTCACCGAACTGGAAGCGGCCCTCCGCGCCGCCGACGGCCATCTGGAATGGAACGCCCCCGAAGAAGCGTTCGGGGAGCTGCGCCGCGCTCAGGTCCAGGTCGAAACGCTGGCCTGGCTCGCCCGGCGCATCCTCTGAGGCAATTCAGAATTTCGCATAATCAAACTTATGCGAACGATCTGCTGCAACGAAAAAGCGCACAGCCCTGCCGCCCAAATGCAGGCGGAGGCTGTGCGCTTTTTTGAAGGATTCTCTTACTTTTTCCGGTCGCCCATCAGCTTTTGCAGCTCGGTGAAAAAGCTCTCAACGTCGGCAAACTGCTGGTAGACCGAGGCAAAGCGGACATAGGCCACTTCGTCGATCTTTTTCAGCTCCTGCATGGTCAGCTCACCGATGCGGACGCTGGTCACTTCCCGGTCGTAGGAGCTCATCAGCGTCTGCTCAATGCTGCTGACGGCACGTTCCAGCGACTCGTAGCTGACCGGGCGCTTGGCGCAGGCGCGCAGCATGGCGTTGAGCACCTTCTGCCGGTCAAAGGGTTCGCGGGAATTATCCTTTTTGATGACGATCAGCGGGACCGTCTCCACCACCTCATAGGTCGTGAACCGCATGTGGCAGCGCAGGCACTCCCGGCGGCGGCGGATGCGCTCGCCATCTTCGGTCGGGCGGGAATCGATGACCTTGGATTCTTCATCGCCGCAATAGGGACATTTCATGGTTTGTTCCTCCTGATTTGGTCATGTTCACGTTCGGGCGAAGCTCACGCTTTCTTTTTGCCGGTCTTGCGCTCGCTCCACAGCACCCACGCAGAAGTGGACACACACAGCGAGGTGTAAACACCACTGATCATACCCATCATCAGCGGGAACGCAAAGGTGAAGATGCTGTCCAGGCCGTAGAG